>Ga0315338_1001165_pt1 | contig 37226 bp, 28 predicted proteins | sample ASW8metaG_FD_204518 | JGI IMG/M metagenome (GOLD analysis project Ga0315338, IMG submission 204518) | Ammonia-oxidizing marine archaeal communities from Monterey Bay, California, United States - ASW #8 | ecosystem: Environmental > Aquatic > Marine > Coastal | place: USA: California | collected... | reverse complement strand
AAATTATTTTCGATCGTGTAGGGCCCCGTTCCTAGTACCGCAAGAAACCCCTGGGATTCGACTCCCTCCTTGTGGATTTCTGAAATGTAAGAATTCGAAACGGTGATATTTGAGCCGTTGGCCAGGATGGCTCTTTGAACATTCTGGGTCGGAGATCCGTGCACGTAACAGCGATCGAGGGTTATGTTATTAGAAAATGCCTCGGCGGTCCTTGCGCCACCACCGATGTTGACCAATTTTCCAATGGTTTCGGCTAAGGAAACAATCTCCAAGCCTTCAATCCGATAGTTACTTGCACCCTCTTCGGTATAGATAGCTGAATCGCCGAGCCGATCTGCAATTTTGGCCATAAGCGGTGCATCCTCCGGGGAAACACGTCCCTCAGGAAGTGAAGCGTAGGCACTCGTACGAATCACGATCACCCCATCGCCTTCTTTCTTGGAAAGTTTAAAGTCCCCTAGATAGGTCGAACCCGCTGCAAGTTCAATAATATCTCCTCCTTGGGCATTACGGAGGGCTTCATCCAATGCATCTGAATCACCCGCTGCGATACGGAAGATAGCGCCCTCCGTTGAGGTTACAGAAACCGTGACCGACGCTGAGGTACTGAGCAAGCCATCACTAGCCTCCACGGCGATCGCCAGCGGTGAAGTGGGATCGACATCCAGATCATCCGCATCGTTTACCAGGAGTTGGTTGCCTTCCAAACGAAACGCATCGGCACCATCTCCATCCAGATCGATATTCTGGACAATGCTGTACGCGAGACTGTCGTCATTCGGATCGCTAGCGTTCAAAGCACCAACGACGGTCCCTGCTGGACTATTTCCTGCAATGCTGAAGTACTGATCTGCAATCACGGGTGCAAGATTTTCTGGTGGATCTTCTGGTGAACTCTCTCCTGTGAGTGGCTTGGCAATCGTGACAAATCCACTTCCATCGGGCGCACCGGTGCCACCCGAATCGGGATCCCCCCAGGCCGAGATACTTTCATCATCGCTCAGCGCGGCAAAGGCCTGGCCATTGGTGGTGATACTGGCATAGCCCGTCCCTGTAGGTGCCCCGCTGCCACCGTAGTTTGCATGTCCCCAAACCGTGATAGAACCATCTGCTGCAAGGGCTGCAAAGGCACGCTGACTGCCAACCAGTTGGGTATATCCAGAATCCGTGGGGGCTCCTGCCCCACCGTAATCGTCCTTTCCCCACGTGGCAATCGAGCCATCGGCATGCAGGGCTGCAAAGGCAAGCTGGGTCGGAACTACCTCGACAAAACCGCTTCCCTCCGGCGCGCCGCTACCACCCTTGTATCTGTTTCCCCAACTAATGATCGAGCCATCCGCCTTAATCGCTGTAAACGCATGACGATTGGCAAAAATCTCAACATAACCATCATCGGTAGGAACAGCAGACATGTCCTCACTGCCCCAACTGCTGATCGAACCATCTTCTTTGAGCGCAGCAAACGCACGCTGACTGGCAACGACCTTTACATAGCCCGCATCGGTGGGAGTCTCACTTGCACCATAGGCGGCATCACCCCAACTCATGATCGTTCCATCGGAGTTCAATGCTGCAAAGGCACGCTGGCTCGAGGCAATCTGGATAAAGCCACTGCCGGCCGGCGCTCCCTCGCCCCCAAAATCAGAATTCCCCCAACTGCTGATCGTGCCATCTTCTGCGAGCGCGGCAAAGGCGCGTTCACTGGAAAAAATTCGCGTGTAACCCAAATCGGTCGGGGCACCACTGCCGCCTCGATCACTTAATCCCCAAGCCGTAATCGCGCCTTCTTCGTTCAACGCCGCAAAGGCACGTCCCGTAGAAAATATTTCTGTATAGCCCGTTCCGGTAGGTGCCCCACGACCTCCATAACTATGCTCACCCCAACTGGCAATCGAACCATCCTCGCCCAACGCTGCAAAGGCACCCTCATTCGAAAAAATACGCGTATAACCCGCGCCGGTCGGAGTACCATCACCAGAATTACTCCAGTGGCCCCAGGAAGCGATAGAACCATCGGAGGTAAGGGCGGCAAACGCACCCACATTACGGAATTCGCCGCTGCCGTTACCTAAACGACCTCCGCTAAAAATCGCCGAAGAGACCGATTGCGTCTGGCTCAATACAATATTGGAACTTCCTAAATTGAGTCGGGGTGAATCTACGCCGAGATCATCCGCGACGAGGGCGGGTGTATTGCTATCGATTGCTGGATTGACCGCCACGATACCATTGAGTGTTCCGGTAAGAAGTTGCTTTTGTTCTAAATGCTCAATCCGTAGCAGCTTGTCCAAGAGGGTCTGGTTCTTTCGACTTACATTACAGTTCCATCCAAAACGACTCGGCCAGGGTTTGTGATTCAATGATGTTACATTTCGCATTCTATTTCTGTTCCACTTTCAAAGTGTGCCTCGACGGTTCCCGTTCGAAATATTGGCGATAATGAATCAACTCGTCATGCGCTATACCGGCGTTTTTCAAACGGTGCAAAACGGTCAGACCTGTGGCACCGATATGCCAAAGTGCGCAGGGAAGATCGACGTTAGAGAACCGGGGTTTTGGCAAACAGTTGATGTCGTAGGGTCGCTTTCAAAATTAAGGACGGGAGTCGACCAACCCGGCCCGCAGTCATCAGCCCCTCTTACAAGGTCCCCGGTGATGACAAAAAGTAACCATTGTGCTGTCCAACTAAAACGGATTGAAGCCGTAAAAGAGACAACTCATATTTAATATCACAAACGTCGATTCGCGGCAACTAAATTGATATCGATGTGTGACCGTTTCAACTTGGTGTTGTCCTTATATCTTGCGAGTAATTGTCCAATAGGCGTAATTATCGCATAGCGTCTTAGTGGCCAGGTAAATGGATTAAGAAAGGGAATGGTCGGCCGATTTGAGCGGCCATACAAACAGGAATCACCCAAGAGAGCAGGGTCTCGTGGTATTACAAGTTCCTCGTTTGCTAGCATTGTTTCTCGGCAGTAAGTGTCGAGCATAGATGCCCAGAGTGGCCTGAAAATGAGCAACTCACAATCAACTGCAAATCGCTCAACTACTTTCTAGAGAAGATTTTAACGGCATGTCGGTTTCCCGGGATCACCATCGGCTATTCCGGCAGAAATCCCAGATTTCCCACGCTCCCTGTTTGATAATGGGACAGAATTGCGATATCTTGAGCCTCTACAGGGATGCGGTAATAAGAAACATATCGATTGTGTGTAGCAATTATCGTCTCGCTATCGTCGCTTCAAGTCATCGTCGCTTCGAATCATCGTTGCGACATTTTTTGGTATTGTTCGTGTAAAAGGAGCATGTGTCGTGAAGTCAAATGATCTAAGTCGTCGAGAATTTGCAAAACTTACTGCCGCTGCACTTGGCGGAGTGGTAGCCGGGGCAGCCACCGTTCGCATTAGCGCCGCTGCCGAAGGCGAAACCCTCAGTCCGTTAACGGAGGGTAAAAATGTCTGCCGCGGTCTGAACCCCGCATGTGGCGGCCACAAAGGCGGTGATAATAAGTGTGCCGGCCAAGGTTCCTGCCACACCGCCAACAAACACACCTGCCATGGTGGAAATGACTGCAAAGGCCAAGGCGGTTGCGGAAAAAATCCCGGTGCGAATGCCTGTAAAGGAAAGGGTGAATGCGGCGTACCGCTGAGCGACGGAGCCTGGAAGCGGGCCCGGACAAATTTCGAAGCGGCGATGAAAGCCGCCGGCAAGAAGTTCGGACCAGCGCCCCAATAGGGTCACCTGTAGACGCAAAGGATCACTGGCCGTGCGGCGACCATGGTCGTCGCGCGGCCTTTGTCGTTTCTTTGCGCAATTCAAAATTATGTTGAATCTAGGGCTTCAATTTCGTTGAATAAGGTGCCACCGCGATGGCAGAATCTCGCTTGGGATATCCCAACTTGGGACTAGGAGTAGGACTCCGCACGGTCCACTTTCAACACATTCTCCAACATGAACCCGAGGTCGATTGGTTTGAGATCATTTCGGAAAATTTCATGGATTCGGGTGGTCGTCCCCGCTACACGTTAGAACAGATTGCTGAACGATATCCGATCGTCATGCATGGTGTGTCGCTTTCGATTGGCAGTACCGATCCACTCGATTTCGAATATCTGGAAAAATTGAAACGGCTCGCCAGAGAAACATCCGCGGTTTGGATTTCGGATCACTTGTGCTGGACCGGGGTGGCCAGTCGCAATACACACGATTTGCTGCCGGTCCCGTTAAATGAAACTACGCTTGCTCATATCTGCAAGCGGATTCGTATCGTTCAGGATTATTTGGAACGCCCCCTGATGCTGGAAAACCCCAGCAGCTACGTCACCTTTGCCGATTCCACCATGCCGGAGTGGGAATTTCTAAATCAGATGGTGGCAGCCACAGATTGCGGACTTTTGTTGGATGTGAACAACGTCTACGTGTCGAGTGTGAATCACGATTTTGATCCCCACGAATACCTGGAACACGTGCCTTTCGAGAGTGTTGTGCAATGCCATCTTGCCGGTCACACCAATTGTCGCACCCATTTGATCGACACCCACGATGGTGAAGTGATTGATCCGGTCTGGGAACTCTATCGAAAAGCCCATCTTCGAACCGGGGGCGTCTCTACGCTTTTGGAGTGGGATGCAAACATTCCTCCGTTTGAAAAAGTCCATGCCGAGGTTCTGAAGGCGAAACAGTATATGGGCGACCATCTTCCCAGTGCAATGTCGCCCGGCCAAGAGACCGCCGTGGAACGAGAATCTGCGGTCCCCCACCCCTTACATTTTGTCGTGCCGGAGGTGCGTTGACCGAGAAACGAGACGACCTATCAACGAAACATCTGCCCGCATAATCCTCGCATCAACCATGGCCAAGACCGATGGGAAAACAAACTTTAAGGCCCGCGAACCAACCTGCCGATGCCTTTGATCTGCGGCGATTGCAGAAATGGATGCAATCGGTGATCTCGCATGCCGACGGAATCGAAACGGGCATCGCATCCGAGCAAGCCCGTGAGCAAATCGATGTCTCTGCTGCCGAGGTGGAACAGGTCATTGGGCGTTCAAACAATCTGACCAGCATCGAACGGCTTGGCATTTATGGAAATGCGTATTATTCCCGACTGACGGAGTGCCTTCGTGAGAGTTTTCCTGCCATGGTCTATGCCCTCGGGGAGGAACTCTTTAATGACTTTTCCTTCGGCTACCTGCAACGGTATCCATCTGCCAGTTATTCCTTATGCCAACTTGGGGATAATTTTGCAAAGCATCTGGAGGAAACCCGTCCAGATGCCCACGAGCGAGAAGAAGGGCACGTCGATTGGCCCGATTTCTTAATTGATTTGGCAACGCTTGAATGGAATATCGAGCAGATTTTCGATGGCCCCGGCACCGAAAGGCAATCGCTGCTCGAGACCGAACAGCTTCTGGCAATTCCGGTTGATCGCTGGGCCCATGTCGTACTCGAGCCAGTCCCATGCCTACGCATGCTCGCCTTCCGGTTTCCGGTCAATGACTACTTCACTCAGTTTCGCAAAGAACAAAAACCGGAGATCCCCGCTCCGGGCGATCAGTTTGTCGCTCTGACTCGTCGCCAATATGTCGTATGGCGACTGGAACTGGATCGAATAGAATACGAACTGCTGGGGCGAATCCTCCAAGGGGAAACCATTGGCCAATCGATCGAGGCGGTCGCCATAACAGGCGATTGGGATTTAGGACAACTGGCTGAAAGGCTGAAGCAATGGTTTCAAAAGTGGACGGCTGCCGATTTTTTTCGAACCGCAACGATCCGCTGATCCTAAGCCCTCTAAGAACACCACTGTCTCTGTATCACGCCGCCGCAAGCCGGTTGGGCGCAGGAAGAAAACGTATTAACTCGTCCGCCATTTCGCGGTAATCCGTCGCCCCATTTGATTCGGGCGCATAATTAAAAATGGATCGCCCAAAACTGGGAGCCTCGGCCAGACGAATATTACGGCGGATACGCGATTGAAAAACACGTGCACTTGCCCAGGGAACTGACTGGCCGCGCGACTGTTCAAAAAATTGTTCGACATCCCGACTCACCTCAGCTGCCAAACGGGTTCCTGAGTCGAACATGCAAAAGGCAACCCCTGTCAGGCTCAATTGTGGATTGATCTTTTGCGCAACGAGTTGTATGGTCTGGAGGAGTTTGCTCAGTCCATGGAGCGCCAGAAAATGGGGCTGCATCGGCAAGATGACTTCGCCCACAGCGGCCAAAGCATTGATCGTGAGAACTCCCAGAGAAGGTGGACAGTCGATGATGACATAGTCGTATTGGTCGGCAACTTCAGTAAGCTTTTCTCGTAAAATCAAATCCCGCCCTGCCACCCCGGCAAGCTCCATCTCCGTGGCGGCCAGATCAATATGGCTCCCAGCACACGAGAGGTGCTTGTCAATTTTGCGCGTCGCCTCAGCAAGGGTCGCTTTACCGCAGAGAACTTCATAGATTGACTGTTCTCCGGGAGTCAACTCAATACCCATGTGCAGCGTAGCGTGAGCCTGCGGATCCATGTCGATCACGAGCACTCGCTGACCACTTTCTGCCAGCGCTGCTGCAATGTTGACCGTGGTGGTCGTTTTTCCAACACCACCTTTCTGATTGATGACAGCAATCGAACGCATGGAAAGCTCCTTGTGGGCTAACTTCCGGTGCAAAATTTGGCCTGGGGATTGTAGGATTCCCTTCTACTCGGGCATAGGTCAATTATCTGGGGATTCTGTCCGGGTACTCGACGCTTTTTCCTCCGGGTCAGCTATCATTTTTGGCCCGGCTAAACTCCTTTTCATAAGCTATTTGCGTATCTGAAAAGGCAATTTTTACAGAATATCGGTCCGGGAAACTTCGCAGGGTGACTTTTGGGCCCATCACATCGGCCTTAATGGTCAACGGTCAAAACGGTTGTCCCAAGGCAGCCCAAAGGTATCGGCCACGGCTCGATTGGTCACTGCTCCGCTACAGATATTGATCGCGCTGGCAATCGCTGAAGACTGTTCTGCACCTGCAGGCATACCCATTTGCGCCAGTTGCAGCACCCATGGCAATGTTACATTACACAATGCAAAAGTACTGGTGCGTCCGACGGCCCCGGGCATATTTGTGACACAGTAGTGCAGCACGTTATCAACGATATACGTCGGTTGGCTATGGCTGGTAGGGCGACTTGTCGCAACACAGCCTCCCTGATCAATGGCTACGTCGACCAACACACTTCCAGACTTCATCAAACGGAGATGTTCTCTTTCTATCAGACAGGGTGCCTTGGCGCCCGGTATCAGCACTGCCCCGATGATCAGATCCGCACGTTGCAATTGTTCTCGGATCGTATGTCGGTCACTAAAAAGAGCGTTGACATTCGCCGGCATGATGTCATCCAGATAGCGCAGCCGCTCCATATTGATATCCAGGATATTTACATTTGCACCAAAACCGGCAGCGATTTTAGCCGCCCCGGTACCCACAACGCCCCCACCTAAAATCGCAACATGTGCCGGGGCAACGCCAGGAACACCACCTAGGAGGATGCCCCGACCCATCTGTGGGCGCTCAAGATATTTGGCCCCCTCTTGGACACTCATCCGACCAGCGACTTCGCTCATCGGGGTAAGCAGTGGTAAATTTCCTGCATCGTCCATGAGCGTCTCATAAGCGACCGCAATACATCCTGATGCAATCACCGCCTCAGTAAGTTCTTGATCGGCTGCAAAATGAAAATAAGTAAATATTAGTTGGTCCTTGCGCAACATCGGCCACTCTTCCCGAAGTGGCTCCTTGACCTTAACAACCAACTCTGCGCGTTCAAATACTTTTGCCGCATCGGCTACTATTTCAGCACCGTGCTTCACATAGTCACTATCATCCAGGCCAGAACCGACCCCCGCACCAGTTTCCACCACCACCTGATGGCCATCGCGGGTTAATTCTTCAACGCCAACCGGAAGCAACGCTACTCGATACTCGTCCTTTTTGACTTCACAAGGTAGACCAACAATCATGCATCTTTCCAATCAACGTCTAAAAACTTTTTCTTACCTTCTGCCTTATTCGCCGATGTTTAGATTTCGTCACGGCTGTCATCCCTGTCCCGTCGCCGCAGGTACAGCTTAATGGGAACCTCTTCACATTCTAAATTATCGCGCATTGCCCTCAGCAAGTAGCGGCGATAGGTTGATGAGAAAGATTTGGGATTCTTGCAAAACATAACTACCGTGGGTGGCTGAGTACTCACCTGCGTAGCGTAATATATTTTTGACTGATGATGATGATCCAGTGGCGGGGGGTTGTACTCTAATGCACTTTGTACAATTTTATTGAGCGTCGAGGTAGCAACTCGTGAATTTGCCTGTTTAAATAACATTTGCGCATGATTCAGTAGCGCTTTGACATTTTTGCCCGTATGCCCAGTAATAAAAGCGATGGGCACATAGGACATAGTACGAAAAGTATCCTGTAGATACCTCACCCATTTTTCTGTCGGCATCGTCCCTACATTCAAATCCCATTTATTTACCACGAAGATACAGGGTTTGTAATGTTCGGTGATATAGTCGCAAAGTTGCTTGTCCACTTTGCTGATCCGCTGGCTGGGATCAAAAAACACGAGCACCACATCAGCTCGCCGGATACTTCGTTGAGCTCGATGGGCTCCATAAAAATCAATATCCGCCTTAATACTCTTTGTGCGGCGCAAACCTGGCGTATCGATCGCAGTGAAGGTTTTTCCATCTAATTCAAACCGCACATCGACGCTGTCCCTAGTGGTTCCCGGAACCTCGCTCACAATCATCCGCTCCGCTCCAGCCAGTGTGTTAATAAAAGTACTTTTCCCGACATTACGCCGCCCCACGATGGCAATTTTTGGATTTTTGACATTCTCTTGAGGCTCTCCCTCTTCGTCTGGGGCCGGCAAACGATCCGTGATCATGTCAAGCAATTTGTTGCGTCCGCGATTTTGCAAAACGCTTGTATAAATCAGTTTGCCTCGCCCTAATTTATAGAACTCATCTGCCTGTGAATCGAGAGACTCGTTATCTGTTTTATTCGCAACACAAATTACGGGGGTATCAACGTACCGCAGACGCCGAGCCACCTCTTCATCAAGTGGCATAATCCCAGTCCGAGTATCGACTACAAATAAAATGAGTTTGGCTGAATCGATCGCCGCCTGAATCTGTTCGTCAATCTGATCCGTCAGATTGTCCACATCATCAATGCCCATGCCTCCAGTATCGACCAACTCAAAATAGACGCCTGCGTGACACATCAAATACGACATGCGATCGCGTGTTACGCCAGCGGAGCCCTCAACAATCGCCAATCGCTTCTTGGCAAGCCAATTGAAAATGCTGGACTTGCCAACATTCGGACGACCGATAATTGCAATTTGTGGAAGGCCCATAATGATCAACTCGATGAGGCAACGGATAGCCACGAGTGCGTTACTAGAAATCCCGGGTCAGTGATCTCACAAATTGTCCAAACTAAGAGACACTCGACAATGGTTACCAGAAGAAAAGGCAGCGGCAGCAGATCTGGAAGGAAAACCGAGTCAAGTAACCCCAAAGCGAATATGAAACCAGATTCCCATTCGAAGCAAATGCGATAGTACAAATAATAACGAAAGACAAATCCGATATCCACCGGCAACCACTGGTTACATTTCCACTATACCCCCTATACTTATGAAATCCCCAAACAATCCCTGAGAACCGACTCATGAATCGGCAAACGCAAGAAACAAATCTCCGTGAAAGCCTGCTCCAAAAGTTGGAAGATCTTCAGCGGGCCGGTGTCACACATCTTGGAGACGCGAGTCTCCAACCACCTGTTGCAACGGGTTCCAATCCCGAACGGACTTCTCAACCAAACGATCGCGATAGGGATCTGACAATCCTTGCACAGGAGGTTGCTACGTGTGATCGCTGTCCGGAACTTGCAACGAGCCGAAACCAAACCGTCTTTGGTGTCGGCAATCCTCATGCTCGACTCTGTTTTCTTGGAGAAGCACCTGGGGCCGAAGAGGACCGCCAAGGAAAGCCCTTCGTTGGCCGCGCGGGCAAACTGTTGACAGATATTCTCGAGAAAGGAATGGGAATCAGCCGATCGGATGTCTACATATTCAACATCCTTAAGTGCCGTCCCCCTGGCAACCGTAATCCACATCCTGAAGAGTCCGACAACTGCCGGACATTCCTGGATCGCCAACTGGCAATCATCGCCCCCGAGTTTATCTGTTGCCTTGGTGCAGTCGCTGCCCATAACCTACTCAATACCACAACACCGATCGGTAAACTACGAGGTGCGTTTCACGAGTATTTGGGGATCCGCGTAGTCTGTACCTACCACCCCGCTTACTTACTTCGCAATCCATCTGCAAAAAAGAGCACCTGGGAAGATATTCAGTTACTCATAGATGCCATGAATATTGAAAAGCCTTAGAATGAATCCGCAGAGTGTCACTAAGAAAGAACGGTGGCACTACTGAAAGAATTGTGAGGCCATTCTAGACAAGAGCGTGTGGCACTAAACGGTCCAGCACCTCTCGGAAGTGACCAAGGGTGATTGGCATCTGTAAAATAACGTGATGATCTCTCCCGTCTGTCCGGTTGGCCCATTGTTGATGCTCTTTGCCAAGCAGCAGTATCGCAGGGATTCCAATGGTAGCTGGATTTCCAATAAACTGCTCGTACGCCTCTACTGCCGATTCGCCAACTTCGACGGTACTGAAGACGAGACATTGGGCCGGATGATGAGCTTCCTGAAAACGATCGATCGCACGTTGCGGATCACCGGTCATGAGAACGCGAAATCCACGACTCTTCAGGTGCTGTCGCAACACATTCTGCATTTTCGAATCCGCTTCAACAAGCATCACCGAACGTCGTGGTTTGTTTCGCCGCGATGCACGAGATTCCTCATCTTCAATAACAGTGTCGTCATCTTGCTGCAGCAACTGTATCGGATCTGGCTCACTCAGAGCGCGTTGTGCTATCTCCAGGTCGATGAGTAATTCCTTGGGTGATTGATACCGTCTGTCCGGATCAATTTCCATCGCTTTCTTTACTACGACTATCAAAGAATGAGGCAACTCCGGGAGCACTTTTTCGATTGGCACCACTTTTAAAAATCGCGATTTTGTCAATCGATTCACGCGATTTTTTGTTTCTGGCAATGGCGACTGGCCACTTAAAAGATGGTAAAGCATGCAACCCGTAAAATAGATGTCGCTACGGGGATCATTACGTCGGACACGGGTCGAACGTTCCAGTGCCGCATAATCGATCGTACGAGGATTTGTGTGGTGGGTAATCGCCTCATCGACATCGAAGGCGCCTGCAAGGCCAAAGTCCGCAAGCTTTGCCGTACCACGGCCTGAGACTAGCACGTTACTCAGCTTGATATCGCGATGGGTAACACCCTTACGCAACGCATAATCGAGCGCCGCTGCCACGTCTTTAATTAGATGGATTGCTTCGTCCGGCGCACACTGTTTTCGGATTTTGATGAATTCTCGAAGATTTCTTCCCTCAACAAACTCCATTACCAGAAAATGGGATTTTTCATGTTGTGCAACTTCTTGAACAGCGACAATGTTGGGGTGGCGTAATGTCAGTCCGACTTCACCTTCGTGATAGAAATCTTCGACCTTCTGTGGGTTTGTGGCAACCTTGCGTCTGATAACCTTCAAGGCCACAACTTCGCCAGTCACTGTATGTACCGCACGATAAACCCGCGCAAACGAACCGCGACCTACCAGGTACAGGATTTTGTAGTTGCCAAAGAAGAAGCCTTTTTTTTCGCCGCGTTGCAATCGATTCAATTGGTATCCGGTGAGTAGTTCCCGACGTAGGAGAATCTCAGAAAACTCTTCTACCGATACATTACGACTACCAAGGAATGACCAGACATCCCGGAGTTGACGGTCGTCGATCAGCTTGAGATCAAAGGCGGCCTGCGCAAGTTGTTCTGCTGAAAAAGAAGCCATCATGTACCATTTCTAAGCGTACTCATCCCCAAAATGAGCCACACCCATCTGAACAACGGCTATCAAAAGTGTTGGAGCACTTTTTCCAACCGCCACAGCATGACTCCATAGTATGTAACCTTCCAAGGGCAGGCAATGCAAGTAAATGCCCAATACCCTCAATGTATACATTTCAAGGTGAAAACCCTGATATCTCCCTCTACAAACCGCTGACCAATACACCAGCCTCGGCAATCTTTCCTGGGTGCCTTTAATCTGGCCTGGTCAGTCTACCCCACTGGGGCTGGCCAAACCGAGCAATCATGCTATTGAGGCAGCCGTCGCTACGCAATGCTTTATCCAGGAATGTACGTCTCCGAATTTCATTGAAAAACGGTAGAGCATAATAATTCCAGGAGTGCAGACACTCTCTAGGAAATTTCAACAGCCCTGCGAAAGCGCATCCTAGAATTTTTCTTCCAATTGCTCGCGGTACTCATCTCGTTCACGCCGCGTTGCCTCAAGATCAAACATAAGGTATTTCATGTCGAGACGTAGCTGGCTCAAGGCATCTTGAACAAGAGATAAGATTCGGCGACGGCGTTTGGTGCTGTTGGCTACGCGCTTGATCATGGGCTCAAGTTGCAGACGATACGGCTCTGGCAACGATGCGACTGCAGCCATTACATTGCGAAGATCGGCGGGTAACTCTTCAACTTTTTCAGCGATGAGGGACTGTGCTTCACTCATGTTAAGTTTTTCTCCAGGTTTGCAGTATTGCGACTGCTTTATTTGCACACTCCGTGCCAGCAGAACCAACGCATGCTTCATCCTAACGCTCTAAGCCCAATCTTGGCAAGCATTTTGTCACCTTTGAATAATTTTGTGGCCTACAGTCACCCACCTCTGTATTGCACTGGAAATTCGACGCAAATCCTGTTACAAGGCCCGCTTACGCACATAAAAGCGGTGCTGCTACGCGCGTGGTTTTTTTACCACATCGTTAAGCCTTTGTTAAACGTGTATGTCGTTATCTTGCATCAAACCTGAACTTTTTCGGTCTCATGCCACAAATCGCCGACGGGCCGCACGTCGGCCAGCTTTCATTTTGTATTCTGTGGTAGTCGGTTGGAGTCTGTTTGCTTCGGGTGTCGCCGGTGAAACAGTCCTTTTCGAAGATTTTGAGGGGCCACAAACTTGCTGGCAATTAGGTCCTGCCAACACCGCTTTTCAAGTTCTCTCGCACCAGCGCGTACGCTCTCCTGTACACAACGGCTCGTGGTCTGAATCGATACGTATTTCTGGCCATGGCGGTTCGTATGTGTATGCAACTTCTGACATCGGTCGGGCGCAGGTTATTGATGAACTAGCACTTTCTGTATGGCTTCGATCGAACCATCCCGGTCTACAACTAGCAGCTCGCGTGGTCCTACCACGAACGCAAGATCTTAAAACCGGCAAGCCCATGACCCTTCGGATTTATGGCGAACAGTACCAGAATGTGGGCCGTTGGCAGCATATTTCTTTAGACAACGTCTCACAGCACGTCATGCGCCAGGCCCGCATCATGCGTAGCGGAGATGGCAGAAAAGTAGATCACCGAGAAGCCTATATTGATCGCATTATGATCAATGTCTATGGAGGACCCGGAATCACTGATGTGTGGGTTGACGATTTAGAAATCCGCGGCTTTGTTGGTGATCGGATTGATCCAGCCGCTATCGCCAAAGGACCTACTGATCGCGAGAATAAAACAATATCTTCTGAAGAGTGTTTGGTAGAACTTCGAGATTCGCAACTCACTGTCGCGGGCAAGCCATTTTTTCCACTGATCGTGCAGTACCAAGGTGAACCTTTTGCATATCTTAAAAGCAAAGGGTTCAACACAATCTGGCTGCCTCGGCCACCCACAGCCGATCAAATATTGCAGGCCAAGAAAAATAATCTCTGGCTCCTTAGTCCACCACGTCAGTCTGAAAGCAACAACGCCACAGAGGCCACCACAGGCATGGCTTTGGAAACGGATCGAGTACTTGCTTGGTACGGCGGTGCCGATTCTAGCGAACAAGACGCCGGAGATATTTCTGGAAAGCCGGTCGATCGTTTTCACAAGTGGAAACCAACCGTTGGATATGCTGATCAAAACGGTCGAACCGGACCCTTCGACATCACCCTCCTAAAAAAATGTCCTATCGGCACGAGTCTGGAAATGGAGGAATATGCCGCTTGGCTAGAAACACACATCGGCAACCGTAACACGCGGACGGTATGTTGGAATACGATCAAAACGCAGCGGCAGCGATCACCTGGTGAAATAACGCCCGCCACAAAACTAAAATCCGATGCCACTTTTCCACTCCGTAAAGACCTCGCGTATACCGAGTTGCGATGCCTTGTAATGGAATCGTTAATTGCAGGGGTCCGCGGACTGGTTTTCCTTTCGGATTCGCCCTTGAATGGAACGGCACCTGAGGCAAAGCGGCGAGCGGTATCCCTGGAGTTGATTAATCTTGAACTGAATCTCATTCATGCACTGCTCGCCGCCAATCAAATCAAAACGCCCGTACGTTGTCATCCTAGTAGCGTGGTTGCTACCGCGATCCAGATCGATCGCGTTCACCTGATTCTGCCAACCATCCGAGCGGACGGTAGTCAATATGTTGGCATACCAGCACCGGAACAGCCCGTTACTTTCATCATTCCGGGCATTCCTGCCACAGTACGTGCTTTTACACTCAGCCCTTTGGGACTCACAACTGTTGCACAGCAGCGCATTGCCGGTGGCATCCGCATCGCGTTACCTCGCCTGGACCACATGACTCTTTTGTTCCTGTCGACGGACCAAACAACCATCCGTCAAATCGCCCGTCAGTTAGCGGTAGTTCAAAAACAGGCCGCAGTGTTGTTTTCAAAAATCGTTCAAGCAGAACTGGAATCGCTAACCAAAACAAATCGACGACTACAGCCCTTAGTGCAAACTTCCGCTGTTGCCCACCATGTGTCGCAAGCCGAGGATCTGAGGCGACAAGCAAGCAATACACATCGGGCCAATGACCATCGTCTCGCTTATCAATTGGACTGTCGTGCTTTTGGGCACATTGGCAAAGCACAACGAAGACTTTGGAAGGATGCCGTTGATCTATTCGGCCCGCCCACCCGTCTTAGCAGTCTCACTAGTTTTGAGACATTGCCAGCAGCCTATAGCTGGCCCAAGATTGCCGCCCACGCCCGTTTGAGTAAAAATCTCCTGCCTAGTGGCAAGATGGAGTTCCCCTCAGAATTGCTCTCGGCCGGTTGGCAGACCCTATTGCCGGACAGCCAGAAGAGCACTACCCATGCCACGATCAGTGAAACCCGGCCACATGGTGGACGTGCCTGCATGCACATCCATGCACGGGGCACACTTCAAAAATCCGCATCGTCAGGCAATCATTTGCGGACGGTCCAGAGTCCCGAGATACCAATTGTTGTGGGACACTTTTATGAAATCCGCCTCTGGGTGCGGGCAGAGGGATTGGCCGGAGAAGGAGAAAACCAACTTCTCATATATGATTCGATCGGGGGGTCTGATCTCGCTACGCGAAGAAAGAATACATCCGGCTGGGAACCTGTTACTGTCTATCGCCAAGCTGAGAAGAGCGAATCTTTGAAGATCTTTATATCTCTACAAGGCTCCGGAGATGTCTGGGTCGATGATATTACCGTACGGCAACTTTCACCATCTACAGACCCACTAAATTCGGTATTGGCAAATCCTACCATTGCCACCGAAGAAAAACCCTAGCCGTCCCTATCGGCAGTTTCATCTTCCGGATCCTGCTCGATGATGTGACTCTCAATAATCACGTCACGAGGCCACGTCGATTGGCCCTGCAGATCCTGCCGATTGAATCCGGCTTGAACACCACGCATCAAGCGCACCTTGATGCGTTCTCGCAGGTGTGAGCGAATGAGGGGTACAAGAAGCAAAAAACCGACTGCATCTGTAAGCACTCCCGGCGTTATCAAGAACGCACCGGCAATAAAGATCATCAAACCATCCAATAAGGATGTCGTGGGCACCTGTCCGCTCGTAAGTTCCGCATGCAATCGATGGCGCCAGGACAGTCCTTGTTTCCTGGCAAGCAGTGCACCGACAAAGCCAGTAAACAAAATCAGTGCTATGGTCCACTCCCATGTGATTACTTCTTTGATTTCCCAAAGGAGATAAAGCTCGATCATTGGTACGAGCGTAAAGAGAAGCATCAGTTTGAGTAGCACAATGAATGCCTCCTGTGCACAAAAAAGTGAGCCGCCTACTGTATTATACAGGGCGGCTCGCGCTGTCAAACTTCAGTACCACACGGGCACGAAAACGATCTATCGTCACGTGTAGCAAACGGTCGGTGTTGAACGGAACGTTGATACATCAACTTTTGGTTGCGTTCCCTCTCGGTAGGAGATGAGCATGGTCGCCCAATCCAAATCCGAGATGTTTCCGGCCCTACGAAAAATGACGCGTTTGAGATGCTTGTCCGTGATTGCAATGTAGGGAAACCGAGTCACTCCAAAAAGACCTGCTATCTCCCGCCCAGATTCGCTAGTGACATCAATGCGACAGAGTGTGTAAGGACTCAACAAACTTGATCTCACCGGTTGGGACAGATCGCTTACCTGCTGGAACTGGGAGGATCTCTCGAACGGCTTTTCAAACAACATCAAAAGAGGTTTGCCATCGATTTGGGAGATCCTGTAGGCCTCCGCATAGTCGCCCAACCAGGGATCGGCGGACGCCTGAGCGGCACAAAAACTGAGACAACCGAGTATAAGGGTGAAATTGGCAGTCGTTTTTTGGATGATCACCTTGATGTTCTCCAGGTTTTCGGGCGGCGAGCAGGATGGAGGAGCAAAACAACCCGATTCGAATCGATTGCCCAATCTTTGGCTGCAGGGAAGGTTTGTAGGCCACATTCGTACCAAGAGGCGTAATTTTGGGCAAGTGGGTTAAATAAATAAAGTTTATCGATATGTTGATCCGGGCAAGAATCGAATCTCCATTTCGTCGATAACTCGAGTTAAACACGAGGAAATCTGATCGGAAAAATCACAACGAATAAATAAACCGATACTTATATGTCCTGTTGGGCCGGGCCATTTAAAATGGCGGGCCCGACAATCGGTCCAAGGCAAGGGAAACCTCATTCCGCGCGAGCGCGCAGCGGGCAGCGGTAAGGGCGCGAGTCTGTTCGTCTGTAAAAGGTATTGCTGCAGCATCTTCTGGTACCTTGCCGATAAGTCTGGCGATGATCTGCTCGCAGAGTTCGGCAACACCACCTGTGAGTTGCGCACTGCTCTGAACCCCTTCCGGCCTAAAACCAGCCGCGGCTTCCAGATCGCACTTATTGTGGACAACCAATGCAGTAGGCCACCTTTCGGTCAGTGCATCATCTTCGGTGGACCAGGGTAGGAATGCGTCAAAAACCAAGAGGGCCAAATCCGCTTTTTCGAGACTCGCTTCAGTCGCTTCCATCGCGGCCAATTCTAACGAATCCCGACTCGAATGCAGTCCGGCGGTATCGATCAATTCAATCGGCCAACCTTCCAGAGCCGTCTGCGCCATCAGAACGTCGCGCGTCGTTCCAGGCTTATCGTAAACGATTGCCCGTTGGTAGCCGACAAGTGCGTTGATCAAACTACTTTTACCAACATTTGGCCTTCCGGCCAAAACGACCCGCCACCCACAAATAAGGTGTTTCCCCAACGGAGCATGTATTAACAGGGCATCGAGAGCATCGCATGCTGCAGGCAGATCACGCTGTCGTAGCAACAGAATAATATTTTCGATGGCACCTCGCAGGGCTCCCTCGGCCTGAGCAAGCAGAAACAACGCAGTTCGCTGTGATTTTGCCTCCGCTAATGCAATCAAAGCATCTGACGTAATCGGGTCGGAATGTTGACTTGCAATCCACTGCTGCCAGGGAATCTCTTCACACCCTGCAGCGAGTAGCGATTGGCGCAAAAGATTTACCGAGATCGTGCCCCCGTGACAATGAATTTCAACCTGATCCTGGCTATGTTGACTTAACACAACCTCCTCGCCACCGGAGCGGGACCAATGCCCGAAATAAATCGACCCGATCGCTCGGTCGGACAGCGGCCTGCCACCGACTGGTAGAAAGAATTGATCTACCAGTGCAACTGCCTGGGGACCTTCTACACGTAGTGTCGCCAAAGCGGAGCGACCTGGCGGTGTAAGGAGAACGAGACGATTTATTTTCCCAGGGGGCACGGCTTATCTTCCCAGGACACAAAGTGTGGCGCCGCTGTAAGACATATTCTATTTTTCACTTTTCCTGGCAATGGACCACCGCAATCCCCGCAAGGATCAGGTGGGGTTCGTATCGGACTTCGGCGCCAAAGGCCCCCACAACCCCAGCAGCGCCACCCCCGGTTAAAATGACAAATGGCTCATATTGCATCTCAGCATGCAGTTGCTCAAGGAGTGTACGAATCGCACCCACTGCCCCCCAATAGAGTCCGCTACTGATCGCTTCGTCGGTCGAGCGGCCTATAGGCGATGGTGTTTGGTCCAGCTCTCCAATCGGGACCTCGGGCAGCTTGTCAGTATATTGACTCAACGCTCGGGCACTCATTCGCATACCCGGTAAAATAGAACCTCCACAAAAAGATCCATCTCGCGAAACCACATCCACCGTAATCGCGGTTCCCAGGTCAATCACGACAGCCGGCTGGTCGATGGGCCTGATATGGTTAGCGGCCACGGCACCGAGCAAGCGATCGATGCCGACCTCCTCGGGTTTCGGCAGCTGCACCGCAAGCGGTAATTGGTCGAGTGTCAATTGCTGCTGGGAAACCCCGCAACCCTCTTTCCGAAGCCATGCCTGCAGTTGGCAAAACGCATCTTCATGGACACTCGCCAGTAGCCAGCAGACATCGGACGGTTTGTGGGGGGCAAGCCACAAAGCGATCTCGACCGGATCCCAGCCGTCTACGCTCAGGGGCAACGTACGATCTGGTTGGGGAAAAACATTATTCCCTGTAGGAGGATTTTCAAAAAGCCCGGCCACAATCTGACTATTGCCCACATCGACAGCTACCAGCGGAAAACGTCTATCGCTATTCATGATATTGCCGGTTCATGGTCCAATTTTTCCAGCACGGCACGTAACAATTGATCCAGGCCCTCTCCTGTTACCGCAGAGATACCCAGAACTGCAACATCGACCGCTTCGGCCAAGCGGGCTCGTGTCGACTCTGCTGCGGGTAATTCCGCCTTAGAAACAACGATCACTTCTGGGCGACTCACCAAATCTTTGCGATACTTTTCGATCTCCTGCCGGATGGAACGATAGTTGAGCAGCGGGTCAGAGTCGTCTTGGGGTTCCGGTTCCACTAGGTGAATCAACACCCGAGTCCGTTCGACGTGTCTAAGAAATTCCAGTCCCAGGCCAACCCCCCGATGCGCTCCTTCAATCAGCCCCGGAATGTCTGCCAACAGGAACGATCGATCACGATTAACCTCAACACGGCCCAGATTGGGCTGTTTGGTTGTGAACGGATAATCGGCGATCTCCGGTCTAGCACGCGATAACCGGGCGAGGAGAGTACTCTTGCCTGCGTTTGGCTTGCCGATCAACCCGACATCAGCAATGGTCTTGAGTTCCAGAATCACGGTCCGCGTTTCAGCATCCCCACCGCGGGTAAACTTCCGTGGGGCCCGGTTGGTTGCTGACTTAAAGTGTGTATTCCCCTTGCCACCGTCGCCCCCGCGGGCGACAACAACCGAGTCGCCAGCAGCTTTGAGATCTTTAAGGACAAAACCTTCTGCGGCATCCAAGACGATCGTGCCAGGCGGAACCTCAATGATCATATCTTCCGCGCTGCGACCGTGTCGATTACTGCCCTGGCCCGCAGATCCCGACTTTGCCTTCCAATGTTTGCGATGTGCCGCTACTGCAAGGTGGTTGACGCCCTCAGCCGCGTGAATGACGACACTGCCACCGCGACCACCATCGCCCCCGTCAGGGCCGCCCCGTGGCACATATCGCTCGCGACGAAAGCTCAGACAGCCGTCTCCCCCACGGCCCGCTTCGATCTGGATTTGCACTCGATCAATGAACATGATGGCAGCCAATAAAAATGGGGATGTCCTGCTGACATCCCCAGAATATTTTTTCGGTCCCCATCCGATACGCCATCCAGCGTGCCCGAGAGGCTCATCCGCTGGTTACACTGACCCGGCGACCCTTGCGATCAAAACTGACCACGCCCTCAACCAAGGCAAACAGTGTGTAATCGTTGCCCTGCCCCACGCCCGATCCTGGGTGGAACTTGTTGCCAACCTGACGGATGAGGATATTGCCCGGCTGAACTTTCTGACCACCAAATCGCTTAACGCCACGGCGTTGTGCGTTCGAGTCCCGACCATTCCGACTCGATCCCTGTCCCTTTTTATGTGCCATGGCTAACCTTTTCTCACTCTTCCCAAAGACGACAAAATGGCGGTCCCGGTCATTGAATACCGTTGCAGCCCGGAAACGAACGACCGATTATCGCCCACCGAAACCCCTCCCGTCAAGCGGTTGCTTCTCAAAGTCGGCCACCACCACCGAACGCTGGCAGGGCGAGACCTAATAAAAACCGGTGTAAATCACCTTGATTTATTCGCTTTTAACCGAAGATCCATTTACAACGAAGCCTTTCCCAAGGACTCTGCTTGCTAAAGAACCGATCACCACGTTTTTGCTCGTCCGCCCGCTCGACGTTCTTGAGACCCTTTTGCAACAAAAGGTGACGGCAGGAAATGACGGACATCTCTAGCGTCCGCCGAGTGACATTAATTTTGTCTCGGTCCTCAAATAGAGTCGTCCGTCAGCTACCGCCGGGGTGGCTCGGCTCGGTTCGCCCAACTCGTTTCTTGCCAAAAGACGGAATTCTGGTTCAGCAGCTAAAACCACTACCTGTCCGTCTTCGGTGATGCCGTAAAGATTTGAGCCAACACGAATCGGCGAACCGGAAAACCCACGCCCGACACGTTGTCGCCAACGCAATTTGCCATCCGCCACATCATGACAACTGACGACTCCGCCATCGTGCCAGACAAAAATCCAATCCCCATGGACAACGGGGGTCACCACATACGGCGCAGATTTTTTGATTTCGTAGGCGACCTCGGGTTTACGCGTAGAACCGTTGCCAGGCTTGGCGGCAACCAAGGCTTCGCCACTTCCCCCTTGGCCACTGCTCCCGAAGATGAACCCCCCCGCAACAACCGGACTGCTCACACAACGTTTATTGAATACATCAATCGACCAAAGTAACTCGCCGGTCTCTGGGTTGAGTCCGCTTATGCCGTGAGCTGTGCTGTGAAAAATAAGTTGCTCAGATCCATCCTCCCCACGAAAAACACATGGAACCGAATAGGCTGTCTGTACCCCGCCCTCTCGTTGACACCGCCATTTTTCCACTCCCGTTTTACAGTCGTATGCGGCGAGGAAACTTTTGCCCAGTTGTTCGTTCGCAACAATCACTGTATCTCGATGTACGATTGGTGAAGTTGCAAAACCGTGCTGACTTTTGAATTCCCCAAGATTGATTTTCCAAACCGTACGACCGTCTTCCAGATCGAGTGCTACCAGATGATAAGCATTGGGCGTTGCCCACATAAAAAATACACGCTGGCCATCTAGCGCGGGGGTACTCGAGGCATAACTGTTCCGGGCATGGACATGATGTGCAGCAGACGCAAATTGTCGGCTCCAAATTTCGGTGCCGTCGCTTGCGCGTCTGCAGGTGATGTAGCGGGCCGCACTATCGGCATCACTACTTGTCGTGATCACCTTGTCTTTCCAGATCACAGGCGATGAGTGTCCAATGCCTGGCAGTTCAACTTGCCAGTTATAGTCCTCCTCTGTCCATTTAGTCGGTATCGATTCCGCATCACTCTGCCCGGCACCGTTGGCACCACGAAACCGCGTCCAGTCTTCGCCACTCGCAGCAGAGGCAAACAATGTTGCACCGGCAGCGAACATCCGCAACACACAACTCTGAAACATCATCGTTTTCCTTTTTTCAACTCCACCGATCGCGGCATGCAATCATGCAAGGTATACCCTGATCTCGTCACATTCGTAGGGCCAGAACTCATTGTAGCTTCTCTTTAATTTTCTATCGAACAGTCCGTGCCGCTTGCCTGGGGGGCACTGCTCTCTGCCGCCGCTCGTTGCACCGCAATCGAAGATGTGTAGCCGTATTTATCAATATAGTTGGCCCACCGCAACTCAATCGCCGCTGCAACGTCCGGGGCCAACGCATATTGGTTGGGTTGATAATCCTGTTGTGTCTCCAAATAGTTTTCCAATTGCTCGCGAATATTTTCAAAATCCCCCAATTCCAACTGCCCATAGATCCTGCGGACCTCACCAACAGGATCTCGTGCCAGGTCTTCGTAACGAACATCACAAATTTGATTTGATGGTATTGCTGCCCGCTGCCGTTCAAAACCTTCATACATCAAGGCAAGCGATCGAAGAATATATTCATCCAGATCTTTGTGGTGTGGCCTCTGAAAAGCCTGTGTATAATCGAGTGACTCCCAGGTCCTCCGCGTCGACGGAAAGAGCACAAAGGGATCGCGGACAATGTGGATGAATTTTGCGCCCGGAAAGAGATCTGCAAGTGCTTCAATGCGCCCCGTATGGGCCGGCGACTTGAGAACCAACCGTTTTTTCTTGGAGTAGGTCAGGGCCTGAACAAATCCTCTTAAAGCCCGTCTGAAACAGGCTAGGTCGTTTTTGTCGACTCCGTCCATATTCAAGAACTCATTGTATGGCGGAGGATGATTTGGAAACGCCAGACGAAAATAGGGGGTGGGAGCATTTAATCCACACAGGGCGATATCATCTTCCTGCGGCCGATCAAAACCAATCAGCATGTTATCCATAGGTCGTTTTTCCGGCAGCAGAAACCAAAATAACTTTGGCAATATCCAACCCGTGATCACAAAATGATTTGGTGCAAAACAATCGTATGTATTTGCACAGGCAAACCGCCGGTCGCGAACCATCAACTCGTGCAGGTGTGTAGTGCCACTGCGCCAGTGACCAATAATAAAGATTGGCGGGTGTTCCATCTTGGTCGCCATAATTCTGCGACCACAGAACAATTGCTGCAAGCGATAGAGTGTCGAGTTGATCACCCCGGCAAACAACACTGTGAACACCATTCCCCAACGCACTGGATGAACATGGAAGCGATTTCTTATCAAAAGCCCCATTGCAGCGCAAAAACGCATGCCATGCCAAAACCGGGGCGTACGCTCCGGGTAGGTATTGATTACCGTTTTCTTAGCTGGCTTTTTGGATTTGGGGTGCTTCATTGATACGGTAGATCTAACGGTTCACGTTTGATCCGAAAAGTGTCCAGTTTGCGGTAGAGAGTAGCCCGCCCAATTCCCAATAATTTAGCGGCAGAGGCAACATTGCCGCTGGAACGATCCAGCGCCCGGCGGATCAATCGCTGCTCCCACGACGAAAGGCAGAGTGTTTCTATGCTTTGCTCAGGGATACCCCGCAAAGGAAAATCTTCAGCCATAATTTCATCTTTAGCGGCCAGCACCACAGCGGAGTCGATCGCATTGCGCAGTTGCCGGACGTTTCCTGGCCAATGGTATTCCAGCAATTTCCGCCTTGCAGCAGCCGCTATTTTCAATCCGGGACGGCCATGTTCATGCCGGTAATGATCCAGCAGGGAATCGGCCAGTAACGCGACATCGCCGCCCCGCTGCCGGAGCGGGGGTACGTCGATTTGAAAGACCCCGAGGCGATAATAGAGATCCTCTCGAAAGCGATGCTCCCGAACCAATGCCTCCAAATCCTGGTTTGTAGCGGCGATCACCCTCACATCAACTCTGATTTCCTCGCTGCAGCCTACGGGGAGAAACGGATGTCCCTCAAGAATTCTCAGTAGTTTGGCCTGACCCTTGAGCGACAATTCACCTACCTCATCGAGAAACAGTGTCCCCAGATCAGCATGCTGGAAAAATCCAAGATGATCTCGGTCAGCACCTGTGAACGCTCCTGCCTTATGGCCAAACAACTGACTTTCAATTAATTCTGATGGCATTGCCGCACAGTTAATTGTCAGAAAGGGCTTGTCGGCCCTTGGGCTATTGCGTTGGATGGCCCGAGCAACCAATTCTTTACCTGTTCCACTTTCGCCACGAACGAGTACACAACCTGTCGCTTTGGAGAATTTTTGTATTTTCAGTTTTAACTCCAACATCAAATCACACTGACCGATCATTTCGTCATGTCCCGGCGACTTGGCAGCCAATTGCCAATAATCGATTTGAAGGCTCGACGCCTGCCGAGCCCGGAGGAGTGCCACCGTCAAAATATTGGCAACCGACATCGAAAAATCGAATTGATACTGACTAAAATGTTCCTGTTCGCGGCAAATGTGAATCACACCACAAAGGCGTTCCCGGTGAAGAAGAGGCACACAGATTGCGTCCGAAAAATGCTCCGTACTCTGCGAAAGATTTTGCACTCGCTCATTGGCAACCCAGACCGCACGCCCATCCCGGCAAACCATCTCCGTCAACAAAGTATTCAAGCCCATAGGTTTTGTGGAATGCTCGGGAACCACCACCTGTGGAACCAACTGGCGAGTGTCCGTCCATCGGAGAAATCTGACCTCAGACGCTGCAATATGCTCATGAACCAATTCCAGCGCAATGCGGATCGCTTCATCCGGCTCAACGCTACCGAGTAAGCGGATACTCAACTGGTAGAGTACGAGAAGATCGCTCATCCGCTGGTCGTCATGAAGTGCTCCCAGCGTCACTTCCTCGGTATCTTCAGAATCAACCGCTTGGTCTTTAAGAAGTGTCTGGACCCATGTGCGATCATCGCTTGATGCTGCAGACCAGTCGGCACACAGATGGAACAAGAACTCCGTTGAACCGATGCGAATCTGTACATTATCTTCAAGAAGGGAATCCTCTACTCGCTGCCCGTTGATATATGAGCCGTGGTCACTGCCGGCATCACAGAACCTCCATTGTCCTGCATCATGTTTGACAATGGCGTGAATGGGCGAACAGTGTGGGTCCGGAACTGCGACATCGCACTTGTGACTACGGCCAATTTGATTTTCTGTATCTCCACGTAGACCATACACAGAGCCCACCTGTTTGCCGATCGTCATTTCGAGATAAGCGTACATCTCGGACAATATACCAATGACTCCCCACCGGTAGAACCTTTATCTAAAAGGCCCCATCGCAGGCGGCTACGCTCTGCCCTTCCACTACGATTAGACCATTCCCGGGCAGCAATTTCCGCCCATACCGGATAGACGCTGTTCTAAGCTCGAACGCAGGGAATACATCTTCGATGCGAATGGTTTTTTGTATCGATTTATTTTTTGGAAACAGCTTCTAACGAACAAAGAGTCTTAGTATGAGCCAAAAGAATCGATGGGCGATAGGATGCCGCAGAACAGAGGGTAAGAAGTAAGATACAAGTCATATATCCCGGGAAAAAGCGAACCGGAATCGGTCTTTGAGCGTATCACTATTGATCACGCGCCTACCGACGACCTTGCCCAAAGAACCGGATCGTTATATGATCGCATGACGGAATTTTAAGCCGTTTTCCAGGAACAACTTATGTGCCTTTGGGTAAGGGTCGCCCAAGGATTGAAACGGGCGATGTTGCCTGATAGACCCATACGAGGCAGGCTTTTATGACACAATCGGCGAACAGACAACCTGAGAGCAGACAACGATCCTCTTGCTTGATTTTCCCAAAACTCCTTGTCCGTCGACCACACTGTATCAACCGACCGGAACGGTTTGTTACCACTCTCGGCGCGCTCGTTCTGTCGTTGGGCCTCATGGTTCTGGTCGTTGGCGTTGGCCATGCTGCTCCGGGAAAGCCAACCGCAAGGGATCGTCAGGTCGCTGTTGCCGTAACGTCCTTTCTCAACAAAGACCATCTATCTCACCGCAAACTGGATGATCAAATCTCACAACGATGGCTACATTCCTTTATTGAAGCTCTCGATTCTCGAAAACTTTATTTTCTGCAATCAGATATTGAACGATTCAACCAGATGGAAAACAGCCTCGATGATCTGATCAAAAAGGGGGATCTGACCTTTGCACATGATGTCTATAAGGTTCTCCTGGAGAGAGTGGCTCAGCGTGCTCCAGTCATTGATGAACTGATCGATGCCGAACATGATTTTTCTGTTGATGAATCGATTGATACAGATTTTGAGACCCGTCAGTATCCAAAGGATGCGGCGGAAGCTCGCGAGCGATGGCGCAAGCAAATTAAATATGATTTTCTCGTGCAAAAGGCCGCGGAAGAGGAAGAGGCTGAGTCGAGAAAAAAACTCCATCGAAGGTATCGCACTCTTACACAAAACAAGCAGCAGGTGGACCGCGATGAACTTCTCGAAATTTATCTAACCGCCCTCACAACTGCTTATGATCCCCATACGACATATATGGCGCCAAGCACGCTGGAAAATTTTGAGATCCAAATGCGACTGCAGCTCGAGGGCATTGGCGCTGCCCTGCAAATGCTTGACGGTCACACTGTAATCTCCAAAATTATCCCCGGGGGTGCGGCAGATAAAGATGGCCGCCTCAAGCCAGAGGACCACATCATTGGTGTTGGCCAAGGTATTGATGGTGAAATTGGGGATGTTGTGGGAATGCGACTGAATGATGTGGTGAAACAAATTCGGGGAAAAGAAGGAACTATCGTCCGCTTGCAGGTTATGTCCCAAGGCAAAGGTGAGCCAAAACTCTACGACATCACCCGAGCACAAATCGAACTCAAGGACAGCGAAGCCCGAGCAGAAATTATTGAATTCGGCAAGAAATCCAATGGCAAACCCTATAAAGTCGGCGTCATTGACCTACCAAGTTTTTATATGGATATGGAGGCCGCGCGTCTCGGTAATCGCAATTTCAAGAGTACTACCCGTGATGTGCGAAGGCTCCTGCAGGACTTCCGCAAAAAAGGCACCGATGTGGTCATGCTTGATCTACGTCGAAATGGCGGTGGATCTTTGACCGAAGCAATCAACCTGACTGGGCTATTTATTGACGAAGGGCCAGTTGTCCAGGTAAAAGACGCAATGGGAAATGTTCAGCATTACGATGACCCGGAAGCGGGTACTTCTTGGAATGGCCCACTGATTGTCTTAGCAAGTAAGTTTAGTGCCAGCGCCAGCGAGATTTTTGCGGGCGCGATCCAGGATTATCACCGAGGATTGCTCGTTGGTGATCGGACAACCCACGGAAAGGGAACTGTCCAGACATTGTTGAATGTGGGCCGACAACTGTTTCGTGTTTCCAATGCCCCTAAATTGGGTGCGCTGAAAATTACCATGCAACAGTTTTATCGCCCCAGTGGTGACAGCACTCAGGAACGTGGCGTGGTTTCTGATATTGAATTGCCTTCCATAACGACACACTTGGATGTCGGTGAAAGTGACCTGGACTGGCCCGTTGCCTTCGATCAGGTTGACGCCATACCGTTTAAAAAACTGCAACAAGTCGACCCTACTATGATTGGCCAAATCCAAAATCGTTCCAAGCAGCGACAGCAGTCCTCTGACGATTTCCAAAAAGCAGTAAAACGCATTGCAAAATACCAGGAGCAAAAAGAGCGTAAGTCGATCTCTCTAAAAGAAGATGTGTTTATGGCGGAACGGGCCGATCTGGAAAAAGAGGAGGATGCACTCAAGGAGGCGTTTGAGGAGGACGAGACGGACGACAAAGATGCCGTCGTCAAACGCGATTACTATTTCGACGAAGCAATGGCTATTGCAATCGATTATGTGCAGTTGCTCCAAACCGGCCAAATCGCAGCCGCTGAAAAAAGTGTGCCGAAGCAGCAACCCTGAATGGACCGGTGGCCGCACGGTTTCACCGGTGTTGACAGTGCCCTATCTCTAAAGTGCCCTATAGCTATATCAACGGAAGCCTCAATCCGTCATAGGCCAGCGCCACATTATCTGGAAGTTGTTCTGAGGTCTTTTCGTATTCCAGTTCGTGGGAAATGTGAGTTAAATAGGCCTGCTTCGGCTGCAATCGTTCAATCACCCCGAGCGATTCCTCCAAGGTGAAATGGGTCGGATGGTGGCGTTCGCGGAGAGCATCCACGATTAGGATGTCGAGATCGGCTAGTGCCGGCCAACTCTCTTCAGGAATGTTATTGGTGTCGGTGCAATACGCGATGTTGCCAATCCGGAAACCCAGCACACAAAATGGACCGTGGTGCAGTCGCAATCCGGTAATAGAAGTGCCGAGTATGGGAAATACTCCCGTTTCAATCGGTATGAATTCCAATTCTGGTGTTGCGCCCGCATGTGTCGGCTCCTGGTCACTAAATGAATACGCGAATGCCTTCCGGATTTGCTTTTCAACCAACGCTTCACAATAAAGAGGTACAGAATGGCCGAGATAAAATGGAAACAAACGCAAGTCGTCGAGTCCCATCAGATGATCTGCGTGTTCGTGGGTATAACAGACTGCATGGACTAGACCAATGTTTTCGCGCAACAACTGGGTTCGTAGATCAGGCGTTGTATCGATGAGAAGATTTCCCTCTGGAAGACCTAATATCACGCTACTTCGCAGTCGCTTGTTTTTACTATTCGTACTCGCACACACATCACAAGGACAACCAACAGCCGGCACGCCTACCGAGGTACCGGTTCCAAGAAAAATGAGCTGCCCGGAAAAATCCGTCGTTTTGGGTTGGTTCTTCATGTTCTCAGCAAATCCCAATTGCCCATACTTTGTCTGTCACTCCCGCACTTGCTTCGGGAATATAGCCCTCACGCCTTTAGTGGGCGCTTAAGCGGGCCAATCCGTTGTTGACCGTCTTACGCAATCGCTATAAACTTCCACAGGAGTTTATCTTGCGGACAAGCGATCAATGCCCTAATGAGATCAATGCGGCCCCGAGCCGCTTTTCTTGTTTTATCACCCTATAAAATACTTTAACCCTGCGCCACATTCCACCATGGAAATATTAGAACGAATCTGGGAATTTCTCTCAGGCTTCTTTAGTGGCATTCTGCGCGGTTTTGAACGAACCGTAACCTCCGTTGTAGGATCTTCCAACGAGCGCCTCCTCAAAAAGATGCGATCTCGTGTCGATGCCATCAATGCCCTGGAACCAAAATATCAGGCCATGAGTAATGAGCAGCTCAAGGAACAAACTGTTGCGTTCCGACAGCGGCTCTCAGAAGGCGAAACGCTCGATGATCTCCTTGCGGAGGCTTTCGGAGTGTGTCGCGAAGCGGGACAGCGCTTTCTAAATATGCGGCACTATGATGTTCAGCTTATCGGTGGCATGATCTTGCATCATGGCGCCATTTCTGAGATGGTCACTGGCGAAGGCAAAACTCTCGTATCGACACTCCCCGCCTATCTGAATGCCTTGGCCGGTAGTGTCCATGTTGTTACCGTTAACGACTATCTTGCCCGCCGTGACATGGAATGGATGGGGCCGCTTCATATCGGCCTCGGACTCACGGTAGCCGCCATTCAAAGTGGCATGGAACCGGATACCCGACAAAAAGCCTACGCTTGCGACATTACTTATGGCACGAACAATGAATTTGGATTTGATTACCTGCGGGACAATATGCGGATTGCAGCTCGCGATGACGAACGCTTTCCTAAGCGGCAGCAACAGTGCCAGGGGAACCTGAATTACGCCATTATCGATGAGGTCGATAATATCCTGATCGATGAGGCCCGTACGCCCTTGATCATCTCTGGACAGGCTCATACGGATATCCGGCGTTACAGTGACGCGGACCGGATTGCCCGCCAGCTGAAGAAAGAGGAGCACTTCGTTGCCAATGAGAAGGATCACTCGGCCCATCTCACCGATACCGGAGTGCGTGAGGCAGAAAAACTCGCAGGCGTAGAAAGTTTCTATACTGCAGGCAACATGGAATGGCCACACCTGATCGACAATGCTTTGAAAGCCCACTATTTATATAAGATCGATGTGAATTACGTCGTAAAGGATGGCACCGTCGTCATTGTTGACGAATTTACCGGACGTCTTATGGAAGGCCGTCAATGGAGTGACGGTTTACATCAGGCGGTTGAAGCAAAAGAAGGCGTCCGTATCAAAGAAGAGACCCAAACGCTGGCAACCATCACCCTACAAAACTTTTTTAAACTCTATAACAAACTCAGCGGCATGACAGGTACGGCGATGACCGAAGCTTCTGAGTTTTGGAAAATCTATGAATTGGATGTTGTCGCCGTACCCACCAACCGCCCGCTACATCGAATCGAGCATCCTGATGCTATCTACCGCTCCGAAACAGAGAAATATGCTGCCATGGCAAACGAAATCGAACACCTGCATCGCTGGGATACGGTTCGGCTTGCCGATGGAAGAGAATTAACCGGTGAAATCGTAAGCGAAAAAGATGAAAGCATTGTTTTTAAACCACAAGGACAGAAAAACAACGAATCTATTGCTCGTAACACAATCAAGCACCTGCAGAAAAGGGGGCGCCCCATACTGGTGGGTACCGTATCGATTGAAAAAAGCGAACGTCTTGGGTCCCTGCTTGCTAAACGAGGTGTCAAACATGAAGTACTCAACGCCAAACAGCATAAACGCGAAGCGGACATTGTTGCCCAAGCAGGCAGGCTCGGCGCCGTTACCATTGCCACCAATATGGCTGGCCGGGGTACCGACATCGTGCTTGGCGGCAATCCTGACACGATGGCATGGTCTCAACTGCAACATCAATACGAAACACGCCTCGATGTTCCCGCCGAGGAATGGGAAGAGTTGGTACAAAAGATTCGTACCGAAGAGGCGATGGAACCCGAGGGTCAATTGATCCGCGATATGGGTGGGCTGCACATCATCGGCACCGAAAGACACGAAGCACGCCGCATCGACCTGCAACTGAGAGGGCGCAGCGGTCGCCAGGGCGACCCAGGAAGTAGTCGTTTCTATCTTTCGCTCGAAGACGATTTGATGCGGATTTTTGCTGGCGAGTGGGTGCGAACCTGGCTGACACGGCTCGGAATGAAGGATGGGGAAGCAATTGAGAGCAAGATGGTCTCCCGTCGCATTGAAGGAGCCCAGAAAAAAGTTGAGGAGCGCAACTTTGAAATCCGAAAAAATCTTCTCGAATATGACGAGGTCATGGATGAGCAGCGAAAGCGAGTTTACCAGTATCGACAGAATATCCTGGATGGTGCGAATTGCAAGGAATTGATCCTTGAAATGATCGACATACAGGTGGAGCAGAAGTTGAGTGAATTTCTATCGCGAGATTTCGGCACAGAGTCGTATGCGGCGTGGGCCGGGGGAAGGCTCAGCATAGAGCTTGATAATCGCGACTACCGGGGGATGGATTTTCCATCCGCCGAATCCTTTACCAAAGATCAGGCAGAGCGTATGGCGGGGGCCCAGGTCCTCGACCTGATCGAGGAAAATCTTCCAGTTGATGAAGAATCCCGTGAATGGAATTGGGCGGCACTCGCAAAAATCGTTAATACGCGTTGGCAGCTCTCGCTACGCGATCGCGATCTTAAGAAAATTGGCCGTGATAACCTGGATGAATTTCTGATTGACAAGGCCCGCATCGCGATTGACAAAGTGGATCTCAGCGATGGGGCCAGTTATCTCGATAAAGATTATGGACTCCGTACGGCAATCGAATGGGTGCAATACAAATTCGGCATTGATTTGCAGATTGATGAGTATCGGGACCTCGAGATGCAGGCCTTTAGGGACTCTGTCCTGGAAACTGCAACCCGCATGTACGAACAACGCGAAATTGAATTTCCTGTGATGGCCGGTTTGATTCATTTTACAACACGAGATTCGGGCGGTGGGCAACGCTACGACCGTGGGCAACTCGTCGATTGGGCTCGCGACCGCTTCAACGTCGAGTTGGATCTGGATGATCTTCGCAATAGACAGAGGGATGAAATCCGCAATTTACTTATTGAACAGAGTCGTACCGACTATGCATTGGGGCAACAAACAGAACTCGAACTGCAGCGTCAGCTAGAGCATCTTCGCAATTCAGATATTCCCGCGTCTGAAACGGCATCAACAATCCAACCACTCGTGCAGTGGTGTGAACAACATTTAGACTACCAATGGGATGACGAAACGCTGAACCGGCTAAGTGAAGCCGAACTTGAGCGAACGCTCATGGCGGCTCTGCACGACCGTTTTTGTCCGGAAATGCGCCGCATGGAACGATCACTGACATTACAGATCCTGGATGCGGCGTGGAAAGACCATCTATTGGCAATGGATCACCTCCGCAGCAGCGTTGGCTTGCGCGGGTATGCGCAAGTCGATCCCAAGGTCGAATACAAGCGGGAAGGTATGCGGACATTTGAGACAATGTGGCACTCCATCCAGGAACGCGTTACGGATCTCATCTTCCGTATGGAACAGTTGGATGATGATTTTGTCGGTTCCACGTGGGTTGAAACCCACGATGATGCCCAGTCTGCTGTAGAGATGTCTCGGGAACAAACCCAGTCGGGCAGCGAGGAAATTGTCTCCAGCGAGCGGATTGAGCCGATTCGGAATCGAGATAAACGCATCGGCCGCAACGCACCATGCCCGTGTGGCAGTGGCAAAAAGTACAAAAATTGCTGTATGCGTTCCGGAAGCAGTGCGCAACAGCCCGTCAAGTCCGGATAATATTTCGGGATGGCTGCCCTCTATCATCGAGCGATAGCGGGCGACTTTATTGTCCTGCCTGCTAGAATCGATGTGCCATTTGCAGATCAAGGGAAATTGCGTTTTAATTTAGGTAGTGTATGCAAACGATTTTCCTCTCAGATCCGAACTTCGGAGTCGGCAATTATGGAACGCTTTCTTAACACCCCTGCCCACCAGCACGTGGGAACCGATGTCTCAAGGCGACATTTTCTTAAATCGGCCGCCGGCACCGCGCTTGTAGCGACCGGACTGCCGACGACGGCATTGGCGAATCCACCCCCAAAAGATCGATCCATCTCACCCGAATCGCTTGTAGGCCGCCTCTACCATTCATTAAGCGGAGAACAAAAGAACATCGTCTGCTTTGATTGGGACCATCAGGACACCAAGCGGGGACTGTTACGTACTTTTATCGCGAACAACTGGAATATCACTCCTGCAGAAATCCAAAGCGACTTTTACACGCCCGAACAAAAGGTTCTGATTCGCGAAATCTTTGAGGGGATCATCCAGCCCGATTGGCATAAGCGGATCGATAAACAACTCCAGGATGATGCAGGAGGCTTTGGCCATCGGCAGTCGTTGGCCATTTTTGGGGACCCCAACTCGGACACGTTTGAATTTGTCATGACCGGGAGGCACATGACCTTGCGGTGTGACGGCAATTCTGTTCCCCAGATGGCTTTTGGGGGTCCGATCTTTTATGGACATGCGGCCGCTGGTTTTCATGAGGCCTCCGACCACCCGGGCAATGTCTTCTGGCCACAGGCGGTTGCCGCTAACAAGGTCTTTGCGATGCTCGATGGGAACCAACGCAAAGCGGCGCTTGTCCAGCCATCGCCTCCGGAAAAGGCCGTCGGCTTCGGGGGTCCTGAATCATCACGACCAGGAATTTCGGTCCGTGACCTTTCGCAAGATCAGCAGGTCGAGATGCAAAAGGTGCTGGCTAAACTTATCGAGCCCTACCGTCAAACGGATCAAAACAAAGTCCAGGCCTGTCTGGAAGCCCAAGGCGGCCTTGATCAATGCAATCTAGCATTCTACAGCGATCAGGATATCGGCAAGGACGGGATCTGGGACAACTGGCGGTTGGAGGGACCCGCCTTTGTCTGGTATTTCCGTGGTTCGCCCCACGTTCACGTCTGGGTTCACATCGCCGACAACCCGGATATCCCTCTCAATGCCTAATTGGAAAACCTAGCGGAGTCCTCAATGAGCAACGTGACGATTTATCATAACCCACGCTGCAGCAAGAGTCGCCAGACACTTGCCCTGCTCCGCGAGCGAAATGTCGAGCCGGAGATTATCGAATACCTCAAAACGCCACCCAGCGAAAGTGAGCTCACAACAATTGCTGACAAGTTGGGGATTCCACCAGCTGAAATGGTTCGCAAAAAAGAAGCCAGTGCGCTCAAGCTATCCAACACGGAAGATTCCGCTCAGTGGATTGCCCGTATGGCCCGCAATCCACAAATCATCGAGAGGCCGATCGTCGTTTGTGGTACTCGGGCCCGCATCGGGCGACCCCCGGAAAACATACTGGAACTGCTCTCCTGAACGTAGTCGACCGTAAGGCGATCGGTTTGTCGGTCTCCCCGGCAGCCCCTACTGTTCAGTTCGCTATATTGCCTCGAGGTACTTGGCCTCAAACGACTCGATCGTGGCAAGAAGCTCATCGCGAACCGATTTTAGACGGATTTTGTCCTGGATCTTCTCTCCCCCGGAATCGACCACATAAAACACATCGACTACCTGATCAATGTGGGTGCCAATCTTGGCAGCCAATACCGATAAATCGAGAGCGTGCAACTTGCGCGCTATGATGTAAAGCAACCCCGGACGATTCGGGGAAAAAATCTGTACGATGGTTGCTCGCTTGCTAGTCACATTATCGTAAAGCACCCGTATCGGCACACCAAAAAGAACCGCTTTGTTTGTCGTTGAGGTATTCCAGATACGGCCGAATGTTGGCGTCTCCGAATCAGGATTCTGTAAGGCGGAGACAAGACGAGTACAAACATGATCCATTCTTTCCTGAGCAAATAGCGATTCAAACTGCTTGTCGATGACGTGAAATCGGTCGAGAATCCAGCCACCATTAAGCGTATTGATCTGTGCTGAGAGAATCTCGATCCCTTCACTCGCCAAGGCGCCCGCGAGTCGGAAAAAAATACCTGGCACGATAGATTCATGAGCCCCTACGGTAAACTCTGTCACTTCACGGTCTTCTCGGTAGACACCCCAGGCAACCGCACTGCCTTCGGGTAATCCCTGAATCCGCCGCAAAGCATCGGCAATCTGATCCGGTGGTGTCCCGCGCAAATAGGTCAACGGTAAAGATTCAATCGTATCGCGATAGGCATCGGCAGTCGGGCCCAGAAAGGCACATATCTCCTGTCGCCGCACGCTGGCCCAGACCTGATCACCAGAAACCAGATCCTCCTCGGTAAGGTGTTTTAAGGCCCGCTGATAAAATTGCATTAACAATTCAATTTTCCAGTTATTCAACACTTCAGGTCCCACAGCAGCCAAGTCGGCAGCGGTTAATACAAGCATCATCCGCAACAATTCTGGTGAGCCGACTTCAACGGCAACCCGCAAGATCACAGCTGGGTCGTTAATATCGTGCCAGAGGGCCCAGTGAGACATCAGTAAATGCTTGTGGACCAAAAACTCGAGCATTTCGGTCTCGTGAGATGGCAGGCCCAGATGGGCCGCGGTCTCTGTAGCAATTTTGCGTCCAACTTCACTATGATCTTCTACGTAGCCTTTTCCCAGATCGTGAATTAAAAGGGCGAGATGCAAAATCTCTTTCTGCCCGATGGCAGCATACACTAGGCCGACTGGACCCGGGTCACCGGCAAACTCTGTTGCCATACGTACAGCCCGAAGACAGTGTTCGTCCACGGTATATTTATGGTAATCGTTGAACTGAAGCATTCCACGGACACGGGAAAACGCTGGGATCAGTTTCTCTAAAACGCCCAATTCATGAAGGCGGGATAGTATCGCTGCCAGTTGCGGAGGACGAGACAAAAGTGCGATAAATCGCGCGGCCGTTTGGGGGGTCACTTCATGACAGCGGGCGGCTGCCGCGCGGACCGCCTCCCACGTATCATGCGTAATCCTTTTATCATAGAGTGTGGCCAACTCGGCCAACCGAAGCACCTCACTCAAGTCCGAACGAATTCGCTTCATGCCCTGCTTTGTTGCGGAAATCATGTTGGGTCCCACACGAAAGTCCCCTTCAACCTGATGGCTAAAGAGTACCGACAAAAAACCCGATACCTTTGAAGATCGGTAAGCATTAGCAAGAAAGCGCGCCGATATATAACGCACGGCGCGGGTATGGCGAAAATAGTCCTGCATGAAATGCTCGACCGGCATCAGCCCTTCCATGCCTTGATATCCAAATCTCTCTGCAAGGCGAACTTGTTCACCACGATCGAGTTGGTCGTATGCCTTTCCCGCATGAAAATGCACCTCGTTGCGTATTCGCAATAAAAATTCCGTTGCACTTCGCAGGATCTTTTGATCTTCTTTTTCCAATACGCCTTTTAAATAAAGCCCATCCAGATCCGTCGTGCCATAAAGGCAAAAACCAATCCAGCGGAGCAACTGGATATCACGCAAACCACCCCGAGAACGTTTGATATTGGGTTCCAGCAGAAAAACAGTTTCTCCATAGTTCCGTCGCTCAGCGCGACGGGCGTTATCGATTGCTGGCAAAAGCGACCGTGCACGGCGAACCGTAGCCCTTTTGAGACGCAACAAAAACTTATCTGTAATTTCCTCATTTCCAGCCAAATGCCGTGATTCTGTGAGCGAGGTTAGAATCAGTGGATCCTTACAGGCTAGCGACACCGCCTGTCGCGATGTCCGGACGCTCAGCCCCAGAATCAACCCCGTATCACAAATATCCCGCATCATGCGTTCAGCAAGGACTGCAATATGGGACGAAATCCCCGATCGGTGGAGAATCATCAGATCGATATCGCTATACGGCGCCAACTCGCGGCGACCATAACCGCCATGCGAGACCAACGCTACCTGCTCAGAGAGGTTCTTGAAAGCGCCCCTGTCCAACATCGCCAGGTCGGAAATTGCAGATGCAAAAAGTTCTTTGATTGAGGTATCGGCAAGGTCCGTTAATTTGGCACAGACCTGGATTCCGGGAGAACCCTGATCGTGTTGTTGCCGCAACTTCTGTTGACCCTTCAGAAGTGCGGCTTTCGCCGCCAACACGGGCGGGGGTAACATCAAACCCTCAGACATGGCATCCGCATGGAGTAGAGCAAGCGAAAAAAACAGCGGGCCACTCCGGCGCGCCGTCCATGCACACGCAGAGGACCCACCTTAATTTTAACCAGATCAACAAAAAAAACACCTAAAGTGCTTCTTCACCCGTTTCACCGGTGCGGATGCGGATGGAATCGACTAAATCAGTAACAAATATCTTGCCATCGCCAATTTGCCCGGTCTGGGCCGAC
>Ga0315338_1001164_pt1 | contig 37313 bp, 30 predicted proteins | sample ASW8metaG_FD_204518 | JGI IMG/M metagenome (GOLD analysis project Ga0315338, IMG submission 204518) | Ammonia-oxidizing marine archaeal communities from Monterey Bay, California, United States - ASW #8 | ecosystem: Environmental > Aquatic > Marine > Coastal | place: USA: California | collected... | reverse complement strand
CGCCCGGTGGGTTTGCAGCCGCCATTCTCGATCAAATTTATCTCTCAAGTCAATCCTCTACATAGGAAAGATCCAGACAATGACTAAATCCATGATTTCGCGCCGCCGTATGTTGAAGTCCGCCGGATTGAGCGGAGCTGCCGTAGCGACCAGCGTTATTAGCACTCCCGCAATTGCCGCTGAAAAACTGGAATGGAAGATAGTCACCTCCTGGCCAAAGGGAGCGCCCGGTGTCGGCACAACCGCGCAACGGCTTGCGGACAGAATTACAGCCATGAGCGATGGCAAACTGACCGTCAAGCTCTATGCAGCAGGTGAGCTGGTCCCGGCGCTGGAAGTTTTTGGTGCTGTCGGCGAAGGTGTTGCACAGCTTGGCCATACCGCATCGTTCTTTTGGCAAGGAAAAGCAAAAGCCAGCGTCTTTTTTACCACCGTCCCCTTCGGTCTGACGGCGTCAGAGCATATGGCCTGGATCAATCAAGGCGGCGGACAGGATCTTTGGGACCGTCTTTACGCGCCTTTTAATGTCAAACCATTCATGGCCGGAAATACCGGCATTCAAATGGGTGGCTGGTTCAAGAAAGAAATTAACTCGCTGGACGATCTAAAAGGCCTTAAAATCAGAAGTGCGGGGCTTGGAGGCGATATCTATGAGCAGCTCGGTGCCTCTGCTGTCCTGCTGCCGCCGGGAGAAATCTACTCAAGCCTGAGGAGTGGTGTCGTCGATGCGGCAGAATTTCTTGGGCCCTGGAGTGATCGGGCGTTTGGCTTCTATAAAGCGGCGCCATATTATTACTGGCCAAGCTTTAACAAGCCCAACGGAACAGCGGAATGTTTGATAAATAAAACAGCATTTGAGGCATTAAGCCCCGATTTAAAGTCCATCGTCGAGAACGCCTGCGCCGCCGAAAATGCCTTTGCCCTTTCCGAATCCGATTGGGAGAACGCCCGTGCACTGGAGGAGCTTGTCTCAAGCAGCAAAGCAAAACTCCGTGAATTTCCAGAAGATGTTATTGCAACAGCCAGAGAAATCACGCCTGGCATTCTGGAAAAATTTGTCCGCGGCGATCCAATGGCGGAAGAAATCCTGGCTTCCTATGGCAATGCCCTTGAGCTTTCCCAAGGCTGGTCAGAAGTCGGTCGTCAAGCCTTTTTGAATGCACGAGACGAGTAAAAGCACCTAGAAATATTTTTTTTGAAAATTTCCTCTCCGCCTGTCGATTTAAGGAGTTGCCGTTCGTCTTATAGACAACCCGCATAACAACATATGTGAATCGCGGGGATTGGTTACTTATATCAAACAGACGGAGAGGGTTTATGCTGAAAATTTATGGGTTTTATCTATCGCAGCCGGCAAATGCCGTGCGTATGCTCGCAAATGCACTTGGGCTGGACTATGAGTATGTCGAATTAAACGCTCCGCAAGGCGAACATCGCGGACCGGAACATATGAAACGACATCCCGCCGGGAAAATTCCCGCTATTGAAGATGGTGAGGTCACACTTTTTGAAAGCATGGCCATTATGAAGTATCTTTGCAAAAAAGCGGGCTCTGATTTATATCCAGATGGGTTGATAGAACAGGCAAATGTAGATCAATGGTGCGCATTCGTGTCCGTTCATGTTTACATGGCGTATGGCCGGGTGGTCTTTAACAAAATGCTGGCGCCGCAGTTGGGTCTCCCGGTAGATCAGACGTCACTGGATGCCGGAGTGGAATTTATTGCACGCTTTCTGCCAACTATTGATGGTCAACTGGCCAAGACGAAGTATCTTGCTGGTGACAAGTTGACCATTGCGGATATCAATCTTCTTTCAATCATTGATCCATCCGAAGCGGTTGGCATTGATTTAAAAGCGTATCCACATATCACTGCATGGCGGGAGGCATTGGTACCGCAGGCTTTTTATCAGGATGTCCACGCTTTCTTTGGCCAGGCTGCTTAACCCGGAGTTACTTCTTTAGGAGAGAAAATATGCAATATCTTTTGATGATCTACAGTGCCAATGGCGCTGCACCTGAATATAACACGCCGGAGTTTGGCAAGATGATGGAGGGGTATCAGTCCATGACCGCCGAAGCCCGTGACAACAACGTCTTCGAAGGCGGCAATCCGCTGCAGGGCACTGAGACGGCAACAACCGTTCGGATTCGGAACGGGAAAACGGAAATAACCGATGGGCCTTTTGCGGAAACGAAAGAACAGCTTGGCGGATATTATCTGCTCAATTGCAAGGATCTTGACGAAGCCCTTTCTTATGCCGCAAAGATTCCGACGGCAGAATTTGGGTCTATTGAAGTTCGACCTATCTGGGATATGACGGCTGGATAGATCCTAAGCCTAGATGACAGAAGACAGCACGACAGAGATCATCGAAAACATCGTCCGCGGGGAGTGGGGACGTGTGCTGTCTATTCTGGCAAGCTATACCGGCGATATCGGCCTGTCCGAAGATGTTATGCAGGACGCCTTTATCGCCGCCTTAACCCATTGGCGGACACGCGGTATCCCCACGTCGCCACGTGCCTGGCTTTTGCAAACTGCACGGCGCAAAGCTATTGATCGACTGCGCCGGGATACAAATTTTGAGCGTAAGCGCAGCGAGTACGAAATCCTGTTATCGCTGGAGCAACAGGCAGGGATGGAAGATATGGCCGATGACGCTGATCTTGCGATCCCCGATGAACGATTACGCCTTGTTTTCACCTGTTGCCACCCGGCCTTAAGTGAGTCGGCGCGTATTGCGCTCACTTTAAGAACCTTAGGGGGCCTCACAACACCCGAAATCGCTCGTGCCTTTCTGGTTACAGAAGAAACCATGGCCCAGCGACTAGTCAGGGCGAAGAAGAAAATCCGGGCGACGAAAATACCCTATGAGGTACCAGGACCGGAATTATTGCCAAACCGGCTCCAGTCCGTGCTGTCGGTTCTCTACCTGATTTTTAATGAAGGTTACGCTGTTACTTCCGGTAGCGCGCTTACCCGCACTGATCTTTGCGATGAGGCCATCCGCCTTGGCCATATGCTTACCGAACTGATGCCTGATACTTCCGAAACAAGGGGGTTGCTGGCGTTGATGCTCCTCCATGATGCCCGCAAGGAAGGCCGAACAGATATTTCAGGCGCCATGGTGCCTCTAATTGAACAAAATCGGGCTTTATGGGACAAGGCACAAATTGACGAGGGGGTTCGTATCCTCAAGTCGGCCTTGGCGACCGGAAACCCTGGTCCCTACCAAATTCAAGCGGCAATCAGCGCTATCCATGCTGAGGCGAAGGGTCCAGAAGAAACGGATTGGCAGGAGATTGCGCTTCTGTATGGAAAACTATATGAGTTCCAACCATCCCCCATCGTCGAATTGAACGCTGCCGTCGCGTGGTCCTACGCAGACGGTCCAGAAGCCGGTTTGCGCGCCCTTTCCACTCTCGAGGAAAACAAAGCACTTCAACAATACCAACCTTTCTATGCGGCCAAGGCTGATATATACCGGCGCGCCGGCCAGCAGGAAAACGCCAAGAACGCCTATAAAACTGCCATCTCTCTCACTACGAACGCCACCGAGAAAGATTTCCTAATCAAACGTCTGACCGAAACTGGTCTTGATGTCCAATCTGTGATCGATACTTGACCGTGTCTCAGCAGTAGATCAATATCTGCACCTCGGCCTAAGGCATAAAAACAGGAGTGCGGATGACCTTTCAAAATGTTGCTATGCTAGGCGGTGGGCTGCTTCTCGCGGTACTAATTATTGTTTTTGTAGCGTCTCATCTATTCCACAGTCAAATTTACATATTTAGCCAGGATGTAGAGACACCAGAGCAACGTAGACTGAAGGATGTTGAGGTTCTTGATTTTACCTCGGAGGATGGCGCAAAAGTTCAAGCTTGGGTAAGGCTTCCTGAGGGAGATGCTCCCGTAATCTTCTATTTCATGGGAAATTTTACTTCAATTGGTCCCTCCGTAGAAAGGCTCAAACCATTTCTTGACCAGGGCTTAGGGGTTGCCGCACTAGTCTATCGGGGGTCAAGTGGAGCAGACGGCGCTCCGAGTGAAGCTGCCTTCGCAGCGGACGCACGTGCCCTCTATGATCAATTCGATCAACTTACTGGAACCGTAACGCTACCTGAACAGCGCATCGCATTTGGTTATAGTCTTGGAACCGGTGTCGCTACGAGGCTGGCTTCAGAGAGGGCCTTTTCGGGACTGGTCCTGGAAGCCGCCTATGCCAGATTTTGTGACTATTTCACGGATAAATACTACAGAATACCTTTTTGCGCGCTGATGTGGAAGGAACGATACGACTCTGCAGATCGCATTGACAAAATTAGGGCTCCCCTCCTAATGCTCCATGGAGAAAAAGACGCCGCAATAAAGATCATGTCTGGCAAAAATCTGTTCGCGGTTGCCTCCGAACCCAAGCAATTTATTACGTATGAAAATGGATCTCACGTTGATCTCAACGATCATGGCCTTAATGATGATGTTACCAGATTCATCGAGGAAGTTGCGCCCGGCGTCTGGTCTAATCGCCAATAAGCAACTCATTCAGGACAGCGCCAATTTCACTTATCATCGGATCTGCCATCATGCTGAAATGATCGCAGTCAAATTCCTGAATATTAATCTCTCCTGACGCCCATTCGCTCCAACCTAGCTCGCGGCCTGCTCTAAGGAAATCCACACTTTTTTGACCTGCCACGAATAGAAGAAAGTTAATTGACAGATCTGGAGGACTGTATTGATTCTCAGCTCTCAGATAAGCTTCCGTCATGCGCCTTCCGATTAATTCTTCTGGAAGCCGCTTACCTTGCTCCAAATGGGTCTGTATTTCGGCCTGCTCCTGACCTGCATTGCGTCCCCGCCATTTTCGCTTGGGCCAACCTAATGCAAAGCTCAGGCTCCAATGGCGTGCCATCCAGATTTTCTCAAAAACGTTCATCGGTTTTCGTCCCATATCCGGCGCGAGTGTATCAAACATGATGAGATGCTCGATTTCCTCACCGACGGAAATCAATTGATGTGCCATCTCATATGCGATGACACCTCCACCAGAATATCCAGCCAACGTATAGGGACCCTTCGGTTGTCTTTCCCGAATAGCCTGCACATAGTTTATCGCCATGCCTTCGATTGTTTCATCTATCTCCGTGCCACCATCCGACCCTTTTGCACGAAGGGCATAGAATGGAAGACGTGGATCAAGGTATCCAGAAAGTGACCGAAAATTGAGGACATTACCGCCAGCACCATGCACCAGATAAAAGGGATTATACTTGTCGGACCCCTGTTTGATCTGAACAAGAGGTGTCCACTCTTTGCGCGATTGCACAGTTATACTCGGTGTCTCCTGACCTGACTGCTGGCCAATATCAATATTCCCTTCGTCGATAACGATTGCTGCGAGAGCCCGCAATGTCGGTGCCTGAAATAATGTTGCAAGAGGCAAATCTGTCTCATACTCACGGCGGATTTTGGCAAAGAGCCGAACCGCCGCCAACGAATGCCCACCAAGATCAAAAAAATCATCATCAGGGCGCGGGTATTGGACGCCTAGAAGATCTTGCCAGAATTCTGCGATTTTCTGTTCAACCAGATTAGCGTACTTCGCTACCTCGCCACCCGTCCCCTCTTCTAAACGTGATGTTTTTGCAAGTTTTGGTTCTGCAAAGCGTGCCATTTCTCTCCGTAACGCCCCTAGAGGCGTGGGAGAAACGATAATCTGGCGTGCAGGCGAATTCAGAAGGCGGCTAAATATCTCCGGTGCTTCGCAAGCCAGTAATCCTTGAGCAATCATACGATCAATGAATTGCTCCGCCCCTTCCTGAGCTTCAAAACTTTCCCCTTCAACACGCCGCAACGCAAATCCTTCCAGAACCATAAGTGCCGTTTCACTTCGATCCATAATAACGACGTCGAAACTTGCAAAGCGCCGGGAGGTTTTTGCTACCAGCTTGGCGCGGGCAACTATTTTCTTCGGTAGCGGCCCGAGTATCCGTATGCGATCAACGGACATCGGTGCATAAAACGCGTCTTCGCGACCAACATCTGCCAGCAAATTAAGGCCAATCGTCGCTGCTTCATCAGTCAGTCCAGGATGCGCCGCATATTCAACCAAGTCACTTACAAATTTTTCCGCAAGAGCAAAATCGGCTTCAATTTCCTCTCGACCAATTCTTATTTCACCCACATTGTCCCATCTAGGGCCAAAATCAATGAGCTGTTCCTGGGACTCATGACCGCTATTCTCTGAGCGTTCTAAGCTAGGCTTACCTAACAAGGTCGTTGGTATTTTTCGGTCTACGAGCCGCTTTTTCTTCACATGCGCACGGCAATGTTCGATCAGTGGCGCATCAGGCCCAGAAGCACTTTCTACCAGAAATTCATACCCCGCTTTATCAGGGACCAAGCTAACGACGACGCGTGCCTGCAAACCTTGCGGAAAAGCCATCGGACTGGCGAGAGAAAGCGCCTGTAATTCCCAGGGACGACCCCTCATTTCGGCCTCTATTGCCGCTCGGGCAATCTCGATATAGGCGGTACCGGGTAAGACCGGGACACCCCCAACTACATGTTCATTTAGGACCCAAAGATCAACTGGGTCGTAATTTTTTGAAAAGGAGATCGTTCCATCTTCAGCAACTTCTTTTGGCCCCAGCAGAGGATGGGGACCTTCTACATCATCTCCGTCAAGCCCATACATCCGTGATGCCATACCGATGTCTCGCCAGACACTCCAGGATATTGCACATCCATCCTGCCGCGATTGAGATAATGCTTCCAGATAAGCGTTTGCAGCGACGTAGTCCACCTGACCCGGAGGTGCCGTTATCACCGAAGTAGAAGAAAAGACCGCAAATAAATCAAGCTCGCCGTCTGGCAACAAGTCGGACAGGTTTTCTCCGCCCGCAACTTTTGCTTCCATAACACGACGGGTATCTTCAAGGTTCTTCGTCAACATAGGTGCATCATCGACAATACCTGCACCATGAAATACCCCGTCCAGGCCGCCTAATTTCGTCTGAACTTCCTGCAAAACAGTGCCCAGAGCAATCTTGTCCGTAACATCAGCGCTGAAATACTGGACTTCCCCACCGGCTGTCCTTATTTCACGCACAGCGCCGATAAAGGAGGCCGTTTCAGACCGCGGTTTTGCCTTTAAAACGTTATCCCAGCCAGATTCATCCATCATAGAACGCCGCCCGACTAGCACAAGATGAGCCTCTAATGTAGTCCCGAGATAGGAAGCGAGCGCCAGGCCTATGCCACTCATACCGCCGGTGATAAGATAACGGCCGCGTTTTTTAAGTTTGGCGGGAAGGTTGTCGGGAACCGGGGCCAATTCAGCCGCTAATTTCTCCCTAAAGCGCATGCCGGCCCGGTAAGCAATACGATCTTCCTCTGCTGCCGCGTCATGCTCTTCCAGCAGTAACAGCGCCTTGGTTTCAGGATCAGCCTTCTCATCCATATCGACATACTGTGCCTTTAACCCAGGGGCTTCTCGCGGTGCGACCCGCACCGGGCCCATCAATGTGGCCAATTCCGGGCGTCTGGCGATTTCACCCTGAACTGTGACAGAACCAGAACCCACAAACGTCAAATGTATATCTTCTGTCGGATCAAAGGATATAATCGCGCGACACAAGCAAAACGCGCTATCAAAAATTGGCGCCTGGCTCAATGGCTTTTCTTCGCTTAACGCCCAATGATGAATAATATGAGTCGGCTGTGATGGAAGGGCCGCAAAGAGAGCCTCATAGTCTTCAACGCGATCAACGCTGATGCGAAATTCATCGCCATCTTGCCGAAAATTCTCCTCCGGATGCACGACGTAACAGGTAGCTCCCCTCATCTTGAGCTTGCGTGTGATGGCATCGGAGATGGCGTCACCGCCATGGAAAAGTAACCAGATTCCGCCGCGAGTGGCGCTTGCAGGAGGCAGTGGCGCTTCTATCCATTTGATCGTCTGATACCAGTCGTCAGGATCGGTTATCCGCTCAATCGTGCTGCTGGCGGTTTCCAGCAACGATTCATCAGACGCGATACCTGTGCCAGGTTCGATCCAATGACGCTGCTTTTCAAATGCATATGTCGGCAAGGAAACCCGTTGGCCGCCAGCGCCGGGAAATGCCTCCCAGTCAAGACTACCGCCATTGGCCCATATGCCTGCCGCTGTGGTCAAGGCAAAAGCAAAATCATCGTCATCGTCCTTGGGTAGCCGACCAGAGGCAAGTACTGTTTGGGGCTTGTTGTCCGCCTCACTCATCTTTGCGAGGGGGCCAAGGCTTTGACCGGGGCCAACTTCCAATATGATTTGATTGGGCTTTTGCAAGATTGTCTCTACGGCATCCGCAAAAAGCACTGTATGGCGCAAATGTCGGACCCAATAATCTATGGTCGAAAAATCACCCTCGGCCGCCCAATCGCCGCGCAGGCTGGAGACAAACGGAATTTCCGGTGAGCGCAAACTGACGCCAGCAATACCATTTCGGAAGTTATCGAGCTGACTATCAAGGATGCGGCTATGAGCTGCAACGTTAATACGGATCCGTGTTGCCTCATACTCCGAACCGGCAAGACGGGATTCGAGGGCATCGATGTCGTCCACGCCTCCCGATACAACACAGATATCCGGTGCGTTAAGTGCCGCAATATCAAGGCTGTCGCCCACGAGTTCCGTTATTTTCTCGCGTCCCGCCGGGATCATACTCATGGCACCTGCATCAGCAGCGTCCATAACTTTCCCGCGCCATGTTACGATTTTAAGAGCATCGGCTACGGTCATAACTCCAGCAATTACGGCGCCTGCATATTCCCCGGCGCTATGGCCCAGAATAGCAGAAGGCTCTACCCCCCAACCCTGCCACATTCGCGCATAGGCATATTCAAGCACAAAAAGGGCCGGGATCGCATAACCTGACATCTCCAGCTTCGCCCTTGCCGCTTTATCATCACGATTTCGCTCGAACATCATCGTACGCAAATCTTGCGGTGCATCCGAGGGCATCAGAGAAAAACATTCATCCACAGCAGCGTTGAAAGCCGGTGAATTGGCCAAAAGATCTGCGCCGGCGCCAGGATATTGGGCGCCACCACCCGGAAACATGAATACAATATCGGCGCTGCCTTTCTTGGGTGCTTGACCGGTTATAATGCGCATAGGTCGCTCGCCTGAAAGCGCGCCTTTCAATCCCTGAAGGTCCTTTGCAACAACACCAAACCGTTCATTAAATTCACGGCGGCCATAGCGCAGGGTATAGGCCATATCCTGAACGGCAGGTAGATCATCTTCCTGTAAAAATGCGCTCCATTTTCCCTTCAACCCTTCCACAGATGCAGCTGTCCGAGCTGAGAAAGGAAATACCCGCCAGCTACTATCTGCTTCAAGCGATGGTCGCTGCGGCGCTTCCTCTATAATGGCATGGGCATTCGTCCCACCAACGCCCAAAGAGTTCACAGCAGCGCGGCGCGGGGTCTCCCCACGAGGCCATTTCTTAGACTTATCAACAACGTAAAAAGGGCTCGCTGCAATATCAAATCGCGCGTTCGGCGTCTCATAATGCAGGGAAGCCGGAATTTTTCCGTGCCGCATGGCCTCAACCACTTTAATCAGACTGACGGCACCAGCTGCCGTATCAAGATGCCCCACATTGGTCTTGACCGACCCGATACCACAAAATCCTTGCCCACCCGCTTCATAGACTTGCGATAGTGCAGCAAGCTCAATCGGGTCTCCCACCGGGGTTCCCGTACCATGGGCCTCAACATAGGTTATCGTTTCCGGCGCAACGCCCGCAATGGCCAAAGCTTCCGCAGCGGCTTCCGCCTGCCCATCAACGCTCGGCGCTAAATATCCTGCTTTTTGGGCACCATCATTGTTAACGGCAGAGCCCAGCAAAACGGCCCGAATATCATCACCATCAGCAAGTGCGTCCTCTAAACGGCGAAGAATGACGACAGCCGCGCCTGATCCAAAAACCGTACCCTGGCTATCATTGTCAAACGCCCGGCAGAGCCCATCAGGGGACAAGATTTCACCGCCTGCAAATTTATAGCCCTGCCGATGTGGCAGTTCAACGGTCACACCACCCGCAATGGCCATATCACATTCTATGGCCATTAAGCTCGCCGCGGCCTGATGTACTGCCACCAACGATGTTGAGCAGGCAGTTTGCACCGCCACTGACGGTCCTTGTAAATTCAACAGATAAGAGAGACGCGTTGTCAGGAAATCTTTGTCATTCCCTGTATGCCGAAGAAGAAACATGCCAATTTCTTCAACAAGGTCGGGGTTCGTCAGCAGATTGAACGGCAGGTAGGCCTGCATGCCCGAACCTGCATAGACACCAACACGGCCTTCAAAATTTTCTGGCATATGTCCGGCGTCTTCCAACGCCTCCCAGGAGCATTCAAGAAAATGTCGATGCTGCGGATCCAGGATCGACGCCTCTCGCGGCGAAAACCCGAAAAAGCCAGCGTCAAAGCACTCCATGTCAGGAAGAAAGTTTCCGGCCCGCACATAGTCGGGATCATCCAGTTCTTTTTGGCTAACACCTTCGGCAAGAAGCTCTTCTTCTGTCAGCCATCTTGTGCCCATACGCTCATTGGCGAGCATCTGCCAAAATTCAGTGACATTACGGGCCGACGGAAGTCGTCCTGCCATCCCAACAATGGCGATTTTTTCAGATGCTTCAATATTGTTAGTGATATCCGTCATATCCGCAATTCAAGTCCGTTCCCGTAATACCTTTATCCTCGGTACCAGTGTACCGCGTATTCTGTCGAAAAATAGTATTATTGTATAGTCGCCCCTGATCGTCGGGCCATCCGCGACCGTCTTGCTGCCGCTCGCTGCGCACCGCGTGAAGCTGCCGTCTCTTCGGAACCTGACTTGCCACCGTCAATGTGGTCCGCCAATGCCTGAATTGTGGAGAACCGAAACATATCCGTGATCGCCACTTCCTTATCGAAGAGCTCCTTCAATCGCCGCTGAACCTGCACTACCAAAAGCGAATGCCCGCCAAGATCAAAGAAATTGTCCGTCGCCCCAACATCATTCATACCCAGGGCTTCACACCAGATTTTGGAGATGGCAACCTCAGTATCGTTACTGGCTGTTGCGTTCGAACCTTCCCCTTGCGCCCGCGGCTGCGGAAGTGCCTTGCGGTCAATCTTTCCGTTTGGTGTTTCCGGCATAACATCCAAGATAACGACCTGCGACGGTGTCATAAATTCTGGCAACATCTCCCCAACCTGCATCCGAACTTCTTTCGGATCAATGGTATGGCCGGGCGCTGTCGTGGCAAAGGCAACAAGTCGTTTGTCACTGGATCCGCTTTCAAAGACGGTAACTGCCGCATCCTTGACCTGTTCCAAGGACCCGAGCGCCGCTTCAATCTCCCCAAGCTCAATACGATGTCCACGCACCTTGACCTGGTTGTCAAGACGACCATGAAATTCGAGACGGCCGTCCGGCATATGCCGGACAAGATCGCCAGTGCGATAAAACACACCGTCGTCAGTTTTGAGAAACCGTTCTGCCGTTAGCTCGGCGCGGTTCCAATATCCATCCGCCACACCATCCCCGCCAATCCACAATTCACCTGCAACACCTGATGGCAGTTCCTGGCCATGCAAATTGCGGACAGAATAGGCGGTATTCGCAATCGCTGCGCCGATGGGAATAGTATCCCCAACCTCATCAAGCCGTTCCACGGACGACCAAACGGCTGTCTCCGTCGTTCCATACATATTGAGCAATGTTCCGTTCAGATGCTGCCGGAGGTTTCGGGCAAGATCCGGAGGAAAGCCTTCCCCGCCAACCATCATAACATCCAAATGCGACAGGGCTGTCCGGCCAGCTTCTTCCGCAACAAGGAAAGATGCCATGGACGGTGTACATTGAAAATGAGTGATGTCCTTCTCGACAATCTGTTCAGCAACGGATGCCTGACGGGCAACACCCCCTTCCGCGATTAAATTGTCTTTTAGCTGATTGATATATGTCAGATGCTCGAGAACCAGATCAGTATCGACCCCGAAATCTATAAGGCAGCCAATTTCATCGACGCCCATCTCGGTAATATTGCGGACTATCTCCTGACAGCTTTCCGGCGTCCCAAATAAACCACTAGTCTGATAATATCGTTCGAACGCATGAGTAAGAAGTGCATCGGTCTCTTCATCTGTCAGTTCCTGTTTTTCAAAAACCTCTTGCGGCGTCATGCCGGTACTTTCCGCTTTTTGCTTGAATGTCGGCGAGCTCCAGGAGGCACGCCGCAGCAAATCAACTGAGCTTTTGAGGTATTCCTTCATGGGTTCACGCACGGTTTCGCGCACATGGTCTTCGTCTTCACCCACAAATGTATGAAGCATCAGAGAAACTTTCCCCATGCCGGGATGGCCGGCTTCGCGCCAAGCCACACGATACGCGCGGATTTTCGCGGCAACGTCCTCGAATTTCTGGCCAAGCAAGTGCGTCAGGACATAACAGCCTTTATTTGCTGCGGCGGCAAATGTCTCCGGATTACCGGCGGCGGTAATCCAAAGCGGAATCTCACCGTTCACCGGACGCGGCAGAGTGGAAACCTCCACATCTTCGCCTTTATGGTTCGGAAACGTGACTGTTTCACCCCGCCACAAGGCCCGCAACATATCAATACCGTCCAACATAATATCCTTGCGATCATCGAAATTCTGAGGTTGCAGGATAAAGTCGTTGGGCTGCCAGCCGCTGGCAATGGCAATACCGGCACGGCCGTTGGAGATATTATCCACCAGAGCCCAGTCCTCTGCCGCTCGCACGGGATGATGTAATGGCAAAACAAACGATCCCGCACGTACATCCACATTTTTAGTAATGGAAGCAACAGCAGCAGAACTGATTGTCGGATTTGGATAGAGGCCGCCAAAGGCATGGAAATGCCGCTCCGGCGTCCAGATCGCCTCAAAACCATTTTCGTCGGCGAATTTCGCGCCCTGCAGAAGTAATCGATAGGCTTCGGGCCCGGTTCCAGACACTTCAGAAGCAAAATAGAACAAACTGAAACCTGGCACAGATCCGCTCGCGGCAACATCCGTCTGTAGAACAATGGTGTACCCGCGTGCCAGGGTCCAGAATATCTCGAGAACAGAAATATCAAAAGAGACCGAGGTTATAGCAAGCAGTCTCACTTTTCCGTCTACCGGAACGGTTAAATCCATACCGGTAAAGAAGTTTACCAGATTCTGGTGGGTGACCATAACCCCTTTTGGAATGCCCGTGGAGCCCGATGTATACATCAGATAGGCAAGGGCTGAGGGCGAGCCTTTGGGAGCGGAAAAGCCTTCCGCCACAGCGTCAGGATATATCGTCTTCGCCGGATCAATACGGAATTTGAATTCCGTTTCCATACTGGCAACAATGAGCGGCGTGGCGCTGTCTTCAATCATGAAGCTGACACGATCTGCGGGGTAAGACGGATCAAGCGGTAAATAAGCCGCGCCGGTTTTTAAAATTGCCAACATCGAGACGACCAGATCCGTTGACCTTTCAAGACAAAGGCCAACAACTTTGCCCGGGCCCGCCCCGCGCTCCATCAGTGCCGCTGCCAGCTGGTCGGTTCGCTCATCAAGATCAACGTAAGACAGAACATCTCCGTCTGCTTCCAAAGCCGTGCTGTTAGGCGTTTGCCGGACTTGGGCTGCTATGGCTTCGTGCACGCAAAGATCATTGGGATACTCGACACCCATCAGCGACATTTCACTGTTGCCTATAGCAGGTTTTGCAAGCGGTAAGTCCTTAAGCGCCGTGGTGCCTCCACTCACGAATGCGTCCAGGAACAAACCGAGATCGGCACCCATGGCACTAAGAATATCTTTTGAATAAAGTCCGTTGCGCGCAATTAGCCGAGCGTTACCACCCGTCGTTACCGCCAAAACCAATTGGCGGTGCGCTAAAAGTGCGTCGTCGCTTTCATCAATTTCTGTCACTGCGAAGGATAAAGCGGAATTCACTGTCTGCCGTGCTTGCGCATCAGGAATCCGTGCAATCAGATCAAGGCTGCGCGGGCCTGCGTCCCGTCCCGCGGCCTTTACAGCCTTTAAGGACGCTGTCACCGCATCGGCAGGTAGTTCGAAATCAAGATCCAGGGTTACAAGCTGATCCTGACTAACAACAGGATGGGCCTCTGACGGATCGATATCTATGGCGCAGGAAATCCGTTCCGCACCATTTAGAAGGCCAACCCAGGCCAGAAATCCAGCCGCAACCTGATCCGAGTCCGGACTATTGGTGAGGGCCACCGGAACCTGGACAGCACCAGAAACGGTATCGCGGTTACTTGGATACGGGGATTGTATGGGCTGAGCAGCCAAACATTGTGCCTGCCAGTAAATTTCGGCATCGGCGACCCGCGTTAATGCCTCATTTGCCATCGTCTCCGGGACCGGTAAGCAATCTCCCTGCGTAAGGCCGAGAGCGGAGGGCCGCACCAGTTCACCTGCTGCGGTTTTGATTTGAGAAAGGCTGATGTTTTGTTCACCCGCTGCAACCGTTAGGCTAGAGGCGGCAACATCAACAATCTCACCTGGTTTTCCCGTCGCCGGCCCTTCAATTATCGTTGCGGACCCGACGAACAGCATTTGCCTTCCCGTCCAGAGCTTGGCACAGCCAAGAGGGTTTGCATAATCACCAAAATCCAACGCACGAACCAGCTGTGAAAGTGACGTGGCCGGTTGGCAAAAATCCAGCACCCCAAGGTTTTCCGGGCGCTTTGAAGGGCTAAAAAAGTGCTTTTCGCCTGACTGTTCTTGTGGCTGCAATTTATCGTCAAAAAGTTCCTGACAAAGCTCCTGGAAGGAGGCAAGGCCGGCCTCATAACATTTAGCATTCAGGGTCATAGAAGTTTCATCATCAGCAATGGAAACTTCCTGTGTCTTCAGAATACGCCCGGCATCCATCGTGTCAGTAAGTTCATGCCAGGTCACTGCATGGGAAGTCTTTCCCTGCATTATTGCCCATGACGTGACGTTTACGCCTGTATAATCCGGCATCGGCCCATCAAAGAAATTAAGCGCCATGCGAGAGGCTTGTACGGGCAAGTCATGAGGAAATATGGTCAGGTTGACGATACTGAAAAGATAATCAAAAGAAAGGCCATTGAGCCCATCATCCGTAGGCGACCTAAAGACTGGGAAGCCTTCAGCTTCCGCCCAACTGCGAACACGGGGTTCATGACTTAATACACCGACAATTTCCCCGCCTTTGCGCCGGAATTCTTCCGCGCATTGCACAAGGAGAGTCCCCTCACCAACGAATAGTCCGTTCATTACTTCACAATTTCCCTAAATTATTCAACTCCGCGAACAGGGCTGTTCAAATTTTAACTATAGCCATAACCTCTTTATTATCCCTTAACGGGCAGGAGGTAACATACTGAAAACAACTGGAGAACCTGCGAACATACTAAGTGAGATTAGCGGCAGGGCATTCTGGAATGCAGGATGCTAACATATCACCAAATCAACCCAACAATGAAAGGGGAAATTCCACAGGCATTAGATTATTTTTTACACTGGTAACCTGAAAGAATTGATGCAGATCAATTCCCGGACACAGAATCCACATTGCCAAAAATATCTGACAGTCGATTTAAATGCTCAAGACCAAGATTATCACCGCAAATTGACGTAATATTCTCTGTCAAATGAGGAATGCGACCAGTTCCTGTCAAGATAACGTCTGCCCCCCGTTCATGTCTGCAAAAGCGATAGGCAGCTTCTACCACGGAGCGCGCGTCACCCGAATTTACAAGAAACCCAAAAGGGTCCGTCTGATCAACCTGTGAGGCATCCACGACGCCTTCAGCTACAAGCTGCTGAACAACTGCGCAGAGTTCGTCCTTATTGCTAAGGGCGCGGCGCACGGCGAACATGATCAGTGTTCCAATATTTTTAGCGCGGGTTACCTCAAACACACGGTGTCGCGCGGAAGGGTTGAGCATATTGAACCCAGCCATAATCACGTCCCAACTGTTATCTTTCAGTGCCGACATAAGCATTGTATGCTGCGGATCGACAATGAACCGCTCGGTAAGGCCGATAAATCTGATTTTCCCTTCTGTTTGCAATTTCTGTAATTCCGGCACAAGGTCACGGACGCAGTTTTCATATTGGTTTGGGGCAACACCGTGCAGATGCAGGATATCAATGACATCAGTCCCTAGCCGGGTCAGTGACTTTTCCACAGCCTGTTTGAAATCCGTCGGCGGAACGAGCTCATCTCCGAGTGGATCGGCATCAGGTTGGACGACAGGAATTTTTGTCGACAGGATAACCTGATCCCACTTGCCTTTAATCGCCTTGCCGACAATTTCTTCTGTCCTGTACATCGCTGCTGTATCAATGAAATTCACACCCTGATCCAGCGCGGCGGCAACAACGTCGATGGATTGCGCCTCGGTATGACCATAAGACTGGCCCAGACGACTATGTCCACCGCACCCGAGACCGACAACACTGACCTTCAGGTTGGTGCGTCCAAGCGTAGTATATTCCATACTTCACCGCCCTAATATTAATCCGCCGTCGGGATATCCTGGGTGAATTTCGGAACATGATAGCCTTTTTGCACTGCCGGACGGATTGCGATCCGGTTGTACCAGGCTTTCACATTCGGATAATCGTTCAAGTCGATGGTTTGCCATTCGAAACGGGAAATCCACGGCCAGGCCGCAATATCCGCGAGACTATAACTCCCGGCAATATAGTCTTGCCCTTCCAACTGACGATCCAGAACGCCGTATAATCGCTTGGCTTCTATCAGATACCGGTCTTCCGCATAGGTCGCCTTGCCCGGATTAAACTTGGTGAAATGATGAACCTGTCCGCACATGGGGCCAAGCCCAGCCATTTGCCACATCAACCATTCCATCATGACCCAATAGGCGTCTTCTTCCGCAGGGATCAGGTTACTCTCTGCTTTCTTGGCGAGATATAGCATGATAGCGCCGGATTCCATCATCCGGACTCCGGTTTCGTGATCAAAAATCGCCGGGATTTTACCATTGGGCGCCACATCGAGAAAGTCGTCGGCCTGTTGCTCACCTTGCGTGATATTGATGGATTTCACCGTGTAATCAAGGCCAAGCTCTTCCAGCAGAATGGAGACTTTCCGCCCATTTGGTGTGGTCCAAGTATAGAGATCAATCATAAATACTCTTCCTTTTGAATAGTAGTTTCTTATTTAAGGGTTTGCGGGCTAAACGGTGCCGGGATCAGGATTTTGTTTTCCTGATGGTGCAATAGCGGCCGCATGAGCACAACATATTCCTGCCATTCCGGTGCTTGCATGAGCTCCGCGCGCCGCCGGATTCTGTCTTCAAAACTTTCATAGCCCCAAAGATGGACAATCTGGTTCAGCGGGCCGATTTCTGTAAAATAATAGCCCAGCATGTTGCCCAGAATACGGGTCTGGACTTCAAGGCCCATTTCCTCATAAAGCGCCAGATACTCTTTGGTTTTTCCACCAAGCAGCGTGTAAATCCGCTCATCCACGATCATCTCAACATCCTTCTATAGGTCTTTGCCCACTATTCCTCATGTGCCGCTTCGCCTTGCGCGCGGGCTTCCGAGAGGCTCTGCTCTGGTGTCAAAACTTCAGGATCGACGATTACTTCAATCACGGCCGGCTTACCGCTGGCAACCGCTTGATTGAAAACAGTCTCAAAGTCCCCAGTTTTGAGAACTTTCTCGCCAAACGCGCCATACGCACGGGCCAAAGCCGCAAAATCCGGATTTGACAGGTCCGTCGCATAGACGCGCGCGGGGTATCCCCGTTCCTGATGCATCCTAATTGTGCCGAGCATTCCGTTATTGACGATGATGAAAATTACCGGCGCATTGAACTGCATGGCCGTTGCCAATTCCTGCCCCAGCATCATAAAGCAGCCATCACCGTTGAAACTAATCACGGTGCGCGCGGGCTCAACCAGTTTTGCGCTGATCGCTGCAGGTACGCTGTATCCCATGGCACCACTCGTCGGTGCAAGCTGGGTGCGGAAGGACTTATGTTGATAAAACCTATGTGCCCAAACCGTATAGTTCCCGGCGCCTGCCGTAATAATGGCATCTTCGGGCAGTGTTTTATTAAGATAACTGACAATATGCCCGAGATTGACCGGACCCTGAACGTCGGTAGGCTGCAGCCGGTCCAGATAGTCCGTATGAGCGCTTTTCACCCATTCAGAGCGTTCTTCGGAGCCGGCAGGCTGTAATTCTCTGGCTAGTCTTGCAAATTCCGGCATGGTAGCATTGATAGCAAGGTCGGGGAGATACACTCTTCCCAATTCCTCGACACCGGGGTGTACATGTACCAAATCCTGCTCCGGTTCCGGCAATCCCAGCAACGAATACCCCTGCGTCGTCATTTCGCCGAGGCGCGGCCCGACAACCAACAATAAATCACTTTCCTTTATACGGGCGGCAAGCTTCGGGTTAAGCGCAATGCCCACATCCCCCGCATAATTAGGATGACGGTTGTCGAAACAATCTTGGGATCGGAGCGAGGCGCCAACGGGAATATCATGTGCTTCCGCGAACGCCTGAATATCGTTCACGGCCGCCTGTGTCCAGGTTGCGCCTCCGACAATCATTAAAGGCCGCTTTGCCTTTGACAGACGCGCAGACAAATCCGTCATCGCCGCCGCCGAGGGAGACAAAGCAGGTGCCTTGGCCGGACGGCTGATATCAGCAATCATGACTTCATCGGTTAACATATCTTCGGGTAGCGCTAGAACCACAGGGCCCGGACGGCCTGACAACGCCGTATGATAAGCGCGGCTGATATATTCCGGAATACGGCTGGCATCATCGATTTGCGCCACCCATTTCGCCATTTCGCCAAACACCCGGCGATAGTCCAGTTCCTGAAAGGCTTCGCGATCAACCATGCCCCGGCCAATCTGACCGATAAACATGATCATCGGCGTGCTGTCCTGAAATGCCGTATGCAGACCAATAGCGGCATTGGTCGCACCGGGCCCACGCGTCACCATACAAATACCCGGCCGCCCAGTCAGCTTGCCATAGGCCTCCGCCATATTGGACGCACCGCCCTCGTGGCGGGTATTGATCATACGGATGGTGTTAGCGTGGTTATACAGACCATCGATGACGTCAATATAGCTCTCGCCAGGGACGCAAAAAACGGTGTCGGCGCCTTGAATGGCCAATTGATCCGCCAACACTTGTCCGCCTGTTCTTGTTTTCAGTGATCCGGGCATTCTTATTCCTCATTGTCGGGACAGAAGCCCCTCACTTCACAAAAATATTGCCTAAATATCGTCTGCACTCCCTCGTATCAGAACCGACTTGTCTGGTCTATGCCTCAGATTGCGAATGAGCAAACCAACCGCCAACAGAACCATCAGAACCGCAACTACCGGACGGACGACACCTCCCATCATAAAGACAGGAACAGCCAGTATAATGCTGAATATTGGCACGAAAAACAGCGGCCAGCGCGCTGTGCCGCGATGTTTCTGATATGTCGGGAAAATGATCGACATAAATCCCAGCAGGATAAAAAACAGCGACCAGGGACGAGTAAAGAACGGTGTTAAATCGTCAGAGATTGCCAACGACTGCGCAAGACTGGTTTCGGCAATACCACCTAAAACGGCACCAAGGATAATCGGGACAATGGGAAAGCCCAAGGACCGCATAACAAACCCAAGAACCCCAAACCAGAATAGGGTCCAGATATCAAACTCAACATTATTAAGAGCAAAAACACCGAGGGAACAATAAAACAGGATAACTGCCGTCAACATATACATGCGGATGCGCGTAATTTTTACGAAGCCGCGCAATGTAATCGACTGCAGGCCCAGCATCATGAAATTAGCGACAAAGAAGGAGAGAAAGATAGCGTAAGACAAGACCGGTTCATCGGAGATAAAGGACGGGCTAGGGATAACGTCATGAATTAGAAGCGCGCCCAGCATTACAGCGGTGACAATATCGCCTGGCACCCCCAGCGCCATCATGACAATAAGAGCGCCGCCCGCCGTCGCATTGTTGGCCGCTTCTGGTGCCACGATGCCATCAAGATTACCTGTGCCAAATTCTTCAGGCGTTTTTGACGCTTTCTTCGCCTGATCATAAGCCAGAATATTTGATATCGTACTGCCGGCGGCCGGGAGGACACCGACGAATACCCCAAGGAGTGAAGATCTCAGCAAATTCCCCCAGCGTGTCAAAACAGCGACGGCGGCTTTGCGATGTTCAATTCGGACCGCCTCTGCGCCCTCGCCTCCCAAACTCTTATGAGCATTTTCCGGATCACGGACATCGCCCAATAATCGGCTAAAGGCGAAAAGTCCGACCAGTACCGGCAGGAAAGAGAAGCCTTGCTTCAATGGCTCGGTGCCGAAATTAAAACGGGGATAGCCCATAATGTCATCAACCCCGATAGTGGCGATGAGCAAGCCAACCAGACCGGCTATCAGGCCTTTTATAACATTTTCGCTGGCAAGGCTGGCCGTCACCGTAAGCGCAAACAGGACCAGCGAGAAAAAATCCCACGGATGAAATTCAAGGCCGATCAGTGCCAGTTGCGGGGCCACCAGCATCAACACAACGGCACCAATGGTGCCCCCAAAAAACGACGCCCAAACTCCGACACCTAACGCAAGCCCCGCTTTGCCTTGTTTGGCCAACGGGAAACCGTCAAATGTCGTGGCCACGGATGAAGGTGTTCCCGGAATACCTGTCAGGATCCCCGACATCAGCCCGCCCGACAGCCCGCCAACATAGACGGCCATCATAGTCGCAAGACCTTCAATTGCTGTCATTCCAAATGTGAAAGGCAGAACCAGCACGACGGCCATAGCAATAGTAAAGCCCGGAATGGCGCCCGCCATCAATCCGGCAAAGGTTCCGAGCATCATAAAGGCGAATATCTTTATGGTCGCAAGTTCGGATCCGGCGGCAAGAATGGTATCAATCATGGATATCCCCTCCCGCCGTCAGTAATAGGTAAAAATTTCGCCGCGGGGCAGAATTACCCCGAGTGCAAAAGTGAAAATTGACCACATCGCGCCGACCAGAACGATTGAGACCGCAGCGTGCAAACCAATCTGTCGCAAGCTCCATCCACCCAGAAAACATAGCATCACGAAAACAAACAAAACGCCGCCTATTAGCATTCCGAGATACGGCATAGTCACCAGAAACACAAAAAACAGGCTGAAGCAAACTATGGGGGTCTGGTAATATCTAAACCAGCCCATTGGCCCGCCGCGATCAGGCCCTGTGTCCGTCGGGTTCACTAGAGCGCGAATAAGAAATACAAGACTCAGAACCGTCAGCGGAGCCAATATAATTCGGGGCCAAAGGGCTGGTGGCATTTGGCCGAAGCTGGGCGTTTCCATATCAAGGGTCGCAATAGTAAAGGTTCCGCATAAAAGCAGAAGAACGATCCCGACGACAACGTCACGTGTAATGCGCATGATAGAGAAATCCCGATGCTGGAAATGAGGAACATGGGGACGCCGAGCCCGTTAAAGCTATAACGTCCCCATCTCCGGAGAAATCAGCGCTTGGAAATTCCCATTTTTTGAGCGACGCCTAGCAGGCCGTCGGATGTTTCCGCAAACCATGCTTCATACTCGTCCGGGCCCAGATATTGAAGCGCTGTGCCCTTTGACGCCATCTGATCCTGGAATTCCTTGTCCTGAGTAGCCTGCTCAAAAATGCCGGCCCAGTAATCACGGATTTCGCGAGAGGTCCCTTTTGGTACCACAATACCGCGATTAAGCGCGTAAGTCATATCAATGCCGCGCTCCTTCAAGGTGGGAACGTCTGGGATAAGCGGGTTGCGCTCATCGGCTGCAATAGCAAAGGCCTTCAACTGACCATCTTTGCGTTGGGTGCGGGCGGCCGCAAGGTTAATGCCGCCAAGTTCGATGGCGCCAGAAAGGAGTCCGGTAATCCGCTTCGCCGTCCCGCCTTGATACGGTACATATTTATAGGATGTGCCGGTCTTATCGCCCAGCAGAAGCCAGAGGAAGTGACTGGTCGCCCCCATGGTAACACCCGTTGGAATACCCGCCGGATTAGCCTTGGCTGCATCGAGCATTTCTTCCAGTGTGTTATAGGGTACCTCACCGCTCGCGCCGATAATTTCCGGCGTGCTTGTCAAATGCGCGACCGTATCAAAAGCATCCCAGTTGAAATCAACAACGCCGTTGATATAACTGACAACAGCACTCTGATGGATTGCAAATAATGTGCAACCGTCCGCTTTGGCCTTCAACGCTTCCTTCGCACCCTTATTACCGCCCTGACCGGGAATTGTGACTACCTTGACTTGCGGCGATGCACCCGCCTCATTTATAGTCTTTTCAAAGACACCAAAAATAACCGATGTCCCACCGCCCGCGCCCCAAGGCACAATAATTTTCGCCGTTTTGCATGGTAATTCCGGTGCCGCCGATGACGCCGATGCAAAGACGAGGCTACCAGCGACCGCCGCAACAACTGCCGCAGATGATTTCATGAGTTTATTCATTCTGACTTCTCCCTGTTACGAATTTATGCTGCTGATCCGCCGGGATTTTAGAAATGCCCATGGCATCTTAGCAACAGCCTTCCCCCACTCCCGATCACTCCGCTTTTAGATTTTTTTAGAGTGAATTAGAAATTTATATTGTTCTTAGAAAAAGACAAAGCTATTTTATAGGGAAACACTGTTCAATATACGGGACAATAGAAATGGAAAATCTTTCGGACATGGGAATTTTTGCGAAGGTCGTCGAACTGCAAGGGTTTTCCAAAGCAGCCGCTGCGCTGAATATGTCAAAATCCAATGTCAGTCGGCGCATTGCCGCGCTGGAGGATCGGCTTGAAATACGATTATTGCAACGAACGACACGCAAGCTTGGCTTGACCGACAGCGGCCGGCTCTATTTTGAATTTTGTGCGCGGATTCTCGCCGAAGCACAGCAGGCAGATTATGCCATAAACAAATTGAAACGGGAACCTAGTGGCCAATTAAGTGTCAGCCTCCCAGAGACATTCGGGCGGTTTTTTGTGATGCCGCTGTTGCCGGAATTTATGGAAAAATATCCTGAAATCCGGATTAAGCTATCTCTGACCAATCGTAAGCTCGACCTAATTGAAGAGGGTTATGATGTCGCCATTCGCAAAGGCGACATAGATGACCAAAGCCTGATTGCCGTAAAACTAGGCGTGTCGCAGCAACATTTATATGCCAGCCGCGGCTATCTGAGGCGCCGCGGCGCTCCGAATTCTACTGCTGGTCTTTCGGATCATTCCTGTCTTTCAGTTTTGGAAAAAAGTGGGAAGGCTGACTTTACGTTATATCGGGAAGGAAAAATTACGTCCGTCAAAGTCCCGCCGCGCCTTGTCGTGCAGGATCACGGAATTGTCTTCGATATGGTGAAAGCCGGAATGGGTATCGCTCTGGTACCAGGCTTTCTCTGCAATGAAGATCTGGAAAATGGAAACGTCGTCCGTTTGATGGATGACTGGACGGGTCCTTCCGTTCCGTTTCATGGCGTTTACCCGTCTTATCGCGGGCTATCCCCCAATGTGCGTGTCTTCCTCGATTTCATTAAGGAAAATCTGGTGCGTCAGGCGCCGTGGAAAAATACGCGCCTGCGCCCCAGAGAAGTCGCCCGGAATGGAAATGTTACGGCTCTTGCAGCGCCATAAACTCATACATTGTAAAATCCGTTGGTTTGGACATTCCTAACGCCCTAGCCACCGCCGCCTGGGCCTTGCCGCATATTTTCAGGCAGGAATGTCGCCAGTTCAGGCACGAAAATAAGCACGAAAACCATGAGGACCATGATCAGGAACATCGGGATCGCCGCCTTGGCAATAAAGTTCATCTCGTAATCCGTCATACCTTGCAGCACAAACAGATTAAAGCCAATGGGTGGCGTGATCTGCGCCATCTCAATAACGACAACAATAAAAATCCCGAACCAGATCAGATCAATACCGGCTTGCCGGATCATCGGCTCCACCACGGCCATTGTTAGTACGACTGACGAAATTCCATCGAGGAAACAACCAAGAATAATGTAGAAGACCAACAGCACCATGAGCAGCTCGAACCGCGAAAGCTCCAGCGAGCCAATCAGGTCTGCAAGACCTCTCGGCAGCCCGGTAAAGCCCATAGAAAGTGAGAGAAAGGAAGCCCCGGCAAGGATTAATGCGATCATCGCCGATGTTCGTGTCGCCCCCATCAGGCTTGCCGAAAATGTTGCCCAGTTGAGTGATTTCTGGCTGGCGGCAAGGATCAGCGAGCCGACAACGCCAAAGGCCGCCGCCTCTGTCGCCGTTGCCACACCCAGATACATGGAGCCAATCACAACCAGGATTAACAGAAGCACAGGGATCAAAAACCGCGAATTCTTGACTTTCTCAGCAAATGTCAGCTTCGGTTCATCAATTGGCTGCCATTTACTCGAGAATTTCGAATAAAGCGCAACATAACCCATAAACAGGGCGGCGAGGAAAAGCCCGGGGAGAATGCCCGCCATAAAGAGCTTGGTAATACTCTCGTTAACCGTCACCCCATAGACAATCAGGGTGAGGGATGGCGGAATCATCAGCCCCAAAGTCGCAGCGCCCGCCAGGGTCCCAATAATCAGCGTCTCAGGATAGTTGCGTTTTCGAAGCTCCGGGATAGACATCTTACCGACCGTGGTCAGGGTTGCCGCTGAAGAGCCCGAGACCGCCGCAAAGATGGTACAGCCGACAATATTGGTGTGGACAAGGCCACCTGGCAGCCGCGACAGCCAGGGCGCTAGGCCCCGGAACATATCTTCCGATAATCGTGTGCGATAGAGGATTTCCCCCATCCAGATAAAGAGCGGCAGGGCCGTCAATGTCCAGCTGGACGAGCTGGACCAGATAGTCGTGATCATGGTGTCGCCCGCGGGACGTGTCGTAAATAGCTCAATCCCGAAAAAGGCAACACCTAGCAGCGCCAGACCAACCCAAATACCTGTTCCCAAAAACAGAAACAGAATGAAGAGGAATAGGGCAATTAACTGAATTTCTTCCATGTTTCTATTCCCCGTGGCTCTGTTCGACGACATCAGACTTTATACGATGATCGCCTTCGAACAGGACATGAACAAGATGATCCGTGAGGGCGATGGCGAAGACCACGCCGCCGATCACCATGCCCATTTGCGGGATCCAGATTGGCGTTACGTCTTGCCCTTGACTGACTTCATGAAACTTCCAGGACCAGTAAGTCGCCTTGATCGCGTAATAGGCAAAGTACCAAGCCAGCGCCGTACCGATGGTAAAGCACCATGTTTCGAGCACTCGCCGCATCTTCGGCCCAACAGCGTTAATCAGAATACTCACACGGATATGCGATCCGCGATTAAGCGCGTGGGCAAAGGCAAAAAAGGAGGCGGCCGCCATGCAGTAACCGGCATAATCCGGCGCGCCCGGAAAAACCTCACCGGTCCAGCGAGCCAACATCTGCACCAGAATAAGAGTTAAAATGGCAATTAAGAATATCGCCGCGACAATACCGCTCGCGAGATATAGCATGTCCAGAAATGATCTGAATTTTTTGAGTGCCAATATCATGGATGTCCCCTCCCCAGAACCGTCATGTAGAAATGGTTTACAAATCTCCTTGTGAAAAAGAATGGGGAATATATCTATTCCCCATTCAAGATCGCTATCCTATTTCATTGCTTTATAAGCTTCGATGATGGCGGCGCCATCGGGTCCAGCTGCTTCCAGCCATTCCGATGTCATGGTAGCACCGATATCTTTGAGCTCACCTGTAAGGGCATCACCAGCCGGACCAACAGTCATTCCGCCGGCTTTAAGGCCGTTCAGCGTGAATGTCGTATATTCAACAGCTCTCCACGTACCTGCATATTCTGCAAGTTCCGCGCAGCCGCGAATAACGTTTTTGTTGGCATCGCTCGTGTCGCCCCAAACATCTTTGTTGACCATGATATAGTTACGCGGGAGCCAAGCATCTACTTCATAGAAATGCGTGAGGCTTTCCCAGACTTTCCGATCATAACCGGTGGAGCCCGAGGACACCATGGATTCGGCAACGCCTGTTGCAAAGGCCTGTGAAATTTCCGCTGCCTCAATAGTTACGGGCAGCATGCCTGTGAGTTCCGCCAGACGGGCTGTCGCATTATTGTAGGAACGGAACTTGATGCCCTTCATATCTGCAACGGCATTAACTTCTTTCTTGAAGTAAAGCCCTTGCGGTGGCCAGGGAACAGAATAAAGCAGAACCAGATTTTGCTCCGCCAGGATCTTTTCCATGGTTGGCTTCGCGGCCTTCCAGAGTTTTCCGGCATCTTCAAACGATGTTGCCAGGAATGGAATGGAATCTACACCAAAGACAGCATTTTCATTCTGGTGGCCCGAAAGAAGCCGCTCACCAATGGGCGCCTGCCCTGTCTGTATTGCCCGTTTGATGTCACCGCCTTTAAAAAGCGCACCGGACGGATGAGTGACCACTTCGATATCACCGCCAGTACCCGTGGTGATACATTTCGCAAATTCAGCACCCGTCGCTGAATGAAAGTTGGAGCCGGAATAGGCCATGGGCATATCCCATTTTTCGGCGAGCGCCGGGGCGGCCAGAATGGCAACTCCTAAAGCACTGCCGAGAAGTGCTTTTGTATATTTAACGATCATTTGTCTTCTCCCTGTTTATTATCGTTATATTTAGATCTCTTCTTTTCCTCGCGGCCCGTTATCTGTCGAACCTATCAACACGATAAGGCTTAATATCGACATTTGGCAACCGTTCAGAAACCATGTCAGCAATCATCCGCCCGGTTTTAGGCCCGGCCGTCAGGCCGATATGATGATGACCGAAAGCAAAATAGACAGCGGGATGAGTTGGCGATGCCCCCAAAAATGGTAAGCTGTCCGCCGGGGCCGGACGATGCCCGAGCCATTCCGACTTGTCTTCAAATTCTATGTCCGGGTAAAGTTTACGCAAACCCCGCTCAAGCAATTCGATGGGCGCCTTACTGGCGGGCGCGTCCAATCCACCAAACTCAACAATCCCAGCGGTTCGCAACCCATCACTCATAGGCGTCGCCACAAATTTGGAGTCCGCGACCATATAAGGACAAGGTGGCTTGATACTGGTGCCCCGGTAATGAATATGATACCCGCGTTCGGTTTCCAGAGGCACACGATGCCCGAGCTGCTCCGCAAGCTTTGCCGACCAGGCCCCGCCTGCAATAACAACTTTATCGAATTTTTCCTCTGTCCCGTTGAAGGCTAGTGTGGTTCCGTCCTCGCTGGATTGAACGGCTGAAACATCTGACTGAACTATTTTGCCGCCCTGACCTTCGAAATGCCGGGCGAGGGTTTTCACATAGCCGCCGGGATCCGTGATATGGCCATGATCCGTCATCTTGTACCCGAAGCCATAACGATCACCCAAGGCCGGATCATTGTCCTGCAAATCCGCTCGGTCCATGGCGATCCCGTCAAATCCGTGCTTCTGACGTAGTGACCAGACATAGCTGTCATTCTCAAATCCAGATCGGTCCTGATAGAGAAAGATGTAGTCGCTTGTTTGTACGAACGCCTCAGCTTTTGTGCCTTGCGCCAGCGCTAAATGCTCATTGACGGAATCTTCCAAAAGCGGCGTGAGGCCATCGGCAATTTTCTGCACATGCGCGTCAGTACTGTAGCTTAAATACTCCCGAAGCCAGGGCATCAGGCGAATAAGGTAAGACCAGCGCAGGAACAAAGGCTGCTCCGGGCTCAACAGCATCTTGGGAGCTTTCTTGAAGATACCTGGTGTCGGTACCGGCACCATGCCACAACGAGCAAGAACACCGCCATTGCCAAAACTGGTGCCTTCTCCGGGCGCCAGTCGATCAATAACCGTTACCTGATGTCCGTCCCGCCGCAACCATTCAGCAGACGAGACACCGACAATTCCGGCACCAATGACGGCAACTTTTTTAGCCTCCCCCGGCATTCCCTACTCCCGTATGGCCGTGGCTTTTGCCCGGACCTTATTTTCGTTGACGGCGACACCCAATCCGCTTGCGGTCGGCACCTGAACTTTCCCATTATCGCAGGCAAAGGGTTCTTCCAGAATATCCTCTGTCAGATAATAGCGGGCCTGATAAAACTCGCACCCCAGGGAAATATTCTCTGTAGCTGCAATCATATGCGTGCCCGCCAGATGCGCCAAACCGGATTCGAACATATCCCCCCCATAACAGCCAATCCCGACCGCTTTTCCTACCGCAGCGACATCCTGAGCGGCGCGCATCCCGCCACTCTTCATAATTTTTATGCTGAAAAGATCCGCGATTCGGGCTTCAGCTGCGCGAAAAGCATCGACAACATTAAACACGCTTTCATCGGCCATGATCGGAACATCAAGGGCCGCCGTGATTGCTGCCATGGCCTGCCAGTTATCGGCAGGCACCGGCTGTTCGATAAATGTCGGCTTGAACGTTGCGATATCTCGAAGGCGCGGTAGTGCTTCATGGGACACAAGTCCCTGATTATAATCGACGCGGATATCCACATCGGGGAAATTAGCACGGAGTTCTTCAAGGCGCATCAAATCGAAATCATGTTCAGCAAATCCAGTCTTGATCTTGAAAATACGGATGCCGTCATCGGTCGCACGCTTGGCAAGCTCACGATCACGACCAAAATCTGGATCGGCAATAGAAATACTGAGGGGGATTTCATCTCGAACCCGCCCGCCGAGCAGTTCCGACACCGGCAGACCGCATTGCTGGCCGTATAAATCATAAAGCGCCATCTCCAGCGCTGCCTTGGCTTCCGGGCTCCTAGCAACAGCTTTGTTGACCTTTACCATTATCTTGGCAACGTCCGCCGCAGGTTGGCCGACAACAAAGGGCCGAAAATGTTTATCCAGCGCACCCGCCGCGGCTTCTGCCGTGCCGGTAAAAACCGGCCAGGGAGAAGCCTCCCCCCAACCACTTCGACCATCGGCGTCTTTCAGCTGCACAAAAACATTGTCAATGCCGCCTTCGACCGAGCCAACGCCATGATGACGCGGGGTTTGAACGCCAAGTTCCGCGATATAGACGCTCATATGTGTGATGCGAGACATTCTCTATTACAATCCCTTAGGGTCAGGGCCCATTAATTTTCTCCATTCTGCGCTTCGTCTATGAGTGCTGGCCAGGCACGACTTCGCAGGAAACCCCGGCGGGTTTTCAAGAAGGCGTAACGCCGCCAGCGGCCATAGACGACACGCCCGAAGGGTTTGTAGAGGAGGCGAAATCTGCCACACAAACCGGCCTTGAATATGGGTAAACATGTCCTGCGCCCGCTTTCCTTGCATCTTTCACCTCCTCTACAAACAGAATTGCAGTAAATTAATGGGTCCTGACCCTAGGCAACCCATTCACTGACCGGCGCATTGGCATCCTGCAACGGCTGGCTAATGATATCAACAAGTGTCGGCCCATCATGGTTGATGGCTTCTTTCAGCACACGATTGAGGTCTGCCGGGTTTTCGACCCGCCAGGATTTAACCCCATAAGCCGCCGCAACCGCCGCATGATCCGTGGTATTAAAGTCCACATTATAGTAGCGCTCGTTAAAGCCGGTTTTCTGCCCGGCCTTGATCCAGCCAAAGACCGAATTGGAAAAAACGATGAACGTCACCGGAAGATTATATCGGGTAGCGGTCTCGAACTCTCCAACACTGAAGCCAAAAGAGCCGTCTCCCATAACCGAAATAACCTTGGAGCCAGGGCGCCCGACTTGCGCACCCATGGCCGCCGACATGGAATATCCAAGCGCCCCATGGGCGCGGTTTGAGATAAAATGCCGACCCGCCTGCCGCCAGGGCTTAAACCCGGAGAAATAGGGACAAGGCGTGCCGGGATCAGCCACGACAACTGCATCATCAGGAAGGACACGATCCAGTTCGGCGATCACCCGTTCAGGCTTGATAGGACTGTCATCAGAACGGGCCAGTTCTTCAAAGGCTGCAAATTTGATCTTCTTGGCTGCTGCCACTTTGGCAGCGCCGTCAAATCCATTTGGTGCCGTACCGCTGGCATCTAGTGCAGCGTTCAAGGCCTCCAGCGCGAGGCGCGCATCCCCGACCAAGCCAATCTCCGTCGGGTAGATAGCGGAGATGACTTCCGGATCACTATCAATATGCACAATAGGTGTTCCAATGGGAGGAGAACGCCAGCGTTCCGTCGTCACAGAACCCGCACGGCAACTGATAAATATCACCAAATCCGAGTCGTCAACAACAGCCCTGGTCGCCGGAACGCCGCCATTGGAGCCAACAACACCCAAACAATTGGGATGGGTATCGGCAAGGCAGCCCTGCCCTGAAACCGTTGTCGCGACCACAATATCAAGTCGTTCTGCAAGCTGCTGCAACGCCGCTTCACCGCCGGAGATAACGACGCCGCCGCCAACAATGATGACCGGTTTTTTTGCGGCAAGAATTTTATCCAGTGCCGCTTCGACCGCTTTCGGGTCCGGACCGGAGGGCCAGGCGGGAAAATGGCCAAACTCGGACTGCGCCCAGATATCTTCATCTGCGACGCCGTCTTTCTGCACATCAAAAGGCAGAGCGAGATGAGCCGAGCCCGGACGCCCCGTCGTCATGGCCCGAAAAGCATTGCGGACCATACCCGGTAGCCGCTCCGACGTATCAATGACACCATTCCATTTGGTCAAGGGTTTCATCAGCGCACCCTGATCAAGTTCGGTGAGCGGATATTTACCTAAGGACGAAACGGACACATCTGTGGTGATGCCAAGAACCGGAATTGAAGAATCGCCCGCCTCTGCCAGACCCGGAAGAATATAAGTAGCACCGCCGCCGGACGGACCTTCCGCCACGCCGACTTTACCGGTCACCCGAGCGTAAGCATCGGCCATATAAGTCGCATGCCGCTCATCCCGGGTCAAAAAATGGGTAATACCATGATCAAGGATATGCAATGCATCATAGAGGGGCAACGAGGTATCGCCACATAAACCGAACATATGGGTTACCCCGTGCGCCTGAAGCATACGGACCATAGCCTCTGCCCCGGAAACCATGTTCCTACCATCCGTCGTCATCCTATTTTCTCCACGAACTGTATTTCAAACTGTATACAGTATTGCACATAATCCAGGAGCAGCGTCAATAATTTTTTTCATTCTTAGACGAATCCCTTATTTTACCTTGATTATGATAAGTACAGGCTGATATAGTTCTCTATAAAATTGAATACAGTTATGGATATAGTGTAATGATTCCTGCCGAAGAAAAGGCATCCAGCCATGTGGTCCGTCTTTACGATCATATAAAGGACAAAGCAATTTCCTTTGCCTTCAAACCCGGCGAACGTATTAATGAAGTCGACTTGGCGAAAAAACTAGGCGCCAGCCGCACACCCCTGAGGGAGGCGCTGAACCGGCTCACAGCAGAAGGTTTGCTGACTTTTGAGCGGGGTCGCGGATTTTTCTGCCGGGAGTTGAAACCCCGGGAGATATTCGAGCTATATCAGCTCCGCGCAACTTTGGAGACGGCCTCCGTCCGACTTGCTTGCGAACTTGCGACGGATGACGAGCTAGAAGACGTTAAAAAATTTCTTGTGGAGACAGGAACAGATCGCGGCACAATGTCCAGTGAACAACTGGTGGAGTTTGACGAGATTTTTCATGAACGTATTGTGTCCTTCACGCGCAATTCCGAAATGGCCCGTGTTCTCAATAACGTCAATGAGCGGATCAAGTTTTTTCGCTGGGTCGATATGGACAACCGGCGGAACGATACCCAGCATGAACATCGGAACATCCTTCGTGCCATTTGCGCCCGGGATGCCGATAAAGCGGCGGAATTGATGCAGCAACATATTACCCGCCGCCTCGACCAGATCACCGCTGCCGTTAAGGAAGGCTATGCCCGCATTTATATGGGCGCCGAGGGGTTGGATTAATCGCCATGCCAGCAAATCACCAATATGGCGGTAAAAGCCTTTACGGGGCCAGCGTTGGCATCCTGATGCTCGATGCCCGCTTCCCCCGTATTCCCGGCGACATGGGCAACGCACAGACCTGGCCTTTTCCGGTCCACTACAAAATTGTCCGTGGCGCCTCCCCCGATCGGGTTGTCCGTCAGCAGGCAGCAGGATTACTCGATCCATTTATTGACGCAGCCCGCGAACTCGTCGCCGATGGCGTCGACGGCATCACCACCAATTGCGGGTTTCTATCGCTGTTTCAAAAAGACATCGCGGCCGCTGTTGGCGTGCCGGTTGCCACATCTTCGTTGATGCAAGTGGGCATGATCCAGAGCCTGCTACCGCCCGGCAAACAAGTCGGGATCCTGACCGTTTCCGCCGAAACCATGACCCAGAAACATCTGGCCGCCGCAAATGTGCCGCTGGATACGCCTGTCGTCGGCACCGAAAACGGCGAAGAATTCAGCCGTTTTATTCTGGAAAACGAAGAAGAGGTCGATGTAGAGAAGGCCCGCGCAGATATGGTCAATGCAGGGCGGGAGTTGCTGACCACCTGTCCTGATCTCGGCGCTGTCCTTCTGGAATGCACAAATATGGTGCCTTATGCTGCGGATATCCGTGCCGATCTGGGGGTGCCGGTTTTCAGTATTTATTCCTTCATCAACTGGTTCCAGTCCGCCTTGATGCCAAGATCGTTCGACCCCCGACTAATTGATTCACGACGTTGATTGGCGGCGGCGGCGAAGAAGCACAGAGGCGAAGGAGAAAACCGCGAAAATCAGCGCCGCGGCCGTCACAATGCTCGGTCCTGAGGGCGTATCAAACTCGATGGACCCCGAAATCCCGAGAAGAACAGCAAACAAGCCGAGTAGCCCCGCCAGGATCGCCATATTCTCAGGCGATGTCACCATTTGACGGGCGGTTGCCGCCGGTATAATCAGCATCGATGTGATCAACAAAATACCAACAATCCGGATTGAAACCGCGACAACAATGGTCATCAATAGCATCAGCAGGATGTTGCTCCAGACCGTATTGACGCCTTCGGCGCGGGCCAGATCCTCATGAACCGTCATCAAGGTAAGCGACGACCAATTGGCCAGCAAGAACGCCAGCACAATAATGCCGCCGCCATAAATCCAGTAAATATCGCTCATCTGTACCGTCAGGATGTCGCCAAACAGATAGCTATGCAGATCAAAGCGCGGATTATCGAGGAAGCTAATGGCAACCATACCAATGGAGAGCGCAGCATGGGCGAGAATGCCGAGAAGTGTGTCTGTGGCCAAAACCTTTCGTTGCTGCAGCCAAACCAGCAAAAACGCAAAGATCGAACAGACAATCACTGTCCCAAGATTGACATTGATACCGTAAAGCAGGCCAAGAGCAATACCAAGAAGGGCGCTATGGGCCAGGGAATCCCCAAAATACGCCATGCGCCGCCAAACCACAAAGCAGCCCAATGGCCCGGCGACCAGCGCCACACCAACACCGGCCACAACAGCCCGCAGAATAAAATCATCCAGCATGGCGGTGCCCTTCATGATCGTGCCCGTGGTCGTGATGATCATGATCGTGGTCATGGGCGTGATCATGGCTGTGATTATAGACTGCCATCAGCCGCGCCATATCATCGCCAAACAAGGAAATAAATTCCGGATCGCGCGTTACCATATGCGGCTCCCCCGAACAACAGATGTGATGATAGAGGCAAACCACCCGCTTGGTGCTGGACATCACCAGATGCAAATCATGGGATACCATGAGGATGCTGACATTCCGTTCGGCATATATCCGGTCCAGCAATTTATAAAACCCGAGCTGCCCGGTCACATCAAGATTTTGCGCGGGCTCGTCCAGCACCAACAAGTCCGGATCGTCCAGTAACGCCCGCGCCAACAACACCCGCTGCAACTCCCCGCCAGAAAGCACGTGGAGCGGCTGATCGAGTATATCTTCGATGGATGTTTCACGCGCAACATTCTGAATGGCGTCTTTTTTCGCCTTTTTTCGGAGGCTTAAGAACCGGCGAACGCGGATCGGAATGGTGTGATCTGCCACCAAGCGCTGCGGGACATAGCCGATTTTAAGACCCTTGCGCTTCTCTACGGATCCACCTTCGGGCTGATAAAATCCCATCACGCATTTCAGCAGCATGGACTTTCCCGCGCCATTGGGTCCGATGATGGTAATAAAGTCCCGCGCGCCCACCTCCAGCGAGACATCGCTGAGAATGGACTTGCCGTCCCGGATAACATTCAGGTTTTTAGCTGACATCAAACTGGTCATGGGTCAGTGCCGCCCCTGACAATCGCCACACTCACCGTTGATTTCCAGAGTAATGTATTTAGGTTTGAAATTGTTCTGTCGGCCCGTTTTGGCAATGGCATCCACCAATCCCTTATTGCAACATTCCATCGCCTCCCCGCAGTCGGAACAAATCAGAAAATAACATTCACTATGCTGATGAGGGTGGCTGCAGCCCACATAGGCGTTGAGGCTGTTGAGTTTATGGACAAGGCCATTCTCCAGCAGAAAGTCCAGCGCCCGATATACCGTTGGCGGAGTGATGGACCCCAGAGAACTATCCAGCTGACCCAGAATATCATAGGCCTTGATAGGACCATGACTGGCCCAGACCAGCTCCAATACCGCGCGGCGGATCGGGGTAAATCGTAATCCCTCGCCATCGCAGATGGTTTTTGCCGTATCAAGGGCCGTTTCTATACAGTCGCTATGTGTATGACAATTATGCATCCGAAATGTCCTGACAGTCTTGCAGATCAATAAATGTTATATTATAACATGTCGAAATTTTTGCAAGACACCCCTGCCAACTCCGGACATTATTATGAACAAGCCCGTTCTTTGCTTTCTGTCACTCGTTTTTATTGCCGCGTCCGCCATAAGTGCCGACGCAAAAGAGATTGTGATCACAATCAAACCCCTACATTCCCTGGTACAGGGGGTGATGGGTGAAACGGGTGAAGCGAAGCTTCTGATAGAAGGCGCCACGACGCCACATGGATTTGCACTCCGGCCGTCGCACATGAATTTGCTGCAGGCTTCGGATGCAATTTTCTTTATTGATGAGGGTTTCGAGACTTTTCTGGAAACCGCCTTATCCGTCGCACCCGCCGAATTGCAGGCCATTCCCGTTGTCGAGACTGCGGACCTGCCGCTTCTGGATCGTCGAGAGGGCGGTGCATGGGATAGCCATGAGCATGAAGCCCATAGTGAAAAGGAGGATCAATCTCACCACCCGATAGATGATCACGACCATTTAGACAAAAACCTGCATGTCTGGCTGGATACTGACAACGCCCGCCTGATAGTTACAGCGGTTACGCGAGAACTGAGTGATCTTTATCCAGAAAACAAGGCGGCTTATGAAGAAAATGCCCACGTGCTATTTGGCCGGCTTGATCTTTTGGATGCAGAGATAGCCCAGAAATTACAGGCCGTTAAAGACATGCCCTTTGTGGTGCTGCATGATGCCTATCCCTATTTTGAACGCAAATATGGATTAAATGGGGTGGGTACCATCACCATTGAGCCTAACTCCCCCGCCTCCATCAAAGACCTTCGCGACATCCGTCGGAAAATTGAAGAGCTTGGTGCCGTCTGTATTTTCCGCGAACCGCAGTTCAATGGCCGGCTTGTCCGCACGGCGGCCGAAGGAAGCGCCGCCAGAACCGGAACCCTCGATCCGATCGGAGCCGACATCCCGGCGGGGCCTGATCACTATTTTCTGATGATGTCAGCCCTCGCCGAAAACTTCGTGGCCTGTGCGTCGAACTAAGACCCGACTAAGCTGATATTTTCTGGCCCAGCATCCGCCGCAAGGTGCCGTCCTTATCAATCACATGATGTTTCAGGGCCCCTGCTACATGCAGGCAAATGGCGATGATCAGAATGGTGCTGATTATCTCGTGCATTTCATGACCTATTCCGGCCGCCGTCCCGTTATAGGGAAGAAACTTTCCCGGATTAGCAGGATCAGGGTTTGCAGCAACGATCTGCAGGCCAAAAAGAGCGAAGCCATGTCCACTGGCACCGGACATCATCATCCCCGAAATCGGCATCAGCAGGGTACATATAATCAATACCCAATGCGTTATTTTCGCCAGAATCTGTTCTATCCGGGAATAAACACTCACCGGTTCCGGCCAGCCATTTTTTATTCTCCAGAGAACCCTCAACAGGACAAAGACGAGTATCGAAATGCCGAAGGACTGATGAAGGGGCAATAAAAACTTGATATCAATGTCTTCCATAAAACTGCCAACTATCAACAGCAGAATAATGGTAATTCCGACAATCCAGTGCAGCCAGATCGTTACCTTGCTAAATCTTTCCCAGGTATCCTGCATGTTTCTGCTCTCCTAAAAAGCGATAGTAAACCGAGTTTCTCAATCCTTCGTATAAGGATTATAAGATCATTTTCCTTAGATCAACAGAATATGATTATACTATGTTTATCACATGCAGATCTTCGTTGATCGCGATCAAGTATTGGAGAAAACAGATGTTGAACCGTTCCGCAATCCATAAACTGACACTCTTTTTCCTTTTCTTGTTTGTAGCCGCTGCCACAGATGCGTTGGCGGCGGGTGTCGGGAGTGTGACACGACAACAATCGGACGTGTCCGTGACACGCATGGGTCAAACCATCCCTCTCGCCTTTGATGCGACCATTTATGAAAATGACGATATCACCACCGGCACAGATGCCCGGATTGAAATAACCTTTATCGACGGCACGAAATTGACCATTGGAGAAAACAGCCGGCTCGTAATTGACAAGTTCCTGTTCGATCCCGACAACAGTGTCGGGACGGCTATTCTTAACGCTGCCAAGGGTCCCTTTCGTTTCATTACCGGTAAAATCGGAGAAATGGCGAACAAGCGCGTGGTCGTCCAAAACACTTTTGGGACAATTGGCATTCGGGGGACAGATTTCTGGGGCGGCCCGGCGCTCGGAGTTTATGGCGTCCTTCTGCTTGACGGCACCATCGTCGTCCGCACCGATGCCGGGGCGCGTATTCTGAATGTCTCGGGGACCGGTGTAAATTTGACCGGCAGCAATGTTCCTCCCGGCGAGGTTGCGCCATGGGGGCAGGATCGGGTCAATGCCGCTCTCGCTTCTATATCCTTCAGGTAGGTAACACCTTCTCGCTTAGTCAATGACGGAATACGGATAGTTTTTGGATATGAGTGATGACATTGTAGAGCGACCTAATTAATCCATAAAGGTTGTGTTATGTCCTTAAAAAGTTGGTGGTTGCTTATTGTGCTATCCGTT
>Ga0315338_1001163_pt1 | contig 37320 bp, 32 predicted proteins | sample ASW8metaG_FD_204518 | JGI IMG/M metagenome (GOLD analysis project Ga0315338, IMG submission 204518) | Ammonia-oxidizing marine archaeal communities from Monterey Bay, California, United States - ASW #8 | ecosystem: Environmental > Aquatic > Marine > Coastal | place: USA: California | collected... | reverse complement strand
AACGATCCCGCATCCAGGTGCACTGCTCGCGAATCTCCGGCAGGACCTGCCGGTCTACATCAAGATCTTTACGGCACCCTGGGTGCCCGAAGCGATGCTCGGCTGGAACGATCTCGAGAATCTTCGCGAAGGCGCGTACGCGGCGTCGACGCCGGCCCAACGCGAGGAATACCTCGCGGTCCTCTCCGAGCCCGGCGCGCTCACCGCCGTACTCAATTGGTATCGCGCGATCACCACGAGCCTCGGGGACGCCGAGTCCTCGAGCGGACCGGTCGAAGGCGTGCCGACGCTCTTCATTTGGGGCACGCGAGAGGGATGGGTGACCGACGAAGCCCTCGTCCTCCAGCGCGATCTCGTGAATGCTCCCTACACCGAGCGCGAACTCGAAGCGGGACACTTCCTGATGCAGGACCAGCCCGAAGCCGTCATCGAAGCGGTGATCGATCATCTCGGAGCCGGCTGAGCATGTTCTGCCGGATGCGGGCGGCGATCCTCGCGCTGATCCTGTTCGGAACCGGCTGCGCCACACCCGATCGACTCTCGTACTCCGAGGTCGACAGCCGCGCGCTCGATCGAACCATGCGATACGCCGTCTGGGCGCCCGTCGACTGGCGAGCGGATGAATCCCTGCCCATCGTCGTCTTCCTGCATGGCGCGGCCGACGACGAAACCTGCTTCGACGAAGCGGGCGTAGGCGAGAGCCTCGACCGCGCGCTCGCCGAGGGCTCGATTCCACGCGTGATCGTCGTCGTGCCGGACGGACGACTCGGGTTCTGGGAAAACTGGTACGACGGAAGTCAGAACTATCGAGACTGGGTCCTCCAGGAGGTGATGCCCGAAGTCGCCGCGCGCTATCGCACCCTTCCCTGTCCAGAGGGATGCCACGTCGCCGGGACTTCGATGGGCGGACATGGCGCCGTCCGCTTCGCCCTCTTCGAGCCCGACCAATGGAGCAGCATCGCCTCCCTCAGCGGATTCATCCTCAGCACGGACCAGGTCATGCTCTTCTCGGAGGAATGGTTCACCCGCTTGTTCATTCCCATGGACCGGATCTGGGGCCCGGTCTCGGACCGTGAGCGGATCGAACGCCACGATCCCTATCTCCGCTGGCAGACGCAGGCGGATCTCCGGGGTGCCCGGTTGCTGGTCGCATGGGCCGAGAATGACGAGTCCCGGATCCTCGAGTCGAACAAAGCCTTCGAGGATCATCTCTCCGAGCGTCGCATCGACCACGAAGCCATCGTATTCCGCGGTGGGCACGACTGGAAATCCTGGACACCCGTGATCGAGCAGGTCCTCCGGTTCGCGGTCTGGGGCTCGATCGAATCCGCCCCCGGCACAGCCCTCGAGGCAGCGTCGGAGCCGGCCGGAGCGCTCGAAGGAGCCGCGCCGCATCGAATAGATCACGATACCGACCCCGCCCTCATGGAGGGCGGATGAGCAGGATCTCACTCGGCGGGATCCACCTCGGTCGCGCCGTCTCGACGTGAGGGCGATGCGGTCGGCGCGAGTCAGCGTCCTCCTGGACCGTGTTCGAGAGAAATCGACGCCTGTGTGAAGCCCTTCACGCAGCCCAGAGGCCGTCCCGGCGATCTTTCCCTCAACGGCACCAGAGGGAAACAGCGCAAAGGAGATTTGCCAATGTCGTCCATCAAGACCGCCGATCAGCTCCGACTCTTCATGACCATTACCGCGGTGATCGCCGTCGCCACGGCCTTCGGGGTCGCACCGACCCTACTCGCCATGCCCTAGTCGCGAGACGTAGTCGCAAGCCCGCATACCCGATCGAGTCCAGCATCGATCGGGCCCGGACTCAAGCCGAACGCTCACGCCAAGCCCGGGCGAGGGCTTCCACCTCGACCGGGTGGGCGAGGATCGCCTCCCAGGACGCCTCGCATCCGATCTTCTCGGCCGCACGATGACGAGTCGACACGACCGCATCCTCGAGCGTCACGCATCCAGGGTCGGCCAGCTCGAGATCTTCGATCAGAAAGCTTCGGAAGCGCGTCGGGATCTCGAGGAATCGAGGCACCGCCCGCGACAAGCGCAAGGGACTCCGGGCGATGGCCACAAAATCGAGTTCACCCTTTTCGCCGATGATCTGGTCGAGTGCGGCGAGCGCGGCTGGCGCGATCCCGACCCGCTCGAAAAGCGCGTCGAGCGCCGCTTTCGGACTGTCCATTTTCTTGGACAGACACAGCTCGATGAATCGATGCATGCGCTCGGTATCGAGGCCATCGGGCAGACGAATCCGCCCCGACGGGTCGACTTCGACGCCACTTCCGGCGAATCTTTCGACGACCTTCGAAACCAGGCGACGCACGACTTCGTTCATGGAGCAATCCTCGTCGATCGAATGAGAAGGGACGCAGTGGAACGGAGGAAGCGTGAACGATTCGAACGCTCGTGTCGTCGTTGCGTTGGAGATCTGACGGGAAGTTAGGAACGGAGATGGAGCGCGAGACCGGGTTCGAACCGGCGACCCTCAGCTTGGGAAGCTGATGCTCTACCAACTGAGCTACTCGCGCACCGCGATCGAATCTAGCAGATCCGACTGTCTGCAAGCAGTTGCCGTCAGCATGCCGAATTCGCGCCCCAGGCACGCTCTCGGGACGTTCCACAATTCAAGCCCGGCGACGTGACAGCCTATTTCGCGCCGCCTGTCCACCCCGAAACCCACGATCGATCGGCATCATTCTGATGGTACGATTCCAAAAAAAGTACACTGCGTTCACACTCGACCCTCCGATCGACCCACATCGCACGACCGCTTCCACCATGGCGCCCGACCCCGACGGATGACGTCTCGGGCGCGGTTGCGAAGCCTCGATACAACGGTCACCTCGTTTACATATGCGATCAGTGAATTTCAACACGCATGCTTTTGCGTTCCTGAAAATGTGTGTCTCCTCTAGTATGAAAGACATGCCAACGCCCACTCGAGATGAAACGCTTCGAATCTTCGAGGCCAGCCCCCTTCTCGAAACACTCCCCAAGCGCGAGATCGCCGAGCTGGTCCCGCACGCACGACATCGGGATCTCGCACCGGGCGAGGCGGTCTTCCTCGCCGACAGTTCGGACAGAGATTTCTACTGGGTGTCGCGAGGTCGACTCAGGCTGACGACGAACAATCGAAACGGTGGCGAGCTGCTTCACGCAATGGCCGAAGTCGGCAATCAGTTCGGCGAGGTCACCCCGATCGACGGGGGCATGCGAGGCGTCAATGCGATTGCGGATCAAAGCAGCAGCGTGATCACGCTGGATCGCGAGGTCCTGCTGCCTGTGGTCCTGCAATACCCGGAATCCGCCCTCAGACTCGCACAGCTCCTGTGTCGACAGATCAGGCTCGCAGGCGAGACGCTGCACAACCTCGCCTTGAACAACGCCGAGGCCCGTATCTGGACACGCCTAATACAGATGTCGAAGACCTATGGAACGATCGACCCCGCGAGCGGCGCGCTCCATGTCGCGCACGGTCTCTCGCAACAGGATCTCGCATCGACCGTCGGTCTCACGCGCGTCAAGGTCAATCGCCAGCTGACGCTCTGGCGAGAACATGGCCTCGTGGACTACGGCCGCGGCTATGTCGCGATCCGCGATCCGGAATCCTTCGAGGCCTACGTCTGGGAGAAGATCGAAGCGCCAGGCGCACCCGACGGAGGCTGACGGACGAGTCTATTCCTCGATGAGCTCGACGAACACGTCGTCCAGCTCGTCCGCCTCGCCTGCCCCCATAGGCGTCAACTCCGCGTCGGCATGCACGAAATCCGCCTCGGACGTCTCATGGACCTGCTCGGCTTCCGCAAAGACCTCTTCGAAGCTGAGCACATCTTCCACGCCCTCTGCGTCCGCCGGTGTGCCGTCGGAGCTGCTTTCGAAATCCTGGAGAGCAGCTTCGAGCCCGGCATCGAGGTCGACCGTCGCGACCGGCGACTCGTTTGGCACGGACGTGATCTCGTTGGTCAGCTCGAATTCAGCAACCGTCCCAGCAGTCGGGGGCGGCGCGCCCGGCGAGGTCGATGACGACATCGCATGATGGCTCGTGAAGGTACTCCCCGGATCGGGTCCGATCCCGAGGTCGATCGCGGCGCGCTCGACGTCTACCGGATCGAGGGCCTTGCGACCGGCGAGGTAGGCCTCGAAGAGCGCATTGTCCGCGAGCGTATTCAGGAGGCGGGGTCGCCCACGACCGAACTTGTAGAGCGTGTCGATCACGGGCGGAGGCACGATCGCGCCATCTGCGCCGACCGCGGCGAGTCGATGTGCGAGATAGGCCGTCGTGTTCTGCATGTCGAGCGGCTGCAGTCGAACTCGAACGTCGACGCGCGGCGCCATGCTGGCATCGTTCTGGACGAGCCTGTCGAGATCGGGAGAACCCACGAAGAGGATCGAGACGAGTCTCCGGTCCTCGTACTCCAGGTTGAGAATGCCGCCGAGTTCCGCGAACACCTCTGGCGTCATGATCTGTGCGTCGTCGACCATCAGCACCGCGTGTCGCCCATCCTCGCGAACGATCGCGAGCTGTTCGTAGATCTGGGACAGCAGTCCGGCACGATCCTCGGCGGGCTCGTCGGCGCCCAACTGTCGCGCGAACCGCTGGAGGATGCCGGTCGCGTCGGCGGTCCCGGGCAGCATCACAAGCAGTGTCGCCTCGAAGACCTCCTCTTCGAGGGCGTCGAGGATACGGCGCGCGAGCATGGTCTTCCCCATCCCGCCATCGCCGGTCAGCAAGGTCAGACCCTTGTGCTGACGCAGGCCCCGCTCGACGCGTCGCTGCGCATCACGATGGCTCGCGCTCTCGAAGTAGAAGCGCAGATCGGGCTCATTGCTGAAGGGGTCCTGGGTGAGTCCGAAGTGTTGGAGATGTTCCACGGGGATTCCTTGCTGGGATCAGTCGGTCAGATGAACGAGATCTTCTTCTTACGAGACTTCGTCGTCGCCTTCGAGTCTTCGTTGGGATCGGCCTCGACCACGGCTTCCACCTCGGCTACAGGCTGGGCCTCTCCGGCTTCCGAGATCGTCTCGGCCTCTTCGATGACATCATCGAACGACTCGAAGGTCTCCGCAGGCACGGCTTCGACCATCCCTGCATCGCCCGATTCGTCGTCGTTGTCATCACCAAAGAGCTCATCGAAGGATTCGAATCCCTCTCCGGGCTCTCCCAGGGTCGGCGGACCCGGCTCCCCGGATTCGAGCGCGGCTAGCCGCTCTGCGGCACCCGGGAAATCGGCGTCGAGTTCGATCACCTTGCGAATGCTGTCACATGCGCGTTCGACCTCGCCGACACCCTGTTGCGCGAGCGACAGATCGAAGTAGACGCCGGCCAGTCGCTCGGTCGGAATCTCGGGAAGCGCGAGTGCCTGCTCGAGGAAATTGACCGACTCGTCGTGCCGCGTCAGCTGGCGTGCACAGATGCCCATGAGGTAGAGACTGTCGAATCGACGCGCCGGAGAATCCAGGCAGACTCGGAACTCGCCGATCGCATCTTCGAAGAGACCCATCTCCCGATAGGCGATGCCAAGGTCGTAGCGGGTTTCGTAGTCGCCCTCGTCGAGGGTCTCACTCACACCCTTCTTGAAGTCGGAGAAGATCGATCCGAAGCCGTCTTCGACCGTCGAGAGGACGCCCGAAGTCTCGTTCTCGTCATTCTTCTCGTCCTCATCGACCAGCACGTCGGCCAGCGCCTCGCGCAGGTCGAAGCTCTCCCCTCCGTCGTCGGGCGCCTCGACCGGAGCCTCCTCTGCAGGCGCCTCGGTCTCTACGACCAGCTCCGCGTCTTCGGACACATCGGAGAGCGTGTCGTCTTCGTCGGCCTCTTCGACGATGTCGGGTTCGACTTCGAGAGCCGTTTCAGTCGGCGAGACGTCGACGGCGATCGCCTCGTTCTCGTCTTCGCCCATGTCGATTTCGACGTCGAATTCATCGTCGGCTTCACCGAGGCCCGCGTCCATGTCGACCTCGATCGACGTCTCGGCGCTCGGCGGGTCACTGGCTGCGGTCACGTCTACGGCCATCGCAGCGTCGCGAGCGGCGGCGATCTCGCCCATACGCAGCATCGCGCTCGGATGATTCGGTGCCATCTCGAGCACGCGCTTGAGGATCGTCTCGGCCTCGTCGAACATGTCCTGCGCGAGATAGAACTCGGCTTCTTCCAGCTCCTCTTCGATCTTCGCTGCGCTGGTCGAGCTCTGCCCCGCCGCGCTGACCGAGGGCGCCTCGGACGCATCGTCGGTTTCGAACTCGAACTCCAGCGGCGAGTCGTCCCCGAAGTCGGGCGTCGTCTCGTCGATCGACACTGAGCCGGAGGCCGCGGACTCCGGTTCGGCTGCGTCGTCTGTCGCCGCATCCGAATCGAGATCCATCGAGGCGTCGATCTCGATCTCGAACTCGTCGTCCTCCGACGCCAGGTCGAGACCCGGCGGATCTTCGCCGCCCGGGACGTCCAGGTCGAGATCGACATCCACGTCGAGGTCGAGATCCAGGTCTGGCGCATCGTCGGTCGTCACTTCGACCGAGCCGATCTGTTCCGCGGCCACGGGGTCGAGTGCCGCGATTCGATCCTTCAGGACGGCGAGCGCATCCGCGTCTCCCGCCTCACGAACTTGCGCTGCCGCCTTCGACCATGCGTCGACGGCCTCGGCGGTCTGACCGCCCTCGGCGTAGGCCTCGCCCAGCTTCTCGTGCGCGGCACGATGATCCGCGTCCTGCGCGATCACGCCGCGCAGACTCGCGATGGCCTGATCGCGTTTGCCGTAGCGCAGGTAGACGTTCGCTTCCGCCAGGAGCTGATCGGGATCACCCTCCGGCAGGCTCTCGGGTTCGGTCGAAGCGGCCGGAGCAGCTGGCGCGGGCGGCGTCGGCGTGGGTGCCGGCTCCGAAGCTGCGAGCGGCTCGTCATCGACACCGAGGTCGAGGGACAGTTCGTCCTCGTCGGGTGCCGAGTTCTCGCCTACGACGGCGTCCTCGGAGAGCGCGAGGAAAGGTTCGTCTTCGAGGAGTTCTTCGTCGTCGAGTTCCGGTTCCGCGACTTCCGAGACATCGACCGCGAGGCGCGACGACGAGGGTAGATCTTCGACGGGCAGGCGCTGCATGAGATCGCGCGCCTTCTCATCGTCGCCGCGATCACGATGGAGTTTGGCCAGATTACGCGTCGTGTCCGCCAGCTTGGCGTCGTTACCTGCCTGAGCGTAGAGGTCCATCAGCAGTTCGTACTGCGGCGGCTCGGGCTCGGCGTCGAGTGCGGAGATCGCGAACGGCTCGGCGCCAGCCAGGTCCCCCGCAGACATCAGGTTTCGAACGAGCGCCGACAGGGTGCCGACCTCGTCCGGCTTCAGCTCGAGGATGCGCTTGCGAACTGCGATCAGTTGATCGCGATCCTGTTGGTTTTCGAGTTCCGCCGCGACAGCCTTGTACTCGGCGAGTGCCTCGGACTCCATGCCCTCCTGCCGGAGGAGTTCGGCGACCTTGAGTCGACTCGTCGTGTTGGTCGGATCGAGCGCGGCGGTCTGCCTGAGGAGATCGAGCGCTTCGGCCTTCCGACCTTCCTTGTGGTAGCCGTCTGCAGCCGTCTGCAGCGCAGAGATCGCCTCGGAGTCGAGGCCCATCCGCTGATAGAGCTCGGACAGCGAGACATACGCTGCGTAGTGTTTCGGATCGAGATTCAGGATCTGCTTGAAGACCGCAACGGCGCGGGCGTCGAAGCCATCCTGGCGATACTGCTGTGCGACTTTGCCGTACTGGGCGATGGCTTCCGCTGCTTGTCCCCAGCGTCGATAGGCGTCGCCGACTTCGAGCAAAAGTTTCGCGTCGCGCGGGTCGGCCTTCAGGAGCTTTTCATACTCCTTCAGCGCCTTCGCTTTGGCGCCCTTCTGCGCATGCTTGCGCGCAGCCTCCAGTACTTTTCGTTTGTTGAGCGCCAAGGACCCCTCACGCGGCGAAGCAGCAGACCTCTGGACCGACCCCCACACGCGGGGCAGTCCCTCGACTATTGTTATCGGCGAGCATCAGCGCCCCTTGAGGAGAGCCTGAGGGGTTCGAGAGACGGTCGGAGGGTATCCCTGGGGGCGCGATCGAGGGGGTCGGGGCTCGGAGGAAGACCCGTTGGGTCACGCGTGCGGACGCCTAGGGGCGTCGCGTGTGACTGGAACTCCCGGGACGGGAATGGATCATGTCCCACGCTCGTCGGGCAGCGGCGGCGCGGATCGCCGACTCAGGCGGATAGGCGCGCGACGAGCGCCTCGAGGCCGAATCGATAGCCCTGGGCACCGAGGCCGGAGATGACACCCATCGCGACCGGCGAGACGTAGGACGTCTTACGGAAGTCCTCTCGCGCGTAGACGTTGGAGATGTGTACTTCGACGACCGGCAGGTCCGTCGCGACGAGCGCATCGCGCAGGGCGACGCTCGAATGGGTGAAGCCGCCCGGATTGATCAAAATACCGTGGGCATGGCCCATGGACTCCTGGATCCGATCGATCAGCTCGCCCTCGTGATTGGACTGGATCGACTCGACCTCGACCCCGAGTTCCTTCGCCGCCGCTGCCAGATCGGCGTCGATGTCGGCCAACGTCTGCGACCCGTAGATCTCCGGCTCACGTCGACCGAGTAGATTCAGATTCGGGCCGTGGACGACCAGGATTCGGAGATTCTCGGACCTATCGGCTCGTTCGGACCGTGCTCGGGCCACGTCGATCTCCTCTCATCGCTGACTGCTCAGCACGCGCTGCGCTCGTCGTCAGCGGGTCGTCCGCGATCGATGCCACCTGGGCGGCCGATCAGAGCTCGGCGCGAATGTCGACCAGCCCTCGGCGGATGAGATAGCGCGCCTTGCCCAGATTTCCATCGGGCCGCAGGGCGACGACGAGGACGAGTTCCTCGTCGACCGTATGGAAGATGACCGTCGCACGATCAAGAGAGAGCACGGACTCTCGTACCTGGCCGGCTCCAAGCGCATCCGAAGCCTTTCTCATCTCGCCGAGGATTCGACCGAACTCGATTCCCGCGCTCGTGACGTCTCCCTCGAGTGGATCGTCCGCGTCGACGCCGGTCGTCGCGCGTGCCTCCGCGATCGCGATTCCGTCGAGCCCCATCAAGGCGGCGCTTCGGCCTCCGCCACAATGGTCGACGATCGATTGAAGAACGGCCTCGAAACTCATTGCGCCCTCCCAGTATGCCTGCCTTCGAGATTTTGTAGCCATCGCTCGAGCGTCGCCACGATTCGCCCGCGATCGGGATCGGACCCTTCGCGCTCCTCGGGCGAGTCCGCCAGCGGGAGCGCCGTGACCGGCGGAGCCGAAGCTGCGTCGGTTTCGAATTCCGAAGCGCCATCTTCGAGCGTGTCGATCGAATCTCCGTCCAGTTCCGCCAACCCCACCGGCTCCTGCATCAGGATCCGCTCGGCGACATCGTTTGCCCCGACCATCTCGTCGGTCTGCGCCTCGGCCTCTTCGAAGGCACGTTCGAGTTCGCCGTGATCGATCGGTCGATCGAGTTCGCTCGCGGGAGCCTCCATCGAATCGTCGCGAACGAGCGCGGCGGACTCTTCGGGCGTCGACGAGTCAATTTCTTCTGCGCATCCGTCGAGGGCAGCCAGACCGGCTTCGCTGGCCCAGAGATCGAGCCCTTCCTCGAGAATGCGTCGGGTCTCCGCTGTTTCGGACTCCGGGAGTCGGGCGAGCGCCAACACGGCTCGTGCAGGCCATTCCGCCGCATCACCGATCGCGGCGATCGCGACCTCGACGCGCCCGGCGCGCCGATCGCGCTCGGCCGTCGCGATGCGCTCGAGACGTTCTCGGCGCGTCAGCGTCGAATAACCCTGCTCCAATGGACCCCCCGTTCTCTTGCCACCGACGACGCTACGGTCGCCACCCAGGCGGGATGATATCCCGCGCCTTCATGAGCGCAGTTCCGGCCGAACCGATCCCGTTCGAGACGACGAAATGGATCTGCCCGTCCTCCTTCTTCTTATCGACGGCAATGGCAGAGAGATAAGCCCCACGCGGTCGATTGGGCGCACGCGTCGGAAGGCCCGCCCTTTCGAGCAGCGCTGCAAGGCGAGCCGCAGTTCCAACGGGTGCAAATCCCAGCGCTTCGGACCGTTCCGCCGCGAAGACCATACCGATCGCGACGGCCTCGCCGTGCAGAATGCCGCGATAGCCAGCATGAGCCTCGACCGCGTGCGCGAGGGTATGCCCGAAATTCAGCAGCCGTCGCAGACCGCCCTCGCGCTCGTCGCGCTCGACCACCTCCGCCTTGATCGCGCAGGCCCGCTCGAGGGCCGGAATCACGACGTCCGGTCGGAGTGCCATGAAGTCTTCCATGCGCGATTCGAGCCACTCGAACAGCTCGGCATCCCAGATCGCGGCCGCTTTTACCAGCTCGGCGGCACCGGCCGCCCGCTGCCGCATCGGAAGCGAGCGCAGGGTCGCCACGTCGAGATAGACGCCGCGAGGCTGATGGAACGCGCCCACCAGGTTCTTTCCTTGCCGCAGGTTCACGCCCGTCTTTCCGCCGATCGATGCATCGACCATGGCGAGCACCGTCGTCGGGACCTGCACGAAGTCGATACCGCGCAGGAAGGTCGACGCGGCGAAGCCGCCGAGATCCCCCACGACGCCCCCGCCGAGGGTCACGACGGCGGACTGACGATCGAGCCCGAGCGCCAGGAACTCGTCGTAGAGCCGCCCCAGCTGCTGGAGATTCTTCGTCGCATCTCCGTCCGGCACGACGATCCGGCCGACCCGGACACCCTTTGCTCGAAGACCGCGAGTCAGCATCGGCGCATAGCGTCTCGCCACGGTCGGCACGGTCACGAGGGCGACGCGCTCGACGCCGAGGCGGTCGCCGATGCGCCGACCGATCGTCTCGAGCCAGTCCTGGCCGATCTCGACCGCATAACTTCGATCACCGAGCGAAACGGGCACGCTCCGACGCAGTCGCCCGCGACCGGTCAGCCGATCGGGCCCTCTCGTGGCACCTCGTTTCGGCGCTCCCTTTGCTGCCTTCTTCACCGCCATCAGACTCGGCCTCTCCCCTCTTCGTCCCGTAGACTCATCGCTCGAAGCCTCGAATCGATCATGCCAGTCCCATCGCTGCGAGGATCCGCAGAACGACTTCGTCTGGGCCACCGTCGGCGTCGACCTGGACCTTCGCCCGTTCGTAGACCGAGCGTCGTTCTTCCAGGAGACGTCCGAGGGCTCGCAATCGCCCCTCCCGATCGAGTCCCGCCAGCAGCGGCCTGCTCGACGGATCTCCGATGCGTTCCACCAGAAGCTCCGGATCGGCGATCAAGAGGACCGTCTCGCCTCTCGCCAACAGCTTCTCGATCACGCCGACTGCCATGACCGCACCGCCACCCAGCGCGATCACGGAGCCCGCAGCGCTCGCCGCGTCGATCGCCTCCGCCTCCAACCGGCGGAAATGAGCTTCCCCCTCGGCCGCGAAGATCTCGGCGATCGAACGCCCGGCGAGGCGCTCCACTTCCCGATCCGTGTCCAGAAAGGTCCGCCCGAGCTTCTCTGCGAGCCTCGAACCGATGGTCGATTTCCCGACGCCCATCATTCCCATCAAGTAGATGGGACGCTCGTCGGATCGGCCTGGTTTCGACACGGGCGCAGTATAGAAAAACGGGGGGAGCAAGCTCCCCCCGTTCCGTCGATCGGCCGTTCCGAACCTCGCTGGATCCGGGTGAACGGTCGGCCGTCTAGTTCTGCGCCATTTCGGGCAGCCGCACGATGCGCGGCGTCACGAAGACCAGGAGTTCCTTGCGGGAGTCCGTGACTTCGTTGCTCTTGAACATGTTCCCGATGACCGGCAGTCGGTGCAGGTAGGGAACACGACTCTGGCGTTCAGTCTTGATGATCGTGTAGATACCGCCCAGAACCAGCGTCTGGCCGTCCTTCACGAGCGTCTCGGTCTCGGCCACGTTCTTCGCGATGGCCGGCGAACCGGTCGGCGTCGAGACCGAGTCGTCAGGCGCATTTCGCGTGACTTCGATCTCCATGATGATGCTCTCGTCGGCCGTGATATGCGGCGTCACGATCAGCGACAAGACAGCGTCGATGAACTCGAGCTTCGCGTCGCCACCCTCGAAGGTCTGGAAGGGGATCGACACACCCTGCTCGATCTTGGCTTCCTTGTTGTCGAGAGTCACGATTCGAGGACTCGAGACGACCTTGCCGTCACCCGTGGACTCCGCCGCCTGGATCTGCGCGTCGACTCGGAAGTCCTGATCGAGGATCAAGGCTCCCAGGGTCATCACGCCGTTCGGCACGGAGGTGATCGGGTTCGAGAACACGACACTGTTGTCATCGATGAACGTCAGGTCCTCACTACCGAGATCCTGGCGCTGACCACTGCTCGAGTCGAAGGGATCGTTGAACTGCTGCGACTGGAAGCTCCAGACCGCACCGAGTTCGCGGGAGAAGTCGAGAGCAGCCTCGACGATCTTCGCTTCGATCATGACCTGCGGCGTCTGGGTATCGATGGCCGCGATGAGCGCCGTAGACTCGTCGATCACGGAGCTGATGTCCTTGATGATGAGTGTATTGGTGCGCTCGTCGAGGTTCACGGTGCCCCGAGCCGAAAGCAGTCGCTTCACGAGCCCCTCGATGTCCTTGACCGCGGCGTAGTTCACCGGCAGCAGCTTGACCTCGAGATCCTCGAGCTTCTCCTTGTTGCGTCGCTCCTGGAGTCGGACCTCTTCCTCGGCTTTGAGCACGTCCGCCGGAGCGATCCGGAGCACGTTGCCGACGCGAACGAATCCGAGACCCTTCGTCATCAGGATGACGTCGAGAGCCTGATCCCAGGGCACCTCCACCAGGCGAATCGTGACGTTGCCCGCCACTTCGTCGCCCGCGATGATGTTGAGATCACTCACTTCGGCGACGAGTCGCAGCACGTCCGCGATCTCGACATCCTTGAAGTCGAGCGACACGCGTCGCCCTCGATACTCCTTGCCGTCGATCAAGCCGCCCTCTTCGAGAACCTCGATCGCCGCCGGAACCTCGACCGCAGCAGGACCACCCGCCGAAGCGACCGGAGTCTGCCACTCGGAGCCAGGCTCGGGAATCCCCACCTGCACCGTGGTATTGGCCGCACCGGTATCGAAGCTCGGCAGGCCCATGTCGACCTCGACCGGCATGCTGGTATCGGCCATCGCCGTAGGTGTTGCGGAGTCCATCGGCATCGCTGCCGCCGGCGTATCCGTTTCGAACTCAGCGATCTCGGCGTTGGTCGCAGCGACCGCCACCGTACCGGAGAGGTCCGTCATCGAATCGTCCGATGCCGCGACCTGCGTGTCGTCTTCCATTCCCGCTGCCGGGAAGGCCGGCGGCGGCGCAGCCGCGATGCCCACGTCCTCGAAGTCCACGAAGAGCATCGAGCCTCGTCGGCTCACGACGGGCGTGAGATTCGGAGCTCGCGTGAAGACCACGCGGACTTCCGGCACGTCCACGTCCGGCTGCTGGAAGGCATGGATCAGCGAAATCGGTCCGCCCGCCTTCGGGAAGATGCGATCGGAAGCCTCGGCACTGATCTGTGCACTCGGCATGCTGAGAACCACGGTCGTCTCGTCCGGCGTACTCATCGTGTACTCGAGCGCATCGTCGGAAAGGATCGCCGTGCGGTCCATTCCCTCGCTTCGCTCGTAGTGCAGTCCGTAGACCTCCGTGAGCTCGAACATCTCCATCGACGCGTCATCGCGACTCGTGGTCTCGACCACAGCATCCTCGATGCTGGCCATGTCCGACTCGAAAGCCGAGTCGTCCATCGCCGTCTCGTCGATGCCGACCTCGTCGACCATGATCGGAGTAGCGCTCGCCAGCCAGGCTGCCTCGGAAGCGTCCAGCGCATCCGTCATCGCCTGAGCCAGCTCGTCGCCCGAACCGATCGCGATCCAGAGGCCCGTCGCTCCGGGCATGATCTGTCGACCCTCGAAGTCGTTCGCCTGCGCACCACCGTCGAGCACGACGCGAACCTTGTCCGCGTGGCCACCCAGGCGCACACCCTTGACCCAGTCCGAGTCGAAGCTCGCGTTTGCAGCAGCCTCTCCCACACTCATCCCGGGCAGATCCACGACCAGCCGAGAGGGATCGGCCAGCGTGAAGGCCTCGAGGCTTCCGACATTGCCGTCTGCCTGGAGCGAGATCAGGATGCCACCGTCGGTCGTCGTGGCCGAGACACCCATGAGCGTCGAAGCCGCCGGCGGAGGCGTCATCTCGACCGCGGTCGAGACACTCTCCTCCTCGAACGAATCGGATTCATATGAAGAGGTGTCCTCGGAACCCCAGGGTTCCGCAGCCATCTCTTCCGAATCGTCTTCCATCGCCGCCATCCCGTCCGAGGTCATCACCCGGATCTCGAGACCTGCCGACGTCGACATGACATCCGCTCGACCAGGAGCAGACGTCACGATCTCGACGCGCGTGAGCGGCGTATCGCCCTCATCGTCGAAGGTCGCCAGGGTCACGAGATCGACGACGCCATCGTACGCAGCGATCTGCCGGGACTCGCCGTCCCCTTCATCGAGTTCGCCGAGATCGGAGCGACCGACCCCCACGAGATCGATGACGATCAGATTCGCGTCGTCTTCGGGAGTCGAGACCGAGTAGATCGGATCGACGAGCCCGTCGAGCACGACGACACTGTCATCTCCGTCCCGCGAGACCGAAACGTCCCCGAGCGTCTGCATCATCGCATCGACGACAGCACTCGAAGGTGCTGGCGGCGATGCACAACCCACAGCGACCATCGCTACGACGAACGTCACGATCGTGCTCTGAATCAACAACCTAAGCCATCCGTTTTTCGGATTGACCATCGAGCTCACCCTCCCTGGCTCAGACGAATCCGCAACTCCACGTCCTTCGTCGTTTTCTCACCTGCAAGATTTTCGTAGGTCTCTTTGACGAGGACGAGGTTGTCACCGATGTGAATAACCTGACCACTGTTCTTACCAATCTGCGAACCCTCTCGAACGATGTACGCTCGACCGCCTGGATCCAGGATCAAGGCACGCGGATTGTTCGCGTCCCAGACCACCGCAGACAACTCGAGCTGCGCCAGCTCGAAATCTGCCAATGGTCCGAATTCCTTCTGGTCCGGCCCGCCGTCTTCCTCGGCGAACCGGAACGATCGGAACGGGTCGCGCTTGCCGCGCGGATCGTAGAAATAGTCCTGCTCGGACGAGGCGTATTCGACCTCTTCCTCGCCCGCCGCGGCATCCGCAGCGGCTTGATTCTGCTGCGCCTGCGGCCTCACCTTGGGCTGCGCAGTCGCCAGATTCTGGCGTTCCTTCATGAAGTCGGCCGCTTGCGGCGCGCCGACCTTCTCTTCCTCGCCACAACCCGTGACTCCGAAGAGCATGAACAGCGCCAGGCAAAGCACCATCGCCCATTTCTTATGCATCACAGCTCCCCGCCACTCGGCTCGCTCACTCATCGTCTCAGGCCTCGTCACTGCTGAGGAACCGGAACGTCGTCGCCATTCCGGTCACCCTGAGCGTCGTCGTCTGTCGCGACTCGTCCGCGACCTTGATGTCCAGGCCACCCATGTTCACGATCCGCGGAAGGCTCGCGACCATCTCGAAGAACCGAGCCAGGTCGTGGTACGAACCCTCGATCTCGATCTTGAAGGGCACCTCGGCATAGAAGTCGCGGCGAACTTCGTCGTCGCGGTCGATCGACTTGATCGTGACACCGACCTTCTTGCCCGCCGTACTGATGTCCTGGAGCAGATCTTCGAACTGCTTTCGGTTCGGCAGCTGCTTCAAGGCCAGGTCGAGATCCCGCTCGAGCCCGGCTACCTCTGCCTCGAACCCCGCCACGTTGTTCGCGATCGAACGGGCGTTGTTCAGGTTCCGCTGCAGTTCATGCGCTCGCGCCGTCAGGATGCTTCGCTCTTCCTGAATCGGCTGATAGGACAAGAACCAGTATCCGGCCGCGATCGCGACGAGCAGAGCCGAGACCACCGCGAGTCGGATCGCCTTCGGGACCTTCGCGAGCTGCTCGAGCTTCTCGTCGAAATCGATGTTCAGTTCCAGTGCCATGCTTCCCTCCGAATCAGGACGGCTCGGTCTCTTCGACCGGCGATTCCATTTCTGCGCGGATGACGAATTTCACGAGCCGCACCCCGCGAACGACCTTGCCGCCCGTCGTCCTGTCTAGATCGACGTTGCTGAAGAAGGGCGACGAGTTCAGTCCTCGAAGGAAGTCGGCGACGACTCCCGTATCAAGACTCATCCCCTCCAGCTTGATGCCCTTGCCCTTCGTCTGGATCGCCGTCAGCCACAGGCGCTCCGGAACGTTTGACGAGAGCTCGTCGAGAACACGCACCGGACCACTTCGCGCCTGCTCCAGGCTGGCGATGATGTCGAGCTTGTCCTGCAGCTGCTTCTTCTGCTTCTTGAAACCTTCGACCTGCGCCTGCTGCGGCTTGTAGCGTTCGATGTCCGCCTCGAGCTGCGCGACGCTGGCATGCGCCGTCGCGAGATCGCTCTTCACGCTCTGGTGCGTGAAGAAGATTCCCGAGACGAGGACCACCAGACCCAGCACGAGGAGCGCGATGCTCTCGCGCAGATCGGCGGCACGTCGTGCCTCGCGATGGGGAAGTAGATTGATCTCCATCATCATCAGTCGATCCTCCTCGTGGCCAGCCCGATCCCGACAGCGAGGAGCGGCCCCATCGCCTCGAGATACTCAGCTTCGAACCCCTTGCTGGGCAGCATGTGCGCCAGCGGATTCATCTCGGCCGTTTCGAGCCCCGTTCGCTCGGCGAAGGCCGAGGTGAAGCCGGTGATCTTGGATCCGCCGCCAGACAGGAGGACCTTCGTGATCCGTGCGTCGGCCGACGTTGCGGCGAAGAAGTCGAGCGATCGCGAGATCTCGCCGATCACGGTGTCGGAGACGCTCCGCATGGCCTGTTCGACCTCCTGCGGAATGACGTCCTGAACCTGCTCGCCGCCACCCGGGCTGCCCATCTTGATTCTCTCCGCTTCGTCGAACGAAACGGAGAGAGCCTTCTGGATCTCCTCGGTGTACTGGGCGCCGCCCGTCATGATGTCTCGCGTGAACGCCGGGATGCCGTTTCGCAGGACGTTGATGTTCACGACCTGGGCACCGATGTTCACCAGCGCGACGATGGCTTCGGGATCCTGTTCGTAGTTCGCCTCGTACGCGTTCTGGATCGCGAACCCGGCGACGTCGATCGCGACCGGATTCAATCCGGCCTCGCTGATCACCTGGACGTAGTCGTCGATGAGATCCTTCTTCGCCGCGACGAGGAGGACGTCCATCTGTCCCTCTTCCTCGTTCGAGTCGAGAATCTGGAAGTCGAGGTTGACCTCGTTGACGTCGAAGGGGATGTACTGTTCAGCTTCCCACTGGATCTGATCTTCGAGTTCTTCGCGGCTCATCTGCGGAAGGTTCACGCGCTTGACGATCACGGAATGACCCGAGACCGAAGCAGCGACGTCCTTGCCACTGATGCGACCGCTCTCGATCGCTTCACGAATCGCGTCGACGATCGCGCTCGAATTGAGGAAGGCGCCCTGCACGATCGCTTCCGACGGAAGTGCGGCCTGCCCGAGCGAGCGGAGTTCGAACCCCTTGTCTCGACTCTTCATTGCGATTTCGACGGCCTTCACGGAACTCGCACCAATGTCGAGTCCAATGACCGAAGCCTTGCCGAAGCTCGGTAGCGAAAACTTCATGCCGAGTACTCCCTCCGCGATCCAATAGCCGAGTTCTCGATGCCTTCGAGGTCGTCGACCGTTCCGAAAACCCGATCCTTGTCGGAGACGCGGAGGCCAAGCGCCAGCAGGATCTTTCGCTTCGTATCGAGGCGACACGGGCGCCCCGCTTCGACGCGATCGATCGTCAGCGTGGAGAGGCCCGCCTTACGAGCGAGCTCCGCTTTGCTCATCATGAGATTCTCTCGGAACCTCTGAACCTGATTCATTCCCACCGATCATCCTCCGCGACCCGTCCCGCTCTGGTCGGGTCCGACTCTTGCCGTATCGGACCGGAGATTCAGGGACTTGAGGTGCCTCGACGCCGCTTCGTTGTGCGGCGGATCACTTCAATGGGCGCGCAGGTCCATCGCAGACCCGATTCAGGGGAGTGAGGCTTTTTCCCTTCGCGCAATCCTCTTCATGCCTGGAACGGTCGGGCCGATGAGAAGCAGGAGCGGCTCCTGCCGATCCCCGGCAGGCCCTGGCGGACCCATCGAACGGGGGCAGAGGCGTGATCGATCGCATCCTGATCGTCGACGACGACGAAGCCCTCCGAGAGAGCCTGCAGCTCATACTCTCGGCCGAGGGATACGACGTTCTCTGCGCGGAGGGTGGCGAAGCCGCGCTCCGCGCGATCGAGGATTCCGCTGTCGATGCGGTGCTATGCGACTTGCGAATGCCGGGTATCGATGGCTTCGACCTGATGCCCCAGATCGCTCGGCTGCTCCCCGACGTGCCGATCATCCTGATGTCGGCACACGGCACCCAGGATCTCGCGATCGAGGCGATTCGGCGCGGAGCGTACGACTATCTCGCCAAGCCGTTTCAGCCCTCGGAGATTCGACTCACCCTGCGCAAGGCCGAGGAGCGCGAGCAGCTGCGGAGACGGAACGCACTGCTCGAGCGGGACATGTCGAGGTCGATCGGCGACCGCGCGATCGTCGCCGCGTCGGACGGCATGATCGCGCTCCTCGAAATGCTCGAGCGCACCGCCCCATACAAATCGACCGTCCTCGTGACCGGCGAGAGCGGCTCCGGGAAAGAGGTCATCGCTCGCGCGATCCACGCACAGTCCCCGCGCCGCGATGCGCCCTTCGTCGCCGTCAACTGCGGCGCGATCCCGGAAAACCTGCTCGAAAGTGAACTCTTCGGACATGCCAAGGGCGCGTTCACTGGCGCGAATCGCGCGCATCGCGGCCTCTTCGCCGAGGCGAACAACGGCAGCCTCTTCCTCGACGAGATCGCCGAGATGCCCGTCGCCCTCCAGGTGAAGTTGCTGCGAGCGATCCAGGAGGAAGAGATCCGTCCGATCGGCGAGAACAAGTCGCAATCGATCGATGTACGCGTCATCGCTGCGACCTCTCGCGATCTCGAAGCCGAGATCGAAGCCGGGCGTTTCAGAGAGGACCTCTTCTATCGCTTGAACGTAGTTCGACTCGAAGTGCCTCCTCTGCGTGAACGTAAGCAGGACATTCCACTCCTCGTCGATCACTTCCTGTCGCGATTTCGCGAGAGCCTCGGAAAGGCCGTCCGCGCGGTTTCGGAAGAGGCGCTCGACATCCTGGTTCGATACCCGTGGCCGGGAAACGTCCGCGAACTCGAGAACATGATCGAACGCGCGATGATCCTGACCGACGGCGATCGCATCGAGACTTCGGCCCTGCCGACGAGCGCGACCCAACCGCCGGCGAGAGGAATCTCCGCCAAGGACGACGGCGCAGAATCCGACGACGAAGACTTCTCCCTGAAACGCGCGCGAAAGGTCTTCGAAGCCGAGCTGATCCGCCGAGCCCTCGGTCGGACTGGCGGGAACCGGACGCACGCCGCCCGGCTCCTCCAGATCAGCCATCGCGCCCTGCTCTACAAGCTCAAGGACTACGGCATCCGCGACTGAGTTCGAACCTCGTGCGAGGCCTGTGCGTCCTGCGGAGCGGCTTCCCTCGCGGAGGGAAGGACGAATCGGAAGAGTGCGCCGCCGAGTTTCGAGCGAGCGCGATCCAGTTCGACGCTGCCCCCGAGTTCCTGTGCGAGTCGACGTGCGTTCGCGAGTCCGAGCCCGGTCCCCTCGCCCGGGTCCTTCGTCGTAAAGAACGGATCGAAGATGCGCTCGGGGTCCTCGAGCTCGATGCCAGCGCCGGAGTCGAGGACCCGGCATTCGATCGAATCCGTCCTGTCGGGAGCTTCCACGCCCTCGCCTGCTTCTCCGCGCCGCCGACCTCGCAGACTCGACCCGATCTCGAACCGGATCTGCCGCATCTCCGAGTCGCGCATCGCCGAAGCCGCGTTCAGCGCGAGATTCAGTAGCACCTGAGACGCGATGCTCGAGTCGCCCCATGCCAGCGCGACGCCATCCTCCGCGTCGATCTCGAAGTCGATCTCGGCGAACTCGGGCTGTGCGGAAACGAGTTCGACGACCTGTCGGGCGACCTCCTCGAAGTCAATCGGCGTATGCTCGATCCTCGGCGGGCGCGAAAAGTCGAGGAGCTGGCGCAAGATCACGCGGACCCGCTCGCCCTGTTCGGTCGCCCGATCGAGACAGCGACGCGACTCTGGCCCGAGGCCTTCGTCACGAGCCGCGACATCGAGGAACGCGAGCAGCGCACCCATCGGATTGCCCACCTCGTGCGCGACACCCGCCGCAAGACTTCCGACCATCGCGAGCCGCTCGGCCCGATCCAGACCGTCCCTGGCCTGCAGCAAATGCGCATTCGACTCGCGGAGTTCGTGGACGGCCTTCTCGAGTGCGCCGGTTCGCGCGGCGAGCGCGTCCTGCATCTCGTTGAAGGATCTGCCGAGCGATTCGATCTCGCCTGCGCCCTCGATCGGGACGTTCGGCGAGGCACCCTCTTCGCCAATCTCGCGAACGGCATCGGAAAGGCGATGCAACGGCCCGACGACACGACGCTGCAGGAGCGTGATGCCGAAGAATCCGAAGATGAGGATCTCGACGAGAACGAAGCCCGAGAGCAGGAGCCCCGACACCGGGGCGTCGATCCGACCCGCGATCACTTCGTTTTCGTTTCGCCCGGGTGCGGCGAAGCGAATCGGTGCCCAGGGAGCGGCGCTCGATTCGACGAGCGACTCACCCGCCTCGAACGAGGCCTCCGCGAGGCGTCGGGTCGACTCGTCGAGCGCGTCGGGGAGCGCGTTCACTCCCTGCACCCGGCCAGTCGAGTCGATGTGCCACCAGAGCCCTCCTTCGATCGGGCGCAGATCGAAGAGGTCGAGCTGTGACTCCGCGACGAAACCGCGGCCGAGCACGCCATGGAGCGATTCTATTCGGGCATGGTTGATGCGAACGAAGATGGCAGCGAACAGCACCGTGCCGGTGATCATCACCAGGGCGAGCGAGAACAAGACCTCTGCCTGGACACCCCGACGGACTCTCATCGTCAATCCTCGTGCTTCACGTCCTCGATCCCCAGCTTCTCGAGCCGATATCGGAACGAACGGAACGACACGCCGAGGAGTCGGGCGGCCTTCTTCTTGACGCCATTCGAGAGCTTCATCGCCTCGCGCAGCAGTGAGCGCTCGTAGTCGGAGACCAGCCCTTCGAGGTCGACACCCTCATCCGTGATGCGCGCCGCCTGGAACGTTTCGCGCGACTCCGTCACGCTCGGCGGCAGGAGGTCCGTCCCGATCAGCGGGTCCCGCGTCAGAGCGACGGCGCGCTCGACGAGATTCTCGAGCTCGCGCACGTTTCCCGGAAAGCCATAGTGGGCGAGCTGTTCGTAGGCCGCGGCGTCCATTCCGACGACGTTCTTGCCGAGCTCCTCCGCAAACACCTGGATGAAATGCTCGGTCAGTAGTGGGATGTCTTCGATTCGATCGCGAAGGGGCGGAAGTTCGAGCTGGATCACGTTCAGTCGGTAGTAGAGATCTTCTCGAAAGCGACTCGCGGCGACCTCGTCCTCGAGATGCCGATTCGTGGCCGAGACGATGCGAACATCCACCTTTCGATCGACGGTATCGCCCACGCGCCGCACGGTCCGCTCCTGCAGCGCCCGAAGCAGCTTGACCTGAAGCGGCTGGGTCAATTCTCCGATCTCGTCGAGAAAGAGCGTTCCGCCCGACGCGGCCTCGAAGAGACCTTCCTTGGTCTGGACGGCGCCGGTGAACGCACCCTTCATGTGTCCGAAGAGTTCGCTCTCGAGCAGATTCTCGGGGATCGCCCCACAGTTGATCGCAATGAAGGATTCATCGCGGCGATCGCTCTGCTCATGGATCGCGCGAGCGACGAGTTCTTTACCAGTGCCGCTCTCGCCCGAGACCAGGACGTTCGTCTTCGTCTCCGCGACCTGCGCAATCAGGTCATAGACCTTCTGCATCGCAGGGCTATGCCCGATGATGTTCCGGTCGCGCGACTGGCCGCGAAGCTCCCGGCGTAGGCGGCGATTCTCGGTCGAGAGGATCTTCTTCTCGAGAGCCTTCTCGATCACGATGCGAAGCTCATCCACTCGGAAGGGCTTCGTCAAATAGTCGTACGCACCTTCCTTCATGGCGGCGATCGCGCTGTCGGTCGTGCCGAAGGCCGTCACGACGATCAGGATCGTCTCCGGGGAGACTTCACGCGCCTCGAGCAGGAGATCCAGTCCCGTCTTCTCCGGCATCTGCATGTCGGTGATGACGAGGTCGATCTCATCAGACTCGAGATGTGCGACCGCCGTGTCGACATCGCCCGCTGTGACGACCTCGTAACCCTCGCGACGCAGGAAGATCTCGAGGAACTCCTGCATGCTCTTTTCGTCGTCGACGACGAGAATGCGCGCTGCGGCCTCGCTCATGATGCCGCCTCCAGGCAGGGAAGCTGGATGCGAAAGCAAGCGCCCTTCCCCTGGTCGCTGGAAGTGTCGATTACACCTTCGTGCTGTTCCACGATTCGCCGCACAGTTGCCAACCCCAACCCCGTGCCGTCCCTCTTCGTCGTGAAGAAGGGTTCGAAGATCATCGCCCGCACCTCGGCATCGATTCCCGGACCGCTGTCCTCGATTTCGAGCAGTGCACTCCAGGACGCGCCCGATACCGAGTCGGGTCCGCCACCTTGCTCGTTACGGCCGGTGGAGAAGCGTTCTTGAGCCGGATCCCCTGGGATGCGACGAACACGCGCGAGAAGTCGGCCGGATCCGTCCATCGCCTCGCGCGCGTTGTTCCACAGGTTCCAGAGCACGGCCTTCAACAGCGAGGGATCCGCCGACACCACCACGCCGCGATCGAGCTCCAGCACGACCTCGAGATCCGAGCCGGACTCGAGTCTGCTGATCTCGGCGATCTCGGACACGAGTGCACTCAGATCGACCTCTTCGGGATGAATGGGCGCCGGCCGCGAGTAGCGCAGGAAATCTCCGATGAGCCGATTCAGACGGTCGACCTCGCGCACGACGATCCCCATCAACCGGGACTGCTCAGGATCCGACGCAGCGTCTCCGACTCCCCCCTGCAGGACCTGGACAGAGCCCGAGATCGAGGCCAACGGATTCCGGATCTCGTGCGCCATACGCGCCGCCATCTCGCCGACCGCTGCCAGCCGTTCCGACTGGCGCAGTTCGACCTCCATCGAAACCACCTTCGTCACGTCCTGGAAGATCACGACGTGCCCGACCTTCGTGCCCTCCTCGTCTCGAAGACTCGAAGCCGCCAGACCGAGATGGAGGGCGTCGCCGCGAACGTTTCGATACGGAAGACGCTCTCGATTCGAACCCCCGCCGACGGCTTCGGCGATCGCCGCTGCGCCGGGAATCACTTCGTCGAGAAGCCGGGCTTGAACCGCCTGGAACGACGCGCCTGTGATTCGTTCGGCTTCAGGGTTGAAAGATGTGACGCGACCGTCGACGTCGGTCGTGAGCAATCCGCTTCCGATGCTCTCGACCGTTCGCAGATGAAGGTCTCGCAGACGCCGCAGATCCGTCGTGCGCCGATCGAGCGCAGCTCCGGTCCGCCGCAATTCGGCCGAGAGCGTGTTCGCCAACATTCCGAGCACGAGCAGCGCGCCCGCATGGAAGCCCCAATAGGCGCCCAGCACCAGCAACGGCCTCGCGCCGACGCCCATGCCCAGAGTCGGAAGCCAGCCGAGCTGCGAACCGAAGAGGACGAATCCATACCCACCGGCGGCGAGTCCCGAACTGAAGACCACGCCGTTCCGATCCAAGAAGAGCGCGCCATAGAGGATCACGAGCGCGTAGAGGAACGTGAAGACGGACTCGCCGGCGCCGGAGAAATAGACCAGCGCCGTCACGATCGTGACGTCGATCGCGACCTGAACGGTCGCGAAGCGGGTCGGATTCCGGGCGCGCGAGACGAGAAGGGCCGAGACGATCGTGGCAAAGAACGCCGCGGCGACGGTCCAGTAGACGCCCCAGATACCGGGACCGGCCTGCGATGCCTCGATCCGATCGATCGTGACCGCAAGCGCCAGGCTGAAGCCCGCCAGAAAGAGACGTGCGGCCAGCAGCCAGCCGAGGGCGGTTCGCGCGTCCGAATCGACCGGCTGCTCGCCTTCGCGCGTCACGGCGCCATTCGCCCCTTCGAGTTCGCTAGTTGATCGTGTCGGCAATCGTGAAGATCGGCAGGTACATCGCGATCAGGATCGTACCGATCGAACCGCCCATGAAGACCATCATGATCGGCTCCAGCATCGCCGTCAGACCGGCCACCGCGCTGTCGACCTCGTCGTCGTAGAAGTCGGCGATCTTGTTGAGCATGACTTCCATGGAGCCAGTCTCTTCACCGACCGACACCATCTGCACCATCATGCCGGGAAAGATCTTCGATCCCTGCAGCGGCTCGGCGATCGTCTTTCCCTCGGAGATCGATTGGCGGGTGGCCTGGAGCTCCTCCTCGATGATCATGTTTCCGGCAGTCTTGGCCACGATGTCCAGTCCATCGAGAATCGGAACACCACTCGAGATCATCGTTCCGAGCGTTCGCGTAAAGCGAGCCACGGCGACCTTCTTGATGATGTTCCCGAAGATCGGCAGCTTCAAGGCGACCAGATCCGTCTTGTACCGAAAGGCCAAGCTGCGCTGTCGCGACTGGGAGAACGCGACGAAGAACGCGACGATGCCCGTCATCATGTACATGATGTACGCCTGGAGCCAATTGCTCAGATTGATGACCATCTGCGTGGGCCCGGGCAGCGTCCCGCCGAAGTCCGCGAACATCTGTTCGAAGACGGGAATCACCTTCACCAGGAGCAGGACGATACAGGCCATGGCGATCGTAGAGACGGTGGCCGGGTAGACCATCGCGCCCTTGAGCTGCTTGCGGAGCTTCTCCTGTTTCTCGAGCTGGATGGCCAGACGATTCAGGATCGTGTCGAGGATGCCGCCCACTTCGCCGGCGGCCACGAGATTCACGAAGAGGTCATCGAAGACCTTGGGGTGTTTCCCGAGCGCCTCCGCGAAGGTCGAACCCGATTCGACGTCGAATTTCACCGCGCGAAGCACGCCCTTCATCGTCGGATTCTCTTGCTGGTCCGCGAGGATCTGCAGACACTGCACGAGGGGAAGACCGGCATCGACCATCACTGCGAACTGTCGTGTGAAGACGACGAGATCCTTGATCGTGACGCCGGGCGCCAGGAACGGGAAGACCTCCGTGAGGTCCTTCGACTTCTCCTTCACCTTGCCCGGGGCGAGGCCCATGTTCTTGAGATGCAGAACGACGGCATCGGACGAGGCTGCTTCCAGCTCGCCCGCCTTCTTCTCGCCAGCACGCGTCTTGGCATTCCAGAGATAGATCGGCATTTCTCAGTCTCCCTCGATCACGAAGCGGCGCGCCGCTCGGTGTTCGATCGTGGTCTTCTCAAGACGGCCGGGAACGGCGCCCGCCCGCTGCGCTGGCCGCTTCGGGCCCCTTGTTGATCAGCTGTTGCAGCTCGTCGATATCGGGGCTGCGCCCCTTGGCCACCTCGGGATCGACGAGACGCTTGGTCACGAGCGATGCGAGGCTCTGGTTCATCGTCTGCATGCCGGACCGGCCCTGACCGATCTGCATCTGCGAGTAGAGCTGGTGGATCTTGTCGTCCCGCATGAGGGCGCGGATCGCCGAGTTGGGCACCATCACCTCGAGCGCGAGCCCACGGCCTGGCCCATTTGCCCGGGGCAGGAGCGTCTGGCACATGACAGCCTCCAGCACGAACGAGAGCTGCTGACGGATCTGCGACTGCTGGTACGGCGGAAACACGTCGACGATGCGGTTGATCGTCTGGACCGCCGAGTTCGTATGCAACGTGGCGAACGCGAGGTGACCCGTCTCCGCCACGGTCAGCGCGGCCTCGATGGTCTCGAGATCTCGCAGCTCGCCGATCAGCACCACGTCGGGGTCCTGGCGCAGGATGTACTTGAGCGCATCCTTGAAGGAGTTCGTGTCCGAACCGATCTCGCGCTGGTTGACGATGCAGCCCTTGTGCGGGTGGAGGTATTCGATCGGATCCTCGATCGTCACGATGTGCTCGTTCCGATCCATGTTGATGCGGTCGATGATGCTCGCGAGCGTCGTCGACTTCCCCGAACCCGTGGGCCCGGTCACCAGAATCAAGCCACGAGGCTTACGCGAAAGCTCCTCGACGATCGGAGGCAGAGCGAGTTCGTCGAAGGTGAGGATCTTGAACGGGATCGCGCGGAAGGCGCCCGAGACGTTGCCTCGCTGCACGAAGACGTTGCCTCGGAAGCGTGACAGCTTCTGGACGCTGAAGGAGAGGTCGAGTTCGTTCGTCTCTTCGAAGCGATGCTTCTGCGCGTCCGTGAGAACGGAGTAGCAGAGCTGCTTCGTTTCCTGCGGCGTCATCGGCGGCATCTTCAGGGGATGCAGCTTGCCATCGATGCGCAGCTGGGGCGGAGATCCCGTGGTGATGTGAAGGTCGCTCGCGCCCTTCTCGATCATCGCCTTCAGGAGTTGGTGCATATTTGCCAAGACTGGGTCCCTCTCTACATCGCGTCCGAAGTGCTCACGCGGAACACCTCGGAGAGCGTCGTCACGCCATCGAGCATCATGTTGAGTGCACTGCGGCGAAGGGTGACCATGCCACCTCGAATCGCTTCTCGTTTGATCTCTGCACCCGAGGCTCCATTCAGCACGAACTCCTTGAGCGAGTCCGTCATCACCATCACCTCGTAGATCGCCACGCGACCCTTGAAACCGGTATCGGAGCAGTTGCCGCAGCCCTGCCCGACCTTCGGCTTGAAGGACTTGACCTCTTCCTCGGAGAGTCCGGCATCGATCAGCTGGTGATGCTCGACCTCTGGATCATCTGCGACACATTCTGAACAGATTCGACGACCAAGTCGCTGGGCCACGATGCAGTTCACCGCGGAGGCGACCAGGAACGGTTCGATGCCCATGTTGAGCAGCCGGTTGATCGTCGACGGCGCATCGTTCGTATGCAGCGTCGAGAGGACCATATGGCCGGTCAGCGCGGCCTTGACCGAAATCTCGGCCGTCTCGAAGTCACGAATCTCACCGACCATGATGATGTCGGGGTCCTGACGCAGGAAGGATCGAAGTGCAGCGGCAAAGTTCAGTCCGATGTCTTCGTGCATCTGGACCTGGTTGATGCCGCCGAGGTTGAACTCGACGGGGTCTTCCGCGGTCGAGAGGTTCTCGCTGCTCTGATTGAGCTCAGAGAGCGCGGAGTACAGGGTCGTCGTCTTGCCGGAACCGGTCGGGCCGGTCACGAGCACCATGCCGAAGGGCAGATGGATCGACTTCTGGAAATGGTCGAGCTGACTCTGCTCGAAGCCAAGCTTCGTCATGTCGAGCTGAAGATTGCTCTTGTCGAGGAGTCGAAGAACGATCTTCTCGCCGAAGAGGGTCGGCAGGACCGAGACACGAAAGTCCATCTCGCGGCCTTTGCCCATCTTGAGCTTGATACGGCCATCCTGGGGGAGTCGACGCTCGGCGATGTCGAGTTCCGACATGATCTTGACGCGCGAGGTGAGCGCGTTCTTGAGCTTGAGCGGCGGCTTCATCACCTCGTAGAGCACGCCATCGATGCGATAGCGGACTCGGAAGGATTTCTCGTACGGCTCGATATGGATGTCCGAAGCGCTCTTCTTGATCGCGTCGGTCAGGATCAGGTTCACGAGCTTGACGACGGGGGCGTCATCCGCCTCCTTGGCCATCTGGCCCGTGTCTTCCTCTTCCTCGCCCGAGACGAAATCGATGCCTTCGTCGTCGAACCCGGCCATGACGTCGTCGAGGAGATCCTCGTCGGGACCGTTGTAATACGTCTCGATCGCGCTCCGAATCGCTTCCTCGGACGCGACGACGGGCTGGATGTTGTACCCGGTCAGGAACTTGATGTCGTCGAGGGCAAAGATGTTCGAGGGGTCCGCAGTCGCGAGGATCAGCGTCGATCCCGCTCGATTCACGGGAACGACGTTATGCTTCGTCGCGACTTCTTCGGGAATCAGGGACAACACCTCGGCTTCGATCTCGAAATCCTCGAGGTTGATCGAGGGCACGCCATATTGTTTGGCGACGAACTCAGTGAGTTCGTTCTCGTCCATGAAACCCAGAGCGGTGATCTGGCTACCGAGACGCTCGCCCTGGGACGCGGCCTCTTCACGAGCCTTCCGCAGCTGCTCCGAGGAGAGCATGTTCTCCTTGACGAGCAGCTCTCCGATACGTTCGTTCAACGCAACCCCTCCCCCGAAGCCTCAACCCCTTCGCAAGTCCGCGAACGAGTTGGCTTTTGGGTCCTGCCGCGCCTGCTTGCCCATCGCAAAACAAGCGCAATCTCGCTGAGTTATCGGCGAGGAGCGGGGCTGGCTTTACAGCCACGGACAGCGAGAGATCGCGATCCCATGAACGGATGTATTGAGGGACACACCCTACGCTCGCGAAATCGGCCGGAATCGGCAGCCGAGACGCGCGAGACGCGCAGGCAGGCCGGAGCGCGGAGTGTCAGAGGCCCAGGCGCGCTCGAGCCTGGTCGACGTCGGCCGCGATCTGCTCACGGAGGGCATCCACGGACTCGAAACGCTTCTCTTCCCGAAGCCGCCCTTCGAAGGTCAGGTCGACCTCGACGCCGTATAGCTCGCCGGAGAAGTCGATGACGTGTGCCTCGGCGACGAGATCCCGACCATCGCGAAAGGTCGGCCGGTAGCCGACGTTGGTGACCACCGGCAGCGGATGTCCACCGGAGGGTGCGTCCTCCCCAAGACAGGTCAGATGACCGTAATAGACGCCCGGCGCGGGAAGAATCTCGGTCTCGGGCGCGAGGTTGGCGGTCGGGAAGCCGATCGTCCGTCCCCGGCGATCGCCCTCGATGACCTCGCCGCGAGCGCAGAAGGGGCGCCCGAGCAAGAGCGCCGCTTCCTCGACGCTGCCCTCCGCGAGCAGCTCCCGGATGCGCGTCGAATTGACGTCTCGTCCTTCGACCTGCACTTCCGGGACGACGGTGACGGAGAAGCCGAGATGCGGTCCGCGCTCCGTCAGCATGCGCATCGACCCTTCCCGATCTCGTCCGAAATGGAAGTCGTATCCGACGTAGACCTCGACGGGACGAATCCGCTCGTGAATGTGATGACCGATGAATCGCTCGGGGCTCACCTGGGCAAATTCCCGATCGAAGGGTTCGGCAATCACGGCGTCGACGCCCAGCCTCGCCAGCGTCTCACACTTCTGGTCGAAGGTGTCCAGCAGTCGAAGGTCCGACTCGACCTGGAGCACGCGCCTTGGATGCGGCTCGAAGGTATAGAGGATCGATTCTCCGGACAGCGCGCGCGCCCGATCGATGACGAGCTTCAGGATCGCCTGATGGCCCAGATGCACGCCGTCGAAGTTGCCGAGCGTCATGACAGGACGAACGAACTCGCGCGTCAGATCGGAAATGCCACGAAAGATCTCCAAGTGCACCCCTGTCCGCTAGACTCGGATCCGTGCGGATCTTGTCGCACTACTTCGTCGCACGCTTCCTCGGCCTCTTCCTGACGGTCCTCGTCGCGTCGTTGCTCGTTCTCGCGACGATCGAACTCGTTCTCAATCTCGACGACCTATCGGAGTTCGGCGCGTCGAGGGACGATCCCGGCGCTTCCCCGGCCATCCAGGCCCTCCGCTACCTCTGGGTCAGACTCGCGTCCTACTACCTGAGCGATCTGCTGCCACTCGCCAGTTTCGTCGCCGTCTTCATCACCTTCGCCTGGGCCGGCCGTTCGATGGAACTCATCGCCTTGCAGGCAGGCGGCATCCGACTCCCGCGAATCATCCTGCCCGTTCTCGCCACGTCCGTGATCCTATCGTTTGCGACGGGCATTCTCCATGAGACGGTGATCCTTCGAGCACAGCAGGTCTGGTCGGCGGAAGCCGAGGGCAGCCCCGGTCAGCCCGACTTCGAGCGGGAGGCCTTCTGGTACCACAGGGGTCGGACCATCACCAACATCACCTCCGCCGACCGAGAGACCCGCACTCTACACGGCGTCGAGATATTCGAACGTGCGGAGACAGGCAGGGTGACGAGAGTCCTTCGAGCCGACGATGTCCACATCGACGAAGAAGGGACCTGGCATCTGCCTCATGCCGCTGTCTGGACCTTCGATGCGCAGGACACGGCGGCAGAGCCGCGCTTCGAGCCGAACATCTCGCTAACGCTGCGCCTCGGAGTGCAGGAAGGCGGCGCACTGCTCAACGCCGATCCGGGATTGCTTCCAATTCGCGATCTGACGAGATACCTCGGCGGAGATCCGAAGGAGACGCCGTCGAAGCTCCGGCGCTTGAAGTCGCGGCTTCACGAACGGCTCAGCAGTCCCTGGCTGGTGCTGCTCTTTACCTGGCTCGCCCTGCCCTTCGCACTACGCGTCGATCACAGAGGACGATTCGTCGCGCCCGCTGCGGCTGCGGTCGCGACGATGGGATGCTTCTTCCTGCTGCGAAGCGCCGGGATGATGCTCTCGAGGCAGGAGCTACTCCCGGTCGCGGTGACTCCCTGGTTCATGCTCGCGGCCGTCGGGCTCGCGGGCGCGGTCGCACTCGCACGACGGACCGGCTGACGCGTCCGCCGGCCGCCGGAGTCAGTTCGACGTCGCTGACTTCGGATCGAGATACTTGAAGAACTCGTGATCGGGAGGCGCGACGATCGTCGTCCCCTCCCCGAGCGTCTTTCGGTAGGCCTCGAGACTTCGCACGAAGGCATAGAAGTCTGGATCCTTGGAATAGGCCTCGGCGTAGATCCTCGCGGCTTCGGCATCGCCCTCACCGCGCAGGACCTCCGAATCGGCGCGCGCCTGCGCGACCAACTCACGCGCTTCCCGTTCGGCCTTGGCGCGAATCTCACGTGCTTCGCGTTCGCCCGTCGCCCTCTTCTGTCGTGAGATCGCGCGACGCTGCTCCCGCATCTGCTCGAACGTCGAGTTCTCGGTTCGCAGCGGGAGCTCGGTCCGATTGATCCGCACGTCGATCACGCGCACGCCATTCGAAGCGAGTTCCTCGGTCGCACGCTCGTCGAGCGTCTCGAGCGCTTCCGCCCGTGCCAGTAGCTCGGACATCGTGAGCGTACCGACGGCGTTGCCGACGAGGGAACCGACCGTCCTCTGAATCCGCTTCTTCGCCTCGCTCGCGCCCTTCGGAAAGCTGCGTCGAAAGTCGAGGGGTGATTCGATCTGCCAAAGGACGTAGTAGTCGACGATCAGTCGCTCGTTGCCGGCGATCTCGATCTCGGCCGCGGCCGCGTTCAGGTACTGGATCTTCTTGTCGAAGACCTGGACCTCGTCGAGGAACGGAATCCGCGGCCAGTACATTCCCGCGAGACCCGCCTCCGTCAATTCGGCGATCGGCTTTCCCAGGCGCAGCACGAGTCGGTACTCGTCTGCGCGATTGATGACGAGCGGACCTCTGTCGATCTGCGCCGCCCAGAGCAGGCCGACCACGACTGCGCCCAAAACGACGAGGAGCGAAACGAATCTCATTGTGCCGCCCCCACTTCAGCGGGCCGACCGCGCAGCGGCAGCATGGGCAGCATGTTCACCGTGTTCGGCTCGATCACGAGTTTCTCCACACCGGGCAGGATCTCTTCCATCGTCTCCAGATAGAGTCGGCGCCGCATGACCTCTGGCGCCAGCCGATACTCGGCGAGCAGGGCTTCGAAGCGTGTCGCCTCGCCCTGGGCTTCGATGATTTTCGCCGCTCGAAATGCCTCCGCCTGCTCGCGCAGTTCGGCGACCTCGGACCTGGCGCGCTGCTCGATCTCCTGTGCGTCGCCCTCCGCTTCGAGGGACGAACGCTTTTCGTCCTGACCCGCGCTGACCACGTCGGCGAAGGCCTCACGAACTGCTGCGGGTGCCTGGGGCTTCTCGAGGTTGATGCGTCCCACGTCGAAGGCGGGCGCATGCTCGACCGCTTCCAGGTACGAACCGAGCATCGACTCGAGCAGCTGTTCGGCCTCGCTCTCGATCTCCTGACGATCCTGAGAGAGCACGGAATCGATCGTCTTCTTGCCGATCACGGTACGCATCGCCGCCGCCGTGGCGTCGTGCAGGATCGCGCCCGGATTGGCCATCGCGAATCGATAGGCATACGCGTCGGCGACCTTGTACTGCAGCTCGTAGGCGACGTTCAGGATATTGCCGTCGCCGGTCTGCACGGCATCGCGCTTGATCTGCTGCGCAATCTGCGCCTCCTCCGCGTCGACCGGCACGCCAGGTGTCGAGATCGTCTGCTGCGCTCCGAAGGATTCCGTACGCAGCTCACGCGTGTTGACGACCTGATGCGATTCGAGCGGGGGCGGCCAATGCCAGCCCAGCCCTTCGATCTCGCGTGTCCGCTCATAGGCGCCGAGCCGCAAGATGACGGCCGATTCGCCGGGCTCGAGCTGATAGAAGCCCTGCCAGGCCCAGCCTCCCAACACGGCCAGGGAGGCGACCAGGAGCAGGGTGTCGATGATCGTGCGAGTGACGCCGCGCCCTGCACTCTCGACCGCGCTCGGCCGCCGATCGCCCGGCGCCCCGGGTCCGTTCGACTTCTCGGCCAATTAGACGTCCTCGCCCTTTTTCGGCGGGGTCTGAACGGCCGCTGCAGCCCCCATCTTGTCGAAGAAGGGCCGAAGCATGTCGAGCGGAACCGGGAAGAGCGTCGTCGAGCTGTTCCCGCTCCCGGCGATCTCCGCCAGCGTCTGGAGATATCGAAGCTGAATGCCCGAGGGTTCGCTCGAGAGCGTTCGCGCCGCATCTGCGATTCGCTGCGAGGCCTGCAATTCGCCCTCGGCTAGCGTGACCTTCGCCCGTTTCTCTCGCTCGGCCTCGGCCTGCTTCGCCATCACGCGCTGCATCTCGTGTGGCAGGTCGATCTGTTTGAGCTCGACCGCACGGACCTTGACGCCCCAGGGCTCGGTCTGCTGATCGATGATCTCCTGCAATTCCTGGTTGATGCGCTCGCGGTCGGCCAGGAGATGATCCAGCTCGGCCTGACCACAGACGCTGCGCAGCGTCGTCTGTGCGAGCTGCGAAGTTCCATATAGATAGTTCTCGACCTGGATCACGGCCTTCTCCGGATGCAGCACCCGGAAATAGAGGACAGCGTTCACCTTCACGGAGACGTTGTCCCGCGTGATGACTTCCTGCGCGGGCACGTCCATCACGATCTCGCGAAGTCCGATCCGCACCATCCGATCGATGCCGGGGATGATCCAGCGAAGGCCGGCCGTGCGAATTCCTGCGAAGCGACCCAGTCGGAAGAGCACACCACGCTCGTACTCGGGCAGGATCCGAACACCCAGAGCGAAGAACACCACCACGAATGCCAGAAACACGAGGATTGCGAACAAATTCCCCCCCTCTATCTCGGTCTGTTCAGCGCCGACTCAGCGCTCTTCGAACCTTGAGTGTAAGGCCCTGGATCTCCAGGATCTCGACGGATTCTCCGGCCGCGATGCTTTCATCTGCGACGCTATTCCAGTACTCGCCGCGCACGAAGACCTTTCCGGTCGCCCCGCTCGGGTCGATGGCCGTCTCGCTACGACCGACCATCCCGACCATCTCGTCGACGCCCGCCGTCTGACGCGTCATGAACGTGCGCCCAAGACTGTAGACGATGAGGCCGCCCAGTACCGTCATTGCTCCCGCGATCGGAACGAGCACTTCCCAGAACGAAACGGTCAGATCCGACAGCTCCGGCCGATCGAAGATCATCGTTCCGCCGAGAAGGAAGCAGGTGATACCAGCCGCGAAGAGCAGACCAAAGGAAGTGATGAAGAGCTCCGCGATCAGCAATCCGACGCCGACCAGAACCAACAAGATACCGATCCACGAGAAGGGCAGGATCTGCAATGCGAAACCGAACAGGATCATCGCGACCACACCGGTCACGCCGGGCACGATCAGTCCCGGACTCTGGAATTCCATGTAGAGCCCGAGCGCTCCGATCGCGAACAGGATCGTCGCCACATTCGGATCCGAGAGGAAATCGAAGATCGACTGCACGAGCGTCATCTCGACCGGCCTGTAGGACACGCTCCCCAGCTCGAGGGTGTGTTCCTTCTCACCGATCTGGACGACTGTCCCATCGATCGCTTCGACGAGCGCCGCCCGACTCGGCGCGACCAGATCGATCACGTTCAACTCGAGTGCCCTCTCCGCGGTGACTGCGACGGAGTTGCGAACCGCCTCGATCGCCCATTCCACATTGCGGTTTCGCTGTTTCGCGATCGATTCGACGTACGCGGCGAGGAAGTTTTCGATCTTCTGATCGACCACGCCCTGCCCGGACTGACCGTCCTGCTCTTCCTGCCCTTCCTGACCTTGACCGCCAAACATGCTGACGGGATGCGCCGCGCCGATGCTGGTTCCCGGCATCATGGCGGCGACGTTCGCCGCCAGGGTGATGAACGTTCCCGCGGAGGTCGCCGTCGCTCCTCGAGGCGTGACGTATACGATCGTCGGCACGCTCGCGTTCAGCATCTTCTGGATGATGTCCTGCGTGGCAGAGACCAGTCCGCCCGGCGTATTGAGTTCGATCAGCACTGCGGCGGCGCCCGCATCCTCCGCCTGCTCGATCGCCGCGATCAGATAGTCCGAACTCGCGGGATTGATCGATCCGTCGATCGAGACGACGAAGATCTCGCCCGAAGACGCGCCGGAGCTGAGCGTCGAAACTAAGCCGATTCCAGAGAGGACCCAAAGGAGGCCGACCAGGCCGAGGCGGAAGCGCTTCGTCATCGATCCTCTCGCAGCTTCTCGATCCGATCGAAGAGCTCTGCGGAAACGCCGGTCTTGGGCATCAGGGAGAGCGACTCCACCTCGCCGCTCGGCCACACGAAGAGCACTGCGTTCTCGTCCACCTCGAAGCCGGCGTCGCTGCGCGAGATGTCGTTCGCAACGATCAGGTCACAACCCTTTCGTTCGAGCTTTCGCCTGGCGGCCGCGACGACGTCGCGGCTCTCCGCCGCGAATCCGACGACCGTGCGACTTCCCTTGCGCGCGCTGATCTCGGCGAGGATGTCGGGATTCTGCACGAGCTCGAGCGTGACTTGCTCGCCGTCCCGAAGGTCTTCCTTCTTGATCTTCTCTGCCACCGCCTCGACGGGCCGAAAGTCCGCAACGGCGGCCGCTTTGATCACGATGGTCGCCGCGTCGAATTCGACGAGCACGGCATCCCTCATCTCGAGGGCACTGCGCACGTCGATCCGGCGCACTCCATGCGGCGTCGGCAAACTCGTCACCCCGGCGACCAGGACGACATCGGCGCCTCGGCGTGCCGCCTCGGAGGCGATCGCGAATCCCATCTTTCCCGATGAGCGATTGGTGAGGGCGCGCACGGCGTCGATCGCCTCGGACGTGCCCCCCGCCGTGACGACGACGCGTTCGCCGACGAGCGTCTTCGGCGCGACGAGCGTATTCGCCACATCGGCGATGACGGAGGGGTCGCTCATCCGCCCGCGACCCTCCCAGCCACAGGCGAGCTCACCCTCGTCGGGTCCCACGAAATGAAGCCCCCGCTCGCGCAGCGTTTCGAGATTCTGCTGCGTCGCGGGATGGCTCCACATGTTGACGTTCATGGCCGGTGCGATGAGCACCTGTGCATGCGTGGCGAGGAGCACCGCGCTCACGAGGTCGTCGGCGAGCCCATGCGCCATCTTGGCCATCAGGTTTGCCGTGCAGGGAGCGACGATGATCAGGTCGGCCCAATCGGCGAGACCGATGTGGTCGATCTCTCCCTCCTCACCCGGGTCGAAGAGATCCTTCCGAACCGTGGCTCCGGAGACAGCCTGGAGTGAGAGAGGCGCCACGAACCGCTCGGCTTCGGGGGTCAACGCGCAGCGCACTTCGTGCCCCGCGCGGCGCAGCGCGCGAACGAGTTCCGGCGCCTTGTAGGCTGCGATGCCCCCGGAAATCGCGAGCAGTATGCGGCGCGGATTCATCGATGACCGTCCTCCGACGATTCAGCCCCGTAGGCCGTGCGAAAGAACGAAGGGTACCCGCTCGGACTGAACGGGGCCAATACGACGCCGAACATGGTCCGTTTCGAGTTCTCGGGGAGGCAGATCCTGATCGCGATCAATCGGAGGTGCGGAGCTTGTTCTTCAGCGCCTCGGCCACGATCGGCGGGACGAATTCATCGATGCTCGCTCCGAATCGCACGAGTTCCTTGAGTCGCGAGGAGCTGACGTAGAGATATTCCTGGCTCGTCATGAAGAAGACGATCTCGACGCTCGGGGCCAGATGCTTGTTCATCAGCGCCATCTCGAACTCGTACTCGAAGTCCGACATCATCCGAAGTCCCCGGATGATTGCGCTCGCACCGATCTGCTCTGCATAGTGCACGACGAGCCCGTCGAAGACCTGGACCGTGACGTCGTCCATCCCACTGGTCACCGCCTCCAGGATTTCGAAGCGCTCCTCGGCGGAGAACGTGGCGCTCTTGGATACGTTGCTCGCCACTGCGAGGACGACTTCGTCGAAGATCATCTGGCTGCGATGGATCAGATCGAGATGCCCGTTCGTGATCGGGTCGAAGCTCGCGGGAAAGAGCGCCACGCGCCTCGTCGGATTCGGGTCGGGCATTGGGTCGTTACCTCTGCTCTTTCGGTTTCGGTTCGGACGTTTCGGTTGGTGCCGATGCTGCGAGCCAGGTGAGCCGGGTATCACCGTAGTCTCGTTCGTCGAGAACGTGTACCCCAGAAAGGGGCGGAAGAGGATGCCGTCTCGGGCCTTCGACGACCACTCTAGCTCGCTCCGATAGGATTCCCGACGCGAAGAGCGCCTCGAGCGTTCCGACTCGATCCCCCTCCTCGTAGGGCGCGTCGAGGAAGACGAGATCGAATCGATCCGCGGTCTCTTCTTTCGCCAGACGATTGATCGCCTTCTTCGCATCCGCAGAGATCGTCCGAAACTCCTCGCCTTCCGCCAGACCGAGCGTCGCGATGCGATCTCGAAGAGCGCGCAGGACCCGACGAGATTGATCCACGAAGACCGCGCGCCTGGCCCCTCGGGAAAGAGATTCGATTCCCAGGGCACCGGTTCCCGCGAAGAGATCCAGTACCTGCGATCCATCGATCGGCCCGAGCATCGAGAACAACGACTCGCGCACCCGGTCGCTGGTCGGCCGCACGCCATGGGGTACGGAACCGAGGTCGCGTCCACGAAATCTACCGCCGATGATCCGCA
>Ga0315338_1001160_pt1 | contig 37424 bp, 33 predicted proteins | sample ASW8metaG_FD_204518 | JGI IMG/M metagenome (GOLD analysis project Ga0315338, IMG submission 204518) | Ammonia-oxidizing marine archaeal communities from Monterey Bay, California, United States - ASW #8 | ecosystem: Environmental > Aquatic > Marine > Coastal | place: USA: California | collected... | reverse complement strand
AGATCAAGGACTCCGCTCTGCATCAACGGTTCAAGACGAGCCGATGTGACTATGCGGGAGAGGAGTCCGCGGAGAGACGAGACGGTTCGGCCTTCGTTCCAGAAAACTCGCGGCGGGGTCGAGCCTTCGTCCTCTATGCCGTCCTGCGGGAGCTCGGGCGATCCGGCGTTCAGGAGATCGTCGAACGGTGTTGCTCGCTCGCAACGAGCTTCGCGACCGAGGTGCAGGAGATTTCGGGTGCTGCCGTTCTCAACGAGGTTGTCCTTAATCAGGTCCTCATCCGGTTTGAGAGCCCGGCTCACCTCTCGGACGTTCAGTTTCACCATGCGATCGCGTCCCACGTTCAACGCGCTGGACATTGTTGGCTCGGCACGACGAGTTGGCAGGGAGCACCAGCACTTCGGGTGTCCATTTGCAATTGGTCGACGAGCGAAGCGGATGTTTCCGTGCTCCTGGAGGATCTTCGCGTCGCCGTTAGGGCCTGCTCGGTCGGCTGCCCGGACGAAACGGGCGCCTGAAACACCTCCAAAGACTTCTCTTCAGGTTTCGGTCCCATCGCGATACAATCCCCCATTACCGTGAGCGGTTCGGTCCGGCCAGAGAACGTCGGCGAACGATATAAGGAGTTTTGATTCATGAAGTTATGGAAGCGTGTTCTACCGTTTTTGGCCGTCGCGACGATGGTCCTGATGAGCTGCTCGACCGGGGATGCCGGCGAAGGAGCCAAGACCGTCGCTGATAATGCGAAGAAGGCAAAGGACGAAGTGGCGCAGACTGCCGAAGGCGCCAAAGACGAGGTCACGGCGGCAGCCGAGGAAATCGTCCACGGCCCGGCTGCTCTGCTCAATCCGAATGGCGCTTCGGCGACGGTACGTGCGCCGGAGACCTTCAAGGTGAAGTTCGAGACGACCGCTGGTGATTTCGTCATCCAGACGACCCGGAACTGGGCGCCCAAGGGAGCCGACCGTTTCTACAATCTGGTCATGAATGAATTCTTCACTGACGTGCGTTTCTTCCGCGTCATCAAAGGATTCATGGCTCAGTTTGGGATTAGCGGCGATCCGAAGATCAGTGCGGTCTGGCGCAACGCGCGGCTGCAGGACGATCCTGTCCGCAAGCAGAACAAGAAGGGTTTCATCAGTTTTGCCACGTCCGGTCCGAACTCGCGGACGACGCAGATGTTCATCAACTACCGCGACAATTCTCGTAGCCTCGACCCGCAGGGCTTCTCGCCGTTCGGTGAGGTGATCGAGGGAATCGAAGTCGTCGACGCGCTCCACGGTGACTACGGCGAGGGTGCACCGCGCGGTAAGGGTCCAGACCAGGGGCAGATTCAGGCACGCGGAAACGAGTATCTCGGAGCCGACTTCCCGAACCTGGACCACATCATCAAGGCATCGATCGTCGAGTAAACGTCGCATCACGTTTGGCGAGAGACGGCTGGAGTCGATCATCACTCCAGTCGTCGCTCTCGACTTCGCTTCTGCACTCCCGCCGTGACCTTCCTCTGAGTACTCGATCTCTGACGAGGTATTCCCAATGTCTAAGAAATTCCGACCCGATGCTCACCAGCCTGCACTTCCCATTGATCGACTGATTGTCCAGGAGAAGCCCGACGACGAAGCAGTGCCAATGGATGTACTTTTTGTCGGCGGGGGGCCGGCTGGTCTCGCCGGCTCGATCGAGCTTGCACGATTGATCCAGAAGGACAAAGAGGCAGGCGGCACGCTTGGAGACATCGAGATTGGCGTTCTCGAAAAGGCGGGCAATCTCGGCGAGCACAATCTCTCCGGCGCCGTCGTCAATCCGAGCTCGCTAAAGGAACTGTTTCCCGAGCTTGGCATCTCGGACTTTCCGCTCCGCACTCCGGTGGAGGCCGAGTCGGTCTACTACATGACATCAAGCGGTAAGTTCAAGCTCCCCACTCCTCCTACCATGCAGAACCATGGGAATTACGTGACGTCGATCTGCGAACTTGTTCGCTGGCTCGGTGAAAAAGCCGAAGGGCTCGGCGTAAACGTCTTTACTGGCTTTCCCGCTGACGCGCTCCTCGCCGAGGGCAATCAGGTCCTCGGTGTTCGCACGACACCAGCTGGTTTGAAGCGCGATGGCACGCCGGGGCCCGGGGCGGAGCCGGCTGGAGATGTTACGGCGCGGGTCACAGTATTGACTGAGGGGACGCGCGGAACCCTGACGCAGGCCTATCAGGAGTGGCAGGGGATTGGTCGCAAGTCAGCTTCTGTCTTCGCCCTTGGGGTCAAGGAGCTGTGGCGCGTGAAGAAGCCGCTCGATCAGGTCATCCACACGATGGGCTGGCCGCTTCCGAGCGACGCGTTTGGCGGAAGCTGGATGTACCCGATGGCGGATGATCTCGTCTCCTTCGGGCTCGTCGTTGGTCTTGACTACAAGGAGTCCACCCTCGACGTGCACGGACTTCTCCAGAAATTGAAGGAGCACCCTCTCTACGCAGATATTCTGGAGGGGGGCGAGATCGAAGAGTGGGGCGCAAAAACGATTCCCGAGGGTGGATTCAACGCCTTTCCCGATCGCTTCCACGGAGACGGCATCCTCATGGCCGGCGATGCCGCCGGATTTGTCAACGTACCGACCCTGAAGGGGATCCACTACGCGATTCAGTCGGGGATCTACGCTGCCCGAACGGTTTTCGAAGCTCTGAAAAAGGACGATGTCTCCGCGGCGAGTCTCGCGTCCTACGACAAGATGGTTCTCGGGAGCTACATCGCGGAAGATCTCAAAGAGACCCGCAACATGCGTCCGGCTTTTCAAAGCGGTTTTTATGTCGGTTCGATGAAAGCGGTCCTCATGACGCTTTCGAAGGGCTCCTTTCCGGGCGGGATGATTGGGATGCACGAGGATGCCGAGGCTGAAAAGTCTGTCGCGGAACTCCAGGAGAGCGTCACCGGCAAGTTTACGATTTCCAAACTCGATGCCGTCTACCGGGCCGGAAACTCAACCCGGGATGACATCCCCAGTCACCTCACATCCCAGAACGGTATTACGAAAGAGGTGGGCGAGTTTTACACAGCACTTTGTCCGGCTGGCGTCTACGAGTGGGACGGAGAGAAACTGGTCATCAACGCGCCCAATTGCGTGGATTGCAAAGCGACCGACGTCGTCGGGCCCCGCTGGCAGCCGCGAGAAGGCGGTAGCGGCCCCAGTTACAAAAGGATGTAGCCATGAAGTTGTCAGAGGTAAAAGCTCTCATCACCGGTGGGAGCGTAGGGATTGGTCTGGCCACAGCCCGGCGCCTGACCGCGGCAGGAGCAAAGATTGCGATTTGCGGCCGTAATGAAGCAGCAGTTGAAAAAGCGGCCAAAGAAATCGGCGCTTTCGCCGTGCGCGCAGATGTCGGAGATGAGTCCGATGTCCGGAACATGGTCAAGCAGGTTGGGGACGAGTTCGGCGGATTCAACACTCTCGTCAACAACGCAGGAATGGGGAAGTTTGGCCCTCTCGTCGATTTGGAATTGGCCGAATTCCAGGAAGTGATGCGGACGAATGTCTTTGGTGCCATGTTGGTGGCTCGGGAGTCCGCGAAACACTTTATCGAACGCGGCGAAGGCGGCAACATTATCAACATCTCGTCGACGGCCGGTGGTGCTGGTTTTGCGGGAGGGACCGCCTACGTAGCGAGCAAATTCGCTCTCGGTGGAATGACGCAGTGTTGGCGAGCGGAACTTCGCAAAAGCGACATTCGAGTCATGCAGGTCAACCCGAGCGAGGTCCTGACCGAGTTCGCCGAGCGCGCTGGTTATGGTCAAAAGGCAGCCAACCCGACGAAACTGCGGGGCGAAGAGATCGCCCATGCCATCACATCGGTGCTGGAAATGGATGGGCGCGGTTTTACAACCGAGTTGACGGTCTTCGCGACCAATCCGCAGGATTAGGGTCTCGGCGGCGTCAGTATGGACAACGCGGGAAAAAGAGGGCGAGGCAGCATTGACTGCCTCGCCCTATCTCTTTAGAACCATATCGAGTCGATTCTGGGGCCGATTACGTTAGCCCTCACATGAAGTGCAGGCAGTTCCGGTGGTCTGTGCGGTGTAGCAGCCCTTGCAGGCGACCTTCTCCGCGTTGACATAACCCGCGTTGCAGCCTTCGCACCAGGTGTCGTTGCCCGTCTTGCCAGCATAGCAGGACGCGCACGAAACCTTGGCACTGTCGACGTACCCGGCTTCGCATCCGTCGCACCAGACGCTCTCTCCAGCCTTGCCCTTGGCGCACATCTCGCAGGCGGACGCGCTGGCCGCGGACATTTCTTTACTCGAGGAACACCCCTGCAGCGGAATCGTCGCGACCGCTAGCAGGAGAAACAAACTGAGGATGACTCGCATGGCCCTCTCCTTTTTCACTGAATCTGTGTTTCTTCCCAAGCTGCGGGCGGACGATCAGGATCGACCTGGTCGCTACCGCGGGACCGCAACACGGAGCAGTGTAGCGATTCTTGGGCGATTCGAGTAGTCCCGGGCCCGAGCCCCAATCCGGACACCCGACCGCGCAGAGTCCACAGCACGCGCAACGAGGTACGAGTCGGGCGAGAAAGTGTGACCATGAGTCCGTCGAACCGTTACCCTAGGCCCGCGGCGATCAGGTGCGATTGTCGGCTCTTCGTCGGACTCGAGGAGGGCGGCCGCACAGACTTGAGAGGGGGAGGGGCATGAAGCTCTTTCTGATTGATGGGACCTATGAGTTGTTCCGTAGCTACTACGGTGCGCCGTCGGCTCAGTCCTCGAACGGGCAGGAGGTCGGCGCGGTCCGGGGTTGGATGCGGTCACTCCTCGCTCTTCTCCGCGAAGAAAAGGTGACTCACATCGCGGCCGCCTTCGACCACGAAGTAGAGTCTTTCCGCAACCAACTCTTCGACGGCTACAAGACAGGGGACGGGATCGAACCCGAGCTGTTCGCCCAGTTTCCACTCGTCGAACGGGCGGCTCACGCCCTTGGATTTACGATTTGGCCGATGACAGACTTCGAGGCGGACGATGCTCTCGCCACGGCCGCGGCAGAGTGGTGGGATCACCCCGAGGTCGATCAGGTCGTGATCTGCAGTCCGGACAAAGACATGGGACAGTGCGTTCGGGGTGACAAGGTCGTCATGCTCGATCGTCGTAAGAAGAAGTGGATCAACGATGCGGGGGTGGTCGAGAAGTTCGGCGTGCTTCCGGAGTCCATTCCCGATTGGCTGGCTTTAGTCGGAGACGCCGCGGACGGAATTCCAGGCATTCCTCGTTGGGGCGCTAAGGGGGCCGCGGCGGTCCTCAGTCGCTATCTCCATATCGAGGATATTCCCCGCGATCCTGTCTCGTGGAAAGTGGATGTGCGCGGGAAGGCCTCCCTGGCGGAGAATCTGAATGCTATGCGCGCTGAGGCCGAGCTCTACCGTACCCTGGCCACGTTGCGGCTTGACGTACCGCTTCCGGAGACCTTGGATGAACTCCAGTGGCGAGGTGCCCGTCGAACCGAACTTCGGGACCTGACGGCCGAATTGGGAGATGTCGGAATTCTCGAGCGCGTTTCAGAATGGATGCCTGAGTAGGGCCGAATCCGCGCACGAGTGTCTTCAAGCGGACGCCTCTTTTCCGTAGAATCGAAACACTTTTAGATCTTGTCTCGTCTTTACCGTGTGCGGGCACCTCTGGCCGGGTGTGCCTTGGTCCCTCTACCCCCCTTAAAGGAGTTGCCCATGAGAGGCGTCGTTCTCGCCGTCTGCTGTATCGGATTGCTTGCCCTCTGGGTCGATCGGGCGGATGCCTTCGAGCCCCAACTCCGCCCGACCCTCGAGATCTCCCGCGCCGACGGGCCGATTCGGATCGATGGTGATCTGACCGATGCGGGTTGGCGTGATGCGGTGATAGCCGATGGCTTCGCCGAGACCGATCCAGGAGACCAGACCGAACCGGCTGTCGATTCTAAGGCAATGGTGACCTACGATAGTTCCAATCTCTACGTCGCGTTGATCGCCTACGACAATCCAGAGGAGGTCCGCGTTTCCCTGCGGGACCGAGACTCTATCTTCCGCGATGACTACTTCGGGATAATGCTCGAAACCTACGGTGACCTCGGTTGGGGATACGAGTTTTTCGTCAACGCTCTGGGAATCCAGGGTGACCTGCGCATGACCTCCGACGGTAACGAGGACATTGGGTTCGACGTCGTCTGGCATTCAGAAGGAAAAGTGACGGAAAATGGCTACCAGGTCGAAATCGCGATCCCCTTTTCGAGCCTTCGTTTTCCGGACAAGCCCGAACAGGAGTGGCGGATCAACTTCTGGCGCGACCGGCAGCGGGATACCCGTTATCGCTACACCTGGGCGGCGCAGGATCGTGATGATCCTTGTTTCATGTGTCAGTGGGGGCATCTCCGCGGACTGAGTGGACTCGAACGGAGTAGCAGTCTCGACGTGATCGCGTCCCTTCAGGGTTTCCAATCCGGAGCTCGGATCCAACCGGATGAACCCAAGAACGCGGACCCAAAGTTCGAGAACGACGATCCGGACGGAGACGCATCACTCAATCTCCGTTACGCAATCACATCGAATTCGTCCGTCGAAGCGACGATCAATCCGGACTTCAGCCAAATCGAATCCGATGCCGGTCAGATCGACGTTAACGAAACGTTTGCTCTCTTCTTTCCAGAACGGCGGCCCTTCTTTCAGGAGGGGAGCAATTTGTACAATACCTGGGTCGATGCGATCTATACGAGATCGATCAATGATCCGGATCTGGCCGGGAAGTTGACCGGCAAATTCGGCAAGACGAGCCTGCTCTGGTTGATCGCGCGCGAGGACGAATCCGAAATCCTCGTTCCACTCTCTGAGCGAAGTAAGTTCCTCGCCATCGACAAATCGACCAGCAACATCTTTCGGATTCGTCATAGCGTACTCGAAGATTCCTACGTCGGGGGGCTCGCCACGAATCGTCGGCACGATGGGGGCGGAAGCGGAACGACCTTCGGCGTCGATAACCTGCTGCGCTTTCAGACGAACTATCGATGGGAGAATCAGGTTGTCGGAAGCTACACTCAGGAACCCGACTCCCCCTTTGGATCCGCTGCGTTCGATTCGACTCGATTTGACGGCGATAGCCACACCGTAGGTTTCGATGGCGAAGACTATCTGGGGCACGCTATTTACTCGAGCCTCGAGCGAAGCGGTCGCCACTACAACGCTGATTTCGACTACTGGGAACACAGTCCGACTTTTCGGACCGAGAACGGGTTCACGACCGGAAACGATCGGCGTCGCACCACATTCTGGAACGGCTATTGGTTCAACAACGAGGGCGAGTTCCTTCTTGATTGGGAGCCGAGTGTGTCGATCGGTCGCATCTGGACCTATGGCAACAAGTTCAAAGAGGATTGGATCGGAGCGGAAGTCGACTTCAGTTTCACGAAGGCGACCGAGCTGGAGATTGGTGGTAGCGTGGGTCGGGAAGAGTTCGCCGGCGAGAGGTTCGACGAGATCCGGGATGTCTACGTGGGTGCGGACAGTCGCTTTAGCGAGGCGTTTTCAGTCGGTGCGTTCACGCGGTACGGACGGCGGATCTTTCGAAGTCGTAACGATCCGCGCCTTGGTGACCAATTCGATCTCGAAGTCGAAGCGGACATCAAACCTTCGCAACAAGTCCAGATTGGGATAGATTGGGCTTACGCCGAGATGGAGAGTGCGCGCGAAGGGCAGGGGCTACTCTTCTCGGGGTACATTCTCCGTTCCCGGGTCGACGTGAACTTTACGCGCAAGTTCTTTGCGCGAGCCGTAGTCGAGTACAGCAGTTTCGACGATGAGGTAGCGGTGGAGCCACTTCTGACCTATCGGGTGAATCCGTTTACGGTGTTCTTTCTTGGAGCAAATTCCCGCCTCCTGGAGTCTCCGACCGAACGTGGCAAGTTGACCCCTGAAGAAACGGAATGGCACCAGGAGTCGCGGCAGTTCTTTTTGAAGCTGCAGTACCTCGTGCAACTCTAGGAGAGTTGGCAAAAACTACATGGTCCTGGAGGGTCACTCAGTGCAGGCCGATCGTCAGGCAACAGTATTCCTTCTTTTCTCGCTTTGCTGTTTTTGTCTCGCTGGTTTGGGTTGCTCGGAGAAGAGTTCCGACCGTCAATCAGCAAGCGATGGTTCGGTCACGAGTCAGGCTGAGGCCAAACCCGTCGCGCCGGCACGGATCATCTCCCAGGACGAGTTTCTTCAGCTGGCGGGATCCAACGGCGGCCTTCTCGTTCTTGATGTTCGGACGGGAGGAGAGTTCAGCTCCGGCCACATCGCCGGCGCGGTGAACGTTCCTCACGACACGTTGAAGCGCCGGATCGCTGAGTTCCTCCCTCGCAAAGGCGAGGACGTTGTCGTCTATTGTGAGTCCGGCGGTCGAACCCGCATGGCCATATCGACACTGAGGAGGGCCGGGTTCGAGAGTGTTCTCCATCTCGAGGGCGACATGGCGGCCTGGCGAAGGAGCGGCCAGCCGTTGGAATAGGATCATCCCACCTGTGTCGATTCGTCACAGAGTGTGACTCCCCGGCCCCGCTGGCGAGGCAACAACCCACTGGTGTCACTCCGTATCCTCCGCAGTAGCAATAACTTCGCGTGGTGCCCGGCAGCTCTGGGGATTGGCACGGCGATTGTGAACAGAGGGAGAGTACGATCAACACGACCCGCTACAGGAGGCCGCCATGCAGAGAGTGATTCTTCCCCTGGTTCTCATCATCCTTGCCGTTTCGACAGTCGGATCGGCCAACGCGACGATCCGCGACCGCGGGTTCTATCTTTCGCTCGGTTCGGTCGGAGTACATTTCGACCTCGAGGACGCGGCGAGAGCAGATCTGGCCGAGGCCGGAGTCGCGCTCGGCAGCAATGGCAATGGCGGAGAACTGCTCGCAGGCTACCGATTTGGTAAGTATGTCTCTTTGGGTGTGCGGATCACCGGCACCGAATTGGACACGGGCCACCGAGACGTTGATGGTGGCCTCGGGATGTTTGTCTTTGAGGTGAAAGGCCACCTTCGGCCCGGCCAGGCGATTCAGCCTTACGTCACGGGAGGTACCGGCGGTGCCGCCATTTTTCTCGACGGTGGCGGCTTCGATGGTGAAGACGCTCTCGAAGCATCGCTCATGAACCTGGGGACGGGTGTCGACGTGAACTTCGCCAAGCACTGGACGGTGTCCTTCGACTATCGCACCTCCGTCATGGATTTCGACAGGACCGTAATCCCCGTCGACTATAGGCCCCATGTTGCGTTTGATGGCTCGGGGTTTGCCCATCTCATGGGTTTCCGCGCGACGTATCGGTTCTAAGCGCCAGGTTTCCGTCTTCTTGCGGTGCCCTTTGCGCCTGACGGAGTCTTTTTCTGGAACACAGCGAACGTGGTTTCCTGAAGAAGTTCATCAACCGCGTGTTGTACGGCTCCGAACTTTGCGTGAACCGGACAGGGTGCGCCGTCACTGCAACGGCCCCCTCCGACGAGACAGGTACGGCTCCGCAGCGATCGCTCAAAAATGATGACCACGTCCATCAGGCAGATCTTGTCCGGCGGCTGGGCGAGGGCGAAGCCTCCGCCCGGTCCACGCACACTCGTTACGAGTCCGGCCATGGCCAGAGCTGAAAGCACCTTTCCCACAAAGGGGCCACGGAGTCCACGATCCCGCGCTATCGATGCGGCCGAGATTCGAGTCTCATCCGCATAGGACTCGGCGAGCCGGGACATCACCGCTATGGCAACTTCGGTCGACTTACCAAACAAGAGAAGCTCCCGCGTCACTCCCCGACTCTGTTGCGAACAATCGCCGATTTGGAAGAAGCCGGGAGGAATTCTTCCGTCCGTCCAGCCAGAATGGGGAGCGCGATTTTGAGGGCGACAGTAAGAACCATCAGGCCAAAGGCCCAGATTCCGGCGCTTACTTTCCACTCAATCAGGCTGGGTGAATACTCCACGATCTCGTGAAGTGTGCTCGGAATAAAACCTGGAATGATGAGTCCCATCCCTTTCTCGATCCAAATTCCGAGAAACGCGAAAACGCAGCCAGTGATGAGGAGAGGGGCGCTGTCCATCGCTTTCCGATGGAGGAAAAGGAACGCAGCGGCCAGGTTCAGACCGACGGCTGTCCACATCCAGGGGACGAGTTGATTGTACCCGTGCAAACCCAGAAAGAGATACCGTGCCGAATCCGTGTGGGCCCCCCCCGAATAGAACTCAGTGAAGACTTCCGACACGAGCATGAGCAGGTTGATGAGAATAACGACCCGGATGATCTTCACGAGCGTCCGGATCGGTCCGGCCGGCAGGGCAAGTCCGGCGAACTTATGCATCGCAAACATCGTGATGATGATGAAAGCCGGTCCGGAAACGAACGCTGACGCCAGGAAACGTGGTGCGAGAAGGGCCGAGTTCCAGAGGGGTCGCCCACCCAGTCCGCTGTAGAGAAACGCGGTGACGGTGTGGATGGAGATAGCCCAGACGATAGACAGTAGGACGAACGGTACGTACCAGCGTGGGTTGGGCTCCTCCCCACGGAATCGCATGTAGAGTAGATAGCCACAAACGTGGAGATTGAGTAGCAGGTAGATGTTGAGGACGATGACGTCCCAGGTGAGCATCGAGACGGGGAAATTGAATTTTCCAATTCCTGGGATCAGGTGCCAAAAGCGATCTGGTCTTCCCAGGTCGACGGTTACGAAAAGGAGACACATCACGATCGCGGCGATGGCGAGGAGTTCGCCGAGAATGACAACGTCGTGCATCTTCTTGTCGTGATACAGGTAGGCCGGAATCACCATCATGACCCCACCGGCCGCCACTCCCACCATGAAGGTGAAGTTTGCAATGTAGAGTCCCCAGCTGACGTGGTCGGTCATGCCGGTCGTGATCATTCCCTGGGTCACCTGATTGGCCCAGGCGTTGGCGCCCACGAGCGTGACTGCTGTCAGCGCTGTCATCCAAGCGTAGAAGGAAAATGGGCCGTCCGTTGCGACAGAAAAGGCGCGGACGAGAAACTTTGGATAGCTCAGCCAGTGTTGTCTCTCCGTCGCTGAAACTTCGTTGCTCACATTCGCCTCACTTATCGAAGAAGTAGAAGAAGCTTGGTTTCGTCCCGAGCTCCTCTTTTAGGACGAAGACGCGCTTGTTCTCCAGGACCCAACGGATCTCGGAATCGGGGTCGAGGATGTTCCCAAAAACACGCGCCCCGGTCGAACAGGCCTCCAGGCAGGCGGGTAGCTTTCCTTCTCGGGTCTTGTGGAGGCAGAAGTGGCACTTCTCGACGACGCCCTGGGGACGGACTCGATTGGAGAGATATCCCTGCACGGGATTGATCTCTTCCGCCGGGATCTCAGGTTCCTTCCAATTGAAACGACGCGCGTGATAGGGACAGGCCGCCTCACAATAGCGACACCCGATGCACCAGTTGTAGTCGACCACGACGATACCGTCGTCATCCTTCCAGGTTGCCTGGACGGGGCAGACGTCGGTGCAGGGCGGCTCATCACATTGCTGGCACTGCACCGGCATGTAGTACTTGTCCTTGGCCGGGACCGAGTGATCGTAGGTCGTGTTGCCCTTTCCCATGTCCATCGTACCTGCCGGCATCTCGAGAACCCGGATATAGGACTGGTTGGTGGCCCGGTCGTGGTTGTTCTCTTTGTGACAGGCCTCGACGCACTTGCCGTTCCCGTTACAGAGGCTCAGGTTGATTGCATAGGCGAACTTTGTTCCCGGAATCGGAGCGTGGTCGCGAATCTCGACCTCGGCGCCATACTGTTCCTTGACCTCTTCTTCTAACCGATTCAGAACTGCGCGTTTTTCGTCTTCGTCGAGTTCTTTGTAATGCTTCTGCATCAACTCTTCGGCCGAGATCGACTCGGCGAGGTTGCGGAGCGGAGAAATTGCCGTTGCGAACGCAGCCGCTCCGAGCGTCGCACCGATGCCCTTGAGCGCAGTGCGTCGGGAGGGATCGGCCGGACCCGGTTCGTTCGCTGGGTTAGATTCTACAGGCCCGGTTGGTGGCCCCTTTTTCTCAGTCATGTTCGGAATCCTCTCCTGCGGTCGGCATGTTGGGGTCGGAGCCGACCAGGAACCGGTCGATCGGTTTGAACGTGGGTTGGACCTGTCCCGGTTTGGGAGCGTGGGCGGAATGGCAACTCGTGCAAGCGTTGCGTGTCCTGGGCCCTCGGGTCAGGTCCCAGTAGCCGGTCATCCCTCCGTGCGCGCCGTGATCGAAGTCTTTTCGCTGGGGACCATGGCACTGGGAGCAAAGGTCGATGACGTTCCACTTCTCGACCGGGCTGCCATCGGCAAGGCGGAAGGACTGGGCGTCCTCCGGGTCGTGACAGGAGAGGCAGGTCAGAGAGCCGTGTTCGAAGACGAGCCCGCGGTGGAAGTCCTCGAGCGAGGCGAGGCCCAGCGCTTCCGCGGTCGGTGGTTCGGTTCTCAGAGAGTGGCAAACTTCGCAGGCGACCGTGATGGAACGGCCATGGATGTCCACGATTCCGGTCGCCACGCCTGGAGAAGGGGCGGGATAGCGGAGCGTGACCGGGAACTTCTTTGCCTCATTGGATCCGGCGTCCCGGGCGAGTTCGCTTTCGGACGGATACTCGGTCGTATCGGTGATTGCCGGCTTGATTGCCAGGACTACGGCGGCGGCCAGTCCGAGAATCAGTGCCAGGGTTCGGCGTCGCATTCTTAAGACCTCCCATCAGGACCGGAGTCACTCTAACAACGGGATGGAGAATATCAAGAGTATTTCATCTTAAATTCTTGATTTGTCTCTCTGGCCTGCTAACCTACCCTCCGAAGGAGAGGGCCCCATGCCAATCAGCGGACTTATCCTCAGCCTCGAGGCCGCCGTCGAAGTCGACGATCTCGTCGCCGAACTCAGCCAGGATCCCCACCTGGATGTCGGTGTTCCCCAGGGGCGCCGGCTTCCGGTCGTACTCGATACGACCGACGCGCAGGAGGATCGCCAGCTCTGGGATTGGATCCGCGAGCGCTCCGGTGTGTTCCACATCGATGTCTCCTTTATCCACTTTGACGAACCTGGTGCGGGTCGTTCCGCAGGTCTACCGAATCAGGAGAACGAACCAACATGAGCTCGATGAACGTAAATCGAAGAGAGTTCCTCAAGACCGCCGCCATGGCGGCCGCGACCACCGCAGCGGCGGGCGGACCGTTGAGTTTGGCGGCTCCCGAGGTTTTTGCTCAGGACTCGGATGACCTGACCTGGAACAAGGCGCCCTGTCGCTTCTGTGGAACCGGTTGTCACGTTCTCGTCGGCGTGGACAAGGCCAAAGACAAAGTCGTGGCCATTGCCGGCGATCAATCCGCAGACGTCAACAAGGGACTTCTCTGCGTCAAGGGCTACCATGTCGGACTCATCCTCTACGGAGAGGATCGTCTTCGCCAGCCGAAGTTACGGAAGAACGGACGACTCGTTCCGGTCTCCTGGGATGAAGCGATCGATGTGGTGGCGAGACGAATTCATGCTGCGCCCGAGAAGTTCGCCTTCTACGGATCCGGCCAATGGACGATTCCAGAGGGCTATGCGGCCCAAAAGTTCATGAAGGGTGGCCTCTCCAATAATCACATCGATCCGAACGCGAGGCTTTGCATGGCCTCAGCTGTGACGGGGTTTTTGGCTACCTACGGCGTGGACGAGCCCGCCGGTTGCTACGATGATCTCGACGCCTGTGATGTCCTCATTATGTGGGGAAACAATCCGGCCGAAATGCATCCCGTCCTCTTCTCTCGAGTCATCGATCGCCGTTCTCGAGGGGAGGAGATTCACCTGATCGACATCTCGACCCGTCGCACGCGCACGACTGATCACTGCCAGGAGTATCTCGAGATGCAGCCGCACGGAGATGTGGCCATCGCTTTAGGCATCGCCCACCTCCTCATCAAGAACGAGACCTTCGCGCGCGAGTTCGTCGAGACCCATTGTTCTTTCCGGGCCCAGGGGGAAAAGCCGGGCCTCTTCGGCGAAGCGATCGACTTCGAGCAGTACAAGAACTCTCTCGAACGCTACACCCCGGAGTACGTCAGTAGCCTGTCCGGCGTCCCGGCCGAGAAGATCCGCATGCTCGCGGATCTCTTCGGTCGTCGTGACATCAGGATTACAAGTCTTTGGTGTATGGGAATGAACCAACACACGATGGGGACGGCAATCAACTGTCTCGTCCACGGTGTCCACCTGTTGAGTGGCCACTTTGGCCGACCCGGGGATGCGCCCACGAGTTTGACGGGCCAGCCGTCCGCCTGCGGGACCGTGCGCGAAGTCGGAACCCTCGCCCATGCACTCCCGGGTGGGAGGGTCGTTGCGAACGAGGCCCACCGCCAGCAGGCTGAGGAGTTCTGGAACGTACCGGAGGGACGGATCAATCCCAAGCCGGGACATCACACTGTGAACATGTGGAACCAGTTCTGCACTCCCGGCGGTGATGTCGATACGATCTGGGTCCAGGTGACGAATCCGGGTCAGACTTTGCCCAATCTCAACGCCCTGTTCGAGCGCAAGGCCGGGATGGAGGACAAGTTCCTCATCGTTTCGGAGGTCTATCCGACCGCGACGACCGAACTGGCCGACCTCGTTCTGCCCGCCGCTCTTTGGGTCGAAAAGAACGGTGTGTTCGGGAACTCCGAGCGAAGAACACAGCAGTGGTACAAGATGGTCGATCCGCCCGGCCAGGCCAGAGATGACTGTTGGATGACAATCGCGGTTGCGCACCGACTGTTCGAGTTGGGCAATGAGGGAATGAAAGACAAGGACGGTCGCTTCCTCTTCGAGATGAAAGACGAGGCTGGGAACGTCGTTCCAACCTGGGAGTGGAAGCACTACTACGACATGAACGTCGACAAGGATCTCTTCGAAGAGTATCGCCAGTTTACCCGGCTCAAGCATAAGGATCTCGCTCCGTATGACGAGTACGTCAAAGCGAGGGGGATGCGCTGGCCTGTCATCGAACAAGGTGATGGATCGTGGAAGGAGACCCGTTTCCGGTTCGCCGGATTCGACGATACCTATGTGAAGGAGGGGAGTGATTTCCAGTTCTACCACTCCACCTCGAAGGACGACCGGGCCCAAATCTGGTTCTATGACTACGAGCCGCCCGCGGAGGTTCCGGACAAGGACTTCCCATTCTGGATGACGACGGGACGGGTTCTCGAGCATTGGCACACAGGAACGATGACGAGGAGAGTTCCCCAACTCGATCGGGCCATGCCCAATTCCTATGTCGAGATGAACCCCGAAGACGCCAAGGAGCTTGGGATTCGCAATGGTGATCTCGTTGCGGTCGAGTCGAGACGGGGTCGGGCCGATCTTCCTGCCTGGGTCAACGGGCGCGGGCGGCCCCCGCGGGGTACGGTCTTCGTGCCGTTCTTCGATGAGTCGATGTTGATCAATCGGGTCACTTCGGAGGCCCACGATCCGTTCTCGAAACAGCCGGACTACAAGAAGAGCGCGGTCAAGCTGAGCAAGTCGCAGGGGATGGTGCCATGAGTTCACCCGGTGCACTGGAAGGGCGTTCAGCCCAGATCCTCTTTGCGATCGTGGTCGCTGTGGCAGCGATCGGGTTCTTTGTTGGAATCGATGATGGTGTGCCGAAGGGTGAGTACGAAAAGGCTGCGCCGGCTGCCGGGAGTAGATCTGACGATTCGGACGTCGTCGTGTCTCCGGCCGTTACGTATGATGAGATCGGATTGGTCGGACCTGCCGCGGTGGGAGGCCATCGCTACACTGTTGCAGATTTGGGGGTACCAGAAATCGACCTCTCCAAAGAAGTCGAAGTCGACGTCCAGGCGAAGCCAGCCAGCCTGGCCGATCGAGCTCTGCGTCGAGCCTTCAACGGAGCGCCCCCGACTGTTCCTCATGACGTCGAACAGATGAGCGACGCGTCTTGCGTTGCGTGCCATGCCACAGCGTTGAAAGTCTCGGACAATTCTGCGCCCATCATTCCGCACACCTACTATGCCAATTGCCAGCAGTGTCATGTCGCCGAATCGCCGCTTTTCGATGCGATGCCACTGGCCGAGAATAGTTTTGTCGGTCTTCCTACTCCGACCGAGGGCGACAGAGCCTGGACTGGTGCACCTCCGGTCGTGCCGCATGCCACGTGGATGCGCGAGAACTGTCGAGCTTGTCACGGGCCGATGGGGAGGGCGGGTCTTCGAACTTCACATCCCGGTCGGACGAACTGTCTGCAATGTCACGCACGCTCCGCGAGCCTCGATCCCTATGAGCCTACCGTTGCCGCCCTCATCTACGATGCTCCGGCTGCTCTTTTCGAGGCGGTTGGTCCACCGCGCGTCGAAAAGAAGGCTCCGGACGGGACGGGCTCCGGAGCTGGGCCGAAGTAGCGATGAAGGGGCGACTGGGTAAGGGCTGGACGCGAAGGGACTTCCTTCGAGGCAACTTCCTCCGCCGCTTCTTCGATGAAGCGAGCCGTCCCACTTCGCGTCGAGCGGCTAGTTCCATTCCGGGCGCCGTCGCGGCTCCCGAGGCAGACGCCGTCGTCATGCGTTATCCGAAGACCTCCGGAGACACGCGAGTCGGACGTCGGGCCAATGCTCGGGGGGCAGAACACCTACCCGTCATGAGGCCACCAGGAGCTGTAGCAGCTCGACAGTTCCTCGAGTTATGTACGCGCTGCGACGACTGTGCGGATGCCTGTCCCCACAATTCGATTCAGAAAGCCTCGCCACGTCTGCGCGGGGTAGCTGGCACCCCGGTCATCGACCCGATCATTCAACCTTGTTGGCTCTGCGAGGATATGCCCTGTGTTACCGCATGCAAGACAGGGGCTCTCGATCCCTCGTTGGAACCTCAGCTGGGAACGGCTTCGGTCCAGGAGCAGACCTGCCTCGCCCATCAGGGCGGGACATGCACAACCTGTGCTGAACGTTGTCCCGTTGAGGGCGCGATCACCCTCTCGCAAGGGCGGCCGAACATAAATCAGGAAGCTTGCACCGGGTGTGGGATTTGTCAGTACGTCTGTCCGGCGCCCCAGAACGCAATTCTCTTGATGCCAATGTTTGCCCGCCCAACCGCCCGGCCCTCACCTCCTCCGAGTCCATTCCCTTCTGGAGGGCCAGATGACGGATGATCCCAAGCAGGACGATGCGAAGGAATTGGATCTACCGACCCTTTACAAGGCTGACTTATCAACCGACAAACTCGACGAACTCCTTACCGATATCCAAGCCAACTCGTCGTGGATGGAGGTTCGGCTGCGCGATGCCTCCGGCGGGCCGGGCAATGTCGAGTTGATCGATATCGCGGAACTGAGCGTGCGTCTGGCTGATTCGACTCGAAGTTCAGTTCAGATCCGCTATGGATTCGAAGGAAAAGACTGGTGTGATTCAATTCTTCGTACTCGTGACGGCTTTCGCCTCGTCCGCATGGAGATGCCACGATCAGTTTGAGCTACGCCGGGGTCCCGTGCCGTCGTCCGTGCCGCCACAAGTTGCCTCGCGGAGGGGTCGTTACCTACACTCTGGATCAGAGAGACAAAGGGAGGTTTTCGATGAAAAACTGTTGCTACGGTCTCTGCGTCTTGCTTTGCGTTGTGCTCGTGCCGCAGACAGCCTTCGCCGGTGATCCGGTGGGGGCTTGCTGCAGGGATGACGGCATCTGCGTGGTGGTGCCTGAGGATGAATGCCAGGGGCACTATGAAGGAGATGGGACGGTCTGTGACCCGAACCCGTGTTCACCGGGTCCGATTGACGGAGCGTGTTGTTTCGACGACGGGAGCTGCCTGATAACGCTCAAAAAGGAGTGCGAAGGTGCCTTTCAGGGTACCGACACGGTCTGTGATCCGAATCCCTGCCCGCAAGGGGGGGCGTGTTGCTTCGAAGACGCACCATGTATTGTCATCAGCCGGGCGAAATGTGGAGACAACGGCGGTGCTTACCAGGGCGACAACGTCGAGTGCGAACCGGATACATGTCAATCCACGCCGACTCATCAAGAGACCTGGGGTCGGATCAAAGAACTGTACAGATAGCGATAGTTAGCCAAGTCGAACGACGGTATCTCAGATCTGCGCCAATCCTGGAGTCACTTTCCTTGACACCGGCTCCCCATCGGGTGGAGTATTAGTAGCGATTACTACTATGAGTTCCACCCGGAGATCCGCCCGTGCCACCTTCCTCCGAACCACTTGTTGCCCTTGGGTTTACGCAGCTAGAATCGGAGATCTACTCCTGGCTCCTCGAGGAGTCACCCGCGACCGGATATCGGATCGGCCAGGCGCTTCGGAAGCCGGCTCCAAACATCTACAAGGCTCTCGAATCGTTGGAGTCCAAAGGGGCGGTCATGGTCGACGAGGGTAAGAGCCGTTTGTGTCGACCGGTGTCGCCAGATGAACTCCTCCGGCAGTTGGATCGTAGATTTCAGGAAGAGAAGCAGCGCGCCGCCCAGTCTCTCGCCCGCCGAGTCAAGAACGAAGCGGACGATCGTATCTATAGCATCCAGTCTCGGGATGCTGTTCTCGAGCGTGTTCGGGGGATGCTCGAGCGAGCGCGGGAGATTGTGATCGTCGATGCCTTTCCCGGTCCGCTTGCAGAAATCAAACCGAACCTGGAGGCAGCGGCACGTCGGGGGGCCCGTGTCGGCGTACTGGCCTACGCGCCGGCCGAACTTGCCGGCGTTGAGGTAATTCTGCACGGAAGCGGCGCTGGCGTCCTCGAACGATGGCCCTGTGACTGGCTCAACATCGTCGTCGATGGCGCGGAGTATGTCTTTTCGAGCTTTGAACCCGAGGGGGGCGCCGTTCGGCAGGCGTTCTGGTCGGAGAGTTCCCATCTGGCCTGGGTCTACCACAGCTCCCTCTCGTCCGAACTCATTCTGGCCGGGCTGGAAGGAGAGCTCAAAGGGGCAAAGTCGATGGTCTCCGTCCGCAAACGACTGCGTGCTCTGCGCAAGCTCAAATCGCTCGAGGCCCCGGGCTACCAGAGTCTACGGCTTCAACACGACTCCTCGGAAACCTCGTCGTGATCGTTCTCGTACTGTTCTGTCGGAACCTAAACCGTCAATCGAAAGGTTGGGAGCTTAACGCTCCCTCCGCAATCGGAGGCTCTCCATGCTGACCGTGAAGAAGCTCGTCAAGATTTACCCGGGGCCCGTTACCGCTCTGCAAGGTGTTGATCTCGAAGTTCCTCGCGGCATGTACGGCCTCCTCGGCCCAAACGGCGCCGGCAAGTCGACCTTCATGAAGATCGTGTCCGGCTTGCTGGAGCCGACGTCAGGGGAGGTCGAACTCGACGGTGAAGATATTCTTTCGGATCCCATGCTGGTGCGGTCGAAACTCGGATATCTCCCGCAGGATTTCGGATTCTATCCGGGTATCACCGGCGAAAAGATGCTCACCTATCTGCTCAAGTTAAAAGGAGTCGAAGCACCCGGGGGATTGAAGCCGTTGGTCGCAGAGCTCCTCGAGCGCGTCAACTTGACCTTCGCGGCGAAACGCAAGGTCAAAGGCTATTCCGGAGGGATGCGGCAGCGTCTGGGAATTGCCCAGGCGATTGCTGGCAACCCGAGCCTGGTCATCGTTGATGAACCGACCGCGGGACTCGACCCGGAAGAAAGGCACCGGTTCTATCGTATTCTGGCCGAGCTTGCGGTCGACCGCACCGTTCTACTCTCGACTCATATCGTTGAGGATGTCGCGGTGCTTTGCCCCCGATTTGCCGTAATCAGCCAAGGTCGTCTCGTCGCCGAAACGACCCCCCAGCAGGCCCGAGACGAGCTCCGGGGTCACATCTTTGAAGGCACCGGCTCGAACGAGGAACTCGAGCGACTCAGAAGTGACTTTCTCGTTACGCAAGCCGTGCTCGTGGCTGGTGAAAATCGCGTCCGCATCTACGTTGGGGATGGTCAGCCGCCGACTGGATTTGTCAGCGCCGAGGCGACCCTCGAGGACGCCTACATGACCTTGGTCAACGAAGTCGCATCGTCTGGTCAAGAGGATGCTAACTCGGAGGACCGGGCCGGATCCCCATCCGCCAATCTTTCCGGGAGTGATGTATGAGTTGGGGTAACGTTTTCCTCCTCGTCGGCATGGACTCGCGCTTCCACTACCGACGCCCTCTATTCTGGGTGCTCCTGCTCATCCTCGGATTCATCACATTCGGGCTTTCGGGTGGGAACGTGCGCATCCAGTCGGGGGATACCTCCGTCGGTGGCGATGAACAGGCGTGGTTGACCTCAGAGTTCTCAAACGGACTCATGATGCCGATGGTTTCTTTCATTTTCTATTCATTCTTCGCGGCGGTTGCTGCGGGGATGGCTATCCCGCGGGATGATGAGCTGAACGTCGGCCCGATTCTTCATTCCACTCGCCTTACTCCGGGTGAGTACATCTGGAGCAAGTTTTCTGCCGTGACCCTCATGTTCCTGGTCGTACTTGCAGGTCACATCGTCATGACAATCTTCTTCAATCATCTTTGGCCCAATGAAGACGCGGAAAGGATTCGGGGCCCTTTCGAGTTGGTCAACTATCTCCGTCCCTCCCTCATCATGACGTTGCCGTTCGTCCTCTTTATTTGTGGGAGTTCATTCGCGGTCGGTGCGATATCCCGTCGGCCGATCCTCGTCTTTGCGGCTCCGACCGCCCTCTTCTTGTTTAGTGCCTTTTTTCTCTGGGATTGGTCCCCCGCGGATCTCGATCCGAAGATCAATCAGTGGCTGATGTGGATCGAGCCGTCGGGATTTCGTTGGATCAACGAAACCTGGATAAAACTCGACCGGGGGGTGGCCTTCTACAATCAAGCACCGATTGGCTATGACGTCCCGTTTCTGATCAGTCGAGTGCTTTGGGCGGCGGCCGGGATTCTAAGTGTGGTCATGGCTCACCGTCACTTCGCCCGGTCGGTCCGATCGGCCCAGAGTTCGGCCGGACGTGGCTGGTTCGGGCGCAAGAAGTCCGCATCGCTAACTCCAGAGCAATCATCTCCCGCCGGGAATCAGGTTACGGCGCCGGTTACGTCGACACCCCTCGCTTCGCTTGGCATGGTCGCCCGGATTCCGAGTTTTGTTCGAACGACTCTCGATGTGGCGCGCTTCGAGGCGCAAAACCTAGGGCGTCAGCCTGGGCTCTACATCTTCGTCCCGCTCATTCTCATTCAGGTGATCTTCTCCAGCCAACTCGAGCGAGGAGCCTTCAGTACTCCGGTTCTCCTCACGCCGGGTACCGCGGCCGTTATCGGGCTGGGCACGCTCCAGACCTTGGTCTGTCTGCTTCTGCTGTTCTACACCGTCGAGTCCGTGCTTCGGGAAAAGCAAGTTGGGCTGTCGCCGATCTTCTGGGCCGCTCCGACTCACACTTCCGCCGCCCTCCTCGGGAAATCTCTCGCGAATGGCATCGTCGCATTTCTCATCGTGGCCGCAGCGACCTTTGGTTCGATTCTTGTGCTTCTCTGGCAACGTACGGTTGCACCAGACCTCATGCCCTACCTCCTGGTCTGGGGTGCTTTGCTTCTGCCGACGTTCCTCGCCTGGTCGGTGTTCGTGACGCTGATCGTGGCTGTGACGGGGAGCCGCTATGCGACGTACGCGATCGGTCTGTCGGTCATGATCTTCTCGGCTTGGAAAAGCTTTCGGGGAGAGGTCAACTGGGTGGGTAACTGGAATCTTGCCGGGGCGGTGACGTGGACTGATTTTGGCGCGCTCGACCCCAACGGTGGTGCCTTCCTCCTAAATCGCGTCTTCTGGTTGCTTGTCGCTCTCTTTATCGTGGCGCTGACCATGCGGTTGTACCCGCGCCGTGAGCACGATTCGGCCCGCATCCTCGATCGACTTCGCCCTGGTCGACTTCTTCGGACGACTCTTCGCCTTCTTCCATTCGCTGCTCCAGCCATTATTCTCGGTACGTTCATTTGGTTGCAGGTCGGAGACGGAGCGCAAGGGGCATCCGTCGAAAGGCGGGAAAAGGAATACTGGGGTCGTAATCTCCTGACCTGGGGCGCGGAGACGAAGACGCCTCAACTCGCTGGTGTTGACATCGATCTGCAGCTCGATCCTCCTCGGGGCCATTTTTCCGTCACCGGCGAATACGTTCTGGAAAACACCTCGGATGAACCGATCCAGAGATTTCCCATGTCCGTTGGGGATCACTTCGAGAACATCTCCTGGACCGTCAACGGCGAGGAGTATGAGCCCGAGCATTGGGCTCGCTTGTATGTCTTCAAGCCCGAGAACCCCCTCAGGCCAGGTGAGAGCGTGCGCGTCGGGTTCGCCCACGAGGGATCTTTCCCTCGCGGCATCACAAAAAATGGTGGCGGAATGGCTGAGTTCATTACCAAATCGGGAGTCGTCCTCACCTCCTTCGGCACGAGTTTTCTGCCGACGCCTTACTTCGAGGAAGATCGTGGGCAGGATGAAGACAATCAAACGGATCCCAGGGAATTCGAGGACGGCCACTGGTTGGGTGTAACGGAGCCGGCCTTCGGAGGAGGCGCGCACTATCCGGTTCGAACTCGGATCACGGGGCCGTCGGACTACGCCTATCACGCCGTCGGGATCAAGAAAGAAGAGTCGCTCGAGGACGGGCAATACACTGTCGTTTGGGAGAGCGATCAACCGGTCAATTTCTTCAACGTAGTAGCCGGAAAATGGGATGTCTGGAAGGGGGATGGTGTCGAGATTCACTACCATCCAGATCATGACTACAATATCGAGGAGATGGGCGAAGCACTCGAGGGCTCCCGAAAGTACTTCTCGGAGTGGTTCTACGAGTACCCCTGGCAGGATCTCCGCCTCAACGAGTTTCCCGCCCTAGCCTCCTACGCACAGGGGTTTCCGACAAACATCACCTTCTCGGAAAGTATCGGGTTTCTCACTCGAAGCACTCCGGAGACCCAGGTTGCGTTTCTGGTGACGGCGCACGAGACCGCCCACCAGTGGTGGGGCAATATCGTTCTGCCGGGGATCGGTCCGGGTGGAAACATCCTCTCCGAAGGAATGGCCCACTTTTCGACCATCCTCCTCTTCGAGGAAATGAAGGGGGATCGTGAGCGCATCGAATTCTGTAAGCGAATCGAAACCAGCTACGGCGATTCTCGCCAGGTCGATTCTGAACGACCTTTGGTCTGGACCGATGGCTCCAAAGGAGGCGACAACACCGTTACGTATGACAAAGGTGGGTTCGTTTTCTGGATGCTCCACGATCTGATGGGAAGGGAAGCGAATCTAGCGGGCATTCGGGACTTCGCAAATCAGTACCACGGCAACCCGGACCATCCCGTGCTCCAGGACTACTTGAGGGTTCTCCGGGACCACGCCCCTGACGTCGCGGCGTTCGATGAACATGTGGCGCAGTGGTTCGAAGAAGTTGTCGTTCCGGAATATCGTTTCGAAGATCCGGTCAAAGAAGAGAATGGCCAGGGCTGGCGAGTTGCGGCGACCCTCGAGAATGCGGGTACGGGAGACTTCGCTGTGGAAGTAGCTGCCGTTACTGGAGAACGCTTTCCGGAAGACGATGGCGACGATAGCGACGACGGGGACGGCGACGACGGCAGCTCGGGGGGCGATGGCGAGGATAGCGCCTCGCCCGACGAGAGCGATGAGTGGCGTGAGGTCCGTCAGCGAATTGTCCTGGCTGCAGGGGAGAAGCGCGAGATCGTCTTCGAGACGGACTTTGAGCCAGAGAGTCTAGTCGTGGATCCCGATGCGAAGGTCCTGATGCTCGAGCGGAATCGCGCCCAGGTGGATCTGTAGGGCCCTCCTCGACGCCGACGTTCTGATACAATAGTCACTGCGTCCGTCTACGACATCACGGCCCGAAAATTTCGGGCTCGCCCTGCTCGGAGTCTTCACCCACTCGAAGAGAGAACCGCACCATGCGCTATCGAATGCAGCTCCTTTCCCGTTCGGCTTTTGCCTTTTCCTGTCTACTTTGCGCCAGCCTTCCTGCTTCGGAGGCGGCGGCACTTTCCCTCGGCGGACGTCAGTACGAGAAAGCTGGCGACGTCTGGGTCCAGGTGGATGCGGACGGTACTCAGTTCGAGGTGGATCCGCGGGTGATTACCGTGCGGTTCCGCTCCGGTTTCACCGCTTCAGGTCAGAGCGCACTCCATGCCACGCTTGGTACGGAAGTTCTGCGGACGAGTCGCCTCGGATATGTAGATCTGGGGTTGCCGGACGGCGCCGATGTCATCGATGTCGTTTCGCAGTACCTACGGGCCGAAGGAGACGTGATCTCCGCGGAGCCGAACACCATCGGTGAGTTTCTTGTTCTTCCTTTTGATGGACGATTCGGGGATCAATGGCATCTTGACCAGAGCAACGATGCCGACATCGACGCACCCGAGGTTTGGGATCTCGAAACGGGGTCAGCACAGGTAATCGTCGGAATCCTCGATTCAGGAACGGACTGGTCTCACGACGACTTGGGACCAGGTGGACAGAACTACCAAAACATCTTTCGCCATTCCGGGGAGGACGCCTGGTCAAATCCGAACGATCCCGATAGTGGGAACGGCCAGGATGATGACAACAATGGCTTTGTCGACGATTGGAAGGGTTGGGACTTCGGGAACGGAAACAACGATGCACGCAGCCCAGCCGATCATGGCACCCGGGTGGCCGGCGTGACCGGTGCAAAAACCAGCAATGGGTTCGGCGTCGCCGGTGTGGCGGGTGGCTTTCTCTCAGAAGGCGCCCAACTCATGACCCTCGGGGTTGGAGAGTCGGGCCCGTTGGGATCGATTCTCGACGATGCGATCATCTACGCGACGGACAACGGTGCCCGGGTTATAACGATGAGCCTGACTGTGGGGACCTCAGGAGCAATCGACGCTGCTGTGGCCTACGCCTACGACGCGGGCGTGTTCATCGATTGTGCGTCGGGGAACTCGAGTGGCCCGGTGAGCTACCCCGCGAGGCTCGCAGAGATCGTTGCCGTTGGCGCGACTGATGAGTCGGATCGGCTCGCTGGTTTTTCTTCGCGCGGCGAAGATCAGGAGGTCGCGGCCCCAGGTGTCGGCATCCTCTCCACCGTCTTCAACGACGGCTACGGTGCTGCCTCCGGTACTTCTTTCTCTGCGCCGATCGTGGCCGGTGTCGCCGCGCTCATGTTCTCGGCCAATCCTGCGCTGACCAACTTGGAAGTCCGTCAGATCTTGCAGGACACGTCGGAGAAGGTGGGGAACTATGACTACAACTGGGACCCTAGTCGACCCGGGCATTCCCGGGAGTTAGGGTACGGACGAGTCAACGCGCGTGATGCGGTCGAAATGGCCGGCGGCTCGACGAGCATCTCTGATCCACTCGGTGCGATGGACGGCCCGCTCAGCGAGCTGCGAAATCACCCGAACCCCTTCTCCGGGATGACGGAGATCCAGTACGCGTTAATCGAATCGGGAACGGTGAAGGTGTCTGTCCACACTCCCCTTGGCCAGCTCGTGACCACGATCGTTGATGCCGAGGTGGAGCCCGGGCTGCACTCGGCGCGTTGGAACGGCCGAGATGACGAGGGTAATCTGGTTCCCAGTGGAGTCTACTTCTACCAGGTCATTGCCAACGACGTCGCGTACTCCCGGAAGTTGTTGCTGGCCCGCTGACAGCTGTGGGTCTGGCTGATATAGTCCCGCGCGCAGTCGAGAGTGTTGACGATGGACGCGTTGACGGATTACGGGAGAGCTGCCCATGTGGAAAGCCGGATGTCTTGTCGCCCTGCTCGGAGTGGCCTTGTCGGTCGGGAGCCTCGTGTTCTTTGGTACGGCCATCAAGAAGGCTGTTTCGCACCGCGAAGTTACGAATGAGCGGGTGACGGCGGGGTCCTGGTTCGAGTCCGAGGCAATTCGGGTCGATTCGGGTGGACAGATTCAGGTGCAGATTACGGCGAGAGTCGAACTGGGGGCGGGGGCCTTTGCCCGGGCCGACTCTTCCGCGAGTATCGAGCAGATCAGTGCGAACCTGTCCTATGACGTTCGTGACGAGATCGGTGAGATCATCTACAACGAATCGGGTTCAGCCGAGGGTTCGACGATCATTCCCGACGCGAACAGCACGCATCGCAGTTCGTTTGATCCAGTCACGCTTTGCACCTTTGAAGGGACGAAGTTTGACGCACCTGAATCGGGGATCATTCGCGTGAGCGCGGAGATCCCCGAGACGGACAACGAGGGGAACCAGGTCCTCAGCGGGCAGCTGACCGTCCATGATCAGATCCCGAAGAATGCATCGCGTTGGGCCTTTGGTGGTCTTGCCTCGATGCTCGGTGGTCCCCTTGTGACCTTCGTCGGCCTCATCATTTTTGTGATCGGTCTCTTCAAGAGGAAAAAGGCAGCGGTGGTTCCCCGGACTCCACCGGTTCCACGCACCTAGACGTGCGGTCGAGGCAGCTCGGCCGGACACTGCACCGAAAGGCGTCCCACATGAAATCAAAGCGCTGCATCTCGATCGCGATGTTCTTCCTCTCCATTTTTGTTCTGGCCGGAGGTGTTGTCACCTCGCAGGCTGAAGATCTCATCGTGGATTTGGGCCGGGGTCCGATTACCGTCACGGTACCGACTGGCTACGAGCCGGGCTCGCCGATGCCTCTCGTTCTCGTTCTGCACGGGTATGGTGGAAGCCACGTCTACATCGAAGAGTGGTGGGGTATGGCGGATCGAGCCGAGGAGTACGGGTTTTTCGTCGCCCATCCGGATGGAACCATCGACAACAACGGCGCCCGCTTCTGGAACGCCACCGACGCCTGTTGCAACTTCTTCGGCAGCACGGTTGACGATTCGCAGTATCTGCTCGACCTCATCGACGAGATCAAGTCTCTCGTCGACGTCGATGATCGACGGGTCTACGTGACGGGGCACAGCAACGGGGGATTCATGTCGTACCGAATGGCCTGCGACCATCCAGAAACGGTTGCGGCGATCGGGAGCATGGCGGGCGCTACCTGGGCTGATCCACTCGATTGCAACCCTGCCTCGTCTGTTCACGCGTTGCAGATCCACGGCACGGCAGATGGGGTGATTTCCTATAACGGTGGAAACATCGGCGGAAACATCTACCCGAGCGCAGTCGAATCGGTCGAGTACTGGGCTGGCGTAGCCGGATGCTCCCTTCTGCCCGATACCAGTGCTCCTCCCGTCGACCTCGAGTCTTCCATTCCCGGGGCCGAAACGACAATCACCAGGTACGCCGATGACTGTGGTGCCGACGGCTCGGGCGAACTATGGACCCTGACCGGTGCTGGTCACTCACCAAACTTCAATGAGTTATTCTCCCAGATGCTCGTCGAGTATCTGCTGGCCCATCCAAAGTCTGATGTCGCTGCTGAAACTGACGTCAGTGTCGATCCGATCTCGAACCTGTTCTCCTGCGCACCCAACCCATTTTCGTCCACGACCTCGATCCGCCTTCAGCTCGACACGCCAGAAGAGGTTTCCGTACGCGTATTGACCGCATCTGGCCGAAGAATCCGAAACCTAATCGGTAGCAGGACTTTCCCCGCCGGAGACCACACGATCTTGTGGGATGGACAAAGTGACGGAGGAGATCGGATGGCAGCGGGTGCCTATTTCATCCATGTCCAGCTCGGGAACGAGCATCACAATACTCGCGTCGTGCAATTCGCTCACTAGGGGGCGAAATGTCCCCGCCGGTAGGGCATCGTTCCGCGCCTCGCTTAGTCTTCGACTTCGCAGGTGTTGAGTCCGGGGCTGGCCGAGCTGAACTCTCAAAAGGGAGGTTCCATGATCAAGGGTGTCCACACCATGTTCTATTCGTCGGAGGCGGAGGCGTTTCGTGACTTCCTTCGCGACAAGATGGGATTCTCGTTTACTGATGTTGGCGAGGGATGGCTCATTTTCAATCTTCCCGAGGCCGACATGGGTTGTCACCCGTCGGACGATAGAGAGGGAAGTAAGGCGGGAACCCACGCGATCTCATTCTACTGCGATGATATTCATGGGACGGTCAAAGAGATGCGGGAGAAGGGCGTCGAGTTTCTGCACGAGGTCGAAGACCACGGGTACGGCCTTGTCACCTACTTCAAGATGCCGGGTGGGGTCGAGGTGCAGCTCTACGAACCGCGCTACGAGAAAAAGTAGCTCAGCCTCATACGCTGTTCCCAGGTGCACGCAGCCGGGAGCGAAACTGCCGCATTGGCCAAGCCGCTAGCGCAAGATAGCTCAGTCCGGCGATAGCGATACGGGCAAGAACATGCTGGGCCGAAAGAACCTGGGTGAGGATTGCAAGCGCGGCGAGAGCCGGAGCAATCCCAAGTAGAGCGATCCCAAGTTCTCTTGCGAAGTTCTTCCGACTCAGGATCACGAGAACAAGAAGTAGAAGCCCGTGAGCGATGGCCATCGCCCAGCTCGCTCCCAATCCGAGATGGTCGGGGACCAGAATGGATACGCCGACAATCGCGGTTAGCGAGCTGGCGATCAGCGGCAGAAAGTAACGCCTTTGGCGGTCCTCTGCGATGAGTGTGTTACCAAGAAACGTGGCCAGCGCGAGCATAGAGTAGGAGAGCGCCAGGACCTGAAAGACGGGGCCGGCGTCGGGGAACTTTCCGCGGTAGATCAATTCGACGAATTCGGGGCCGAGCAAGAATCCTCCCAGTGCGGTGGGGAGTAAAACCGCACAAACCACCCCGAAATAGAGATTGAAGGAACACAGGAAGAGTTCTCGAGACTCCTTGGCCAAACGCGAAAGGCGAGGGAGAAGTGCTGCCCAAAGCACTTCCACCGCGACAACGAGTAGAAACATGATTCTCGAGGCCGCGGCATAGTTACCCGCAACCTGCGGAGCTGCCAGCATTCCGAGCAGGATGATGTCGATATTGAAGAGAACACGCAGAACGAGGACATTCGATCCGAGCGATCTCGTCTCACCCCAACGGCGGCGGGCTTCCTTCCAGGACGGAAAGCGCGGATGAACGAACTGGCCGAGCCATCGAGCCACGGGAATGTTCACGACCAGATTGCTCAGGATCATCGAGATTCCGAAAAGAATCGGGATCCAGAGAAGTGCTGACATCTCGAAAGTGCCGTCGAGGTGCTGGAGTGCGTAGACGACGAGGCCCGCGTAAGTCAAACTCCGCACAATCCGAGACGTGCCAACCCAGGTCATTCGTTCGAGCCCAATGGCAATCCAGATCTGGGTATAAACTTGTGGGATGATCGTGGCCAGGTAGAGTAGAAAGACCCAGGGCGCATGTTCGTAAAACGGCAATCGAGGCAGCACGAGGAGACCGACCGTCAGGACAAGAAGAGCTTGAATTGCGAGAAGGCCGGTTTGCTCTCGGGCATAGTTGAGAACCTGTTTGGTTTCGCTGAAACGCGAGACTTCGCGGATTCCGAGGGGCATCAGGCCCCACTCTGCGGCGATCAGCGCGTAGCTCATGAGGGCAACGCCGATTTGGATGATGCCAAAACCACTTGGTCCCAAATAGTTGGCCAGGTAGACGAGGGCGGCCATGTTAGCCAGCTGGGCGACGACTTGGCCTACCGCGAGGACGCTCAGATTGTAAAGCACGCCTTGTCGGTTACGCACCGCTGCTCCTTGGGCCTTTGCGAAAGAGACTCGTCCGGAAAGAGGGATCAAGGTACGCGCTGGCCGGACGGACTTCAAATGAATCTACCGACGGAGACTGACCCAACGTGAATCCCGTGAAGAAATTCGTGCGGTCCCATGCACTTGTCTACGACCGCGTTCGAAGCCTGAAACGCACCTTCTTGGGTGAGACCAACGAGTCCTTCGTCGTTCTCGATGACTTCTCTCGAGCTCGCAATCGCCAGGTGAACTTCATCCAGATTGGGGCCAACGACGGACTCCGCAACGATCCTCTGCGACCGCTCATCGTCCGAGATGATTGGCAAGGTGTTTTAGTTGAGCCGTTGCCGACAGTGTTTCCGTTACTCAAAAAGAATTACCGGTACTTGAACCGTCCGGGGCTGGTCTTCGCGAACGCCGCGGTTACCGTCGACGGCACGGACCACTTGTCTTTCTGGTCGTACAAGGAAGCGTTTCTCGCTGCGCAAAATCTGGAAGACCGCCTCAGCTACCTTCGGAAAGCGTCTTTCGATCGCGAACATGTCCTGAGCTTCCTTCCGCACGGCAGTACTCCCGAAGAGTGCATCGCGGAGGTCGTCGTACCTTGTTTGAGCCTCGAAGCCATACTCGCTGACCAACTCCCTCGTGGTCCGCTCCATCTCCTGGCCATTGATGCTGAGGGATACGAGAGTACTCTCATTCCGGGTATCGATTTTTCTGTGATTACTCCGGACGCAGTTTTCTTCGAGTCAGAGCACCTCGGGGACGAAGAGGACAAAGTCTTTGGACACCTGCGCACCTTTGGGTATCGCATCGAGCAGGTGGGGTACGATTCCCTCGCGATCCGCTGATCGATCAACCGATCCGCCGAATCGCATGTCCTCAGGTCGGGCGCTGGCTTCGATTGATCGCTAGGCCCCAGAGCATCATTCGTCGCCTGATTCTGTTTCGAGTTCTACCCCGAGTCCATCCGCAAGTCGATTTACGTACGCGTAGTAGCTGGTCACTTGATTGATGTCCAAAATGGCCGAGTCGACAAAGCCCGCTTTGCGCAATGCACTGACATCGCCCTTGGCCATTTCGGAAGGGGTCAGAGTGAGCTTCTCGACATAAGTCAACATGGCTCGATCGGCCTCGCTCAATTCGGCCCCTCGCCAGTCTTCTTTCAGTTGTTCGACGGGGGCGCTCTCATCAAGCCGACGGAGTCCCGCTCCGTGATGAGCCGTTCAGTAGTGGCACTGGTTGAGGGCTGAAGCTACTACCGCAATCATCTCGCGCTGGACGCGTGACAATTCCGAGCGGCCGCGCATAAGGTGGGCGTAGAGGCCGAAATGGCCTTCCAAAGACCTGACATTGAGGCTGTGAATCTTCAGGATGTTGTCGATGCTGCCGTCTGAGTTGGCATACTTGGCGTAGAGCTCCTTGAGTCGCCCTGTCGCTTCCTCTTCCGGCACGACTTTGATCCAGGCCATGAGTTCCTCCCAAGATCGGATACAAATAGAAAACCGCGCGACGAACCTCCGGGGTCGCCACGCGGCTATCGTGCCTAACCTGAGAGCTCGTGTCTACTTCATGAGCATGAGCTTACTTGTCGCAAGGGGTTTGCCATCGAGCCAGAGTCGAGCCAGATAGACTCCACTCGCCAGTGCCGAGCCGTCAAAGAACGTCGCGTGCGGTCCCACTTCGAGAACTTCTTCGATCGGCCGGGCCACCTCTGCCCCGGTCGCGTCGAAGATACGCAGCTCCGTCTCTCCCGCGTGCGGAAGCGTGAAGCTGATAGATGTCTGCAGGTGGAAGGGACTTGGGAAGGCGCGAAGATTCGCCGCAAGAGAAGCGACGCCGTGGACGCTGCCCGGGTCGTCTGTGATCGCGACGACTTCGAGGTCGTCGATCAAAGCCTCGACCAAACTCCCCTGGCCGATGTCCTCCGCGATGAAACGGAGTTGCATCTGATCGGTCAACGGAATTACTGAGGCGAGGTCGTCGAACGTCGCTTTCACCCACGGGTAAGCGCTGGCTGACACGACTTCCAGGCTCTGCCAGTTGTCTCCGCCATCGTTGGAGATGTCGATGTAGAAGGCGTCGTCGTTATTGCTCTCGTCCGTGTACCAACGCCAGTAGGAGAGACTCGCCCAGGCGGCACCGTCCAGGTCGAACGTCGGGGAAAGAAGTGTCGTGCGGCCGCCATCGACGTCATTGGTCCCGGCAGAGTCGCCTGGGTTGGCGTTGCCAGTGACGAAGCTGATCGTGCCGGGATCGGGGGTATGGTCATCTTCAGGTTGATAAGCGGTGCCAACAGGATCAGCCCGGATCCAGTCTCCAGTGTCTGCGTTATCGCCCGGCACTCCGAGGGTCCAGCCCTGGTCCGTCTCTGCGTCGTCGACGAAGACGAAACTCACCCCGGTCCGGAATTCGTAGACCTCAGCCGGAGCGTCGGCCGGACTCGTCACGGTGTAGCCGTCCGTGTCCGAAGCGGTCAGGTAATACTCTACGTGTGCACCCCCGCCCACATTGGGAAGCGTCGTTCCGAACTCGTTCGGCTGGCCCGTTGCGACGAGAGAGAGGGGCGTGAAGCTTCCGCCGTCCACCCGGTAGCTCAGCTCGAGGCTGGCTATGTCGAGCGGCTGAGCCGAAACGATCTCCGCGGTGACGGAAAAGGGGCCTGACTCCTCCGTGTTCCCCAAGGCATCGTGAGCGATCGATACGTGGAAAGGGCGGCCGAGAACGCCCACCATCGCCGTGGCGGCCTTGACGTTCTTGAGCATGAAACCAAAGCTGTTCGCGCTCAAACCGACGACGTCGTTGGCCGAGTGGAGGTAGGGGCTATAGCTATTGCTGTCTTCGAACAAGAAAATGGCACGGAATCCGTGTGCCCAAAAGGCAGCGTGGTCACTCGAGCCGCTGGTCAGGTTTCCCACAACCGGGGTCAGTTCCGGGACGTAGGCATCGATGACTTCGAAAGCGAGGTCAGACATTGGCTCGCTCGAACCATTGCTGATGATATCGAGATCCTCCGTGTCACCCGCAGCCAGGTAGCAGATCATGTCAAGGTTGATCATCCCGATGATGTTCATCCCCGCGTTGGCGGCGTCTTCCGCCCAGGCATCGCTACCCACGAGGCCCTCTTCCTCACCACTGAAGCAGATGAAGACGATCGTCCGTTCCAGATCGATGTCAAAGAGAACTCGTGCCGCCTCGAGTACGGCGACGGAGCCGGATGCGTTGTCGTCCGCCCCAGGTGCGTCGCTGTTGTTGCTCGGATTGATCGAATCGTAGTGGGCGCCGATGACGATGACTTCGTCCGGATAGACCGCTCCCGGCTTTACGCAAACGACATTGTCATTCCAGCTGTTGTAGTTGTGGAGCGTCACGTCGGCGTATCCATAGGAGAGGAACTTGTCCCGGATCCAATGGCTGGCCAACAGTCCACCATTGCGCTCGGAGTGGCGGGTCACGAAGTCCTGCAGAGTCTGAACCTGTGTCTGAAGAGGTGCCTGGGTGATGTCGGTCAGAGCGTTGACGATCGACGGGTCGGCGGTGACCGTCCGGGAGGCTTCCGTCCACGGTGTGCGAACGAAGCTGATGGGACGACGGTAGATTCGTTGAATCTCAGGTACGCAGTTTGGCTGCTCGGCGATCAAGGTTGCTGGAACGGAAAGGACACGATAGGCCGGGCCTTCGTAGAGCAACTCGGCCGACGGATGCGGTTCCGCCAGCGCGTGGTTGTGTTGGTGATCGTAGGAGATGACGTATTCGAGGCTCTTGTCGTCCTCTTCGACCATCACCTCGACGACGATGCCGGCCGCTCTGAGGCTCGCCAGCTCATGATGGTCGAGAAACGCCAGATACCCCTCGGGGACTTCCGCCACGATATAGAGGCCGCTGTCCTGTAGTGACGGCCCGGCCTCTTCCTGGACACGGACCAGCCCAAAGGCGTCGCCAACTCCCGGAGTGTAGTGAGCAGAGGCAAAGGCCGGAAAAAGGAAGGCCAGGCACAGACCGAGGAGTAGCGTGATGCGCATGAGGGATCTCCCAACGAAGGTAAGATGTTGTGATGGAACGACTACGTCCAAGCTCCCAATTATAGCGACCTCGCCCCGTTTCAGCCCAGTGGACAACTTGTCGCACCCTCAATTGTTCGCCACTGCGTTCCTCAGAAAAAATGTCTCCGTCGGGAACAAATGTGTTAAACGTTTGTTTCAATTAGTCGTTTGATAGGTACACAACCGTGGAGAATCCCATGCCTATCCCGTCCGAGAATGCTCCCAAAGGACCTGAGTCGCCTGTCCGTACTCAGGCACAGCCGACTTCTGGTTCGAGTTCGCGTACGACGCGAGAGAGAATTATCGAGTCAGCCGAGCAACTCTTTGCTGAACAGGGCTTTGCAGGGACGTCACTCCGCTCGATCATCGCGGACGCCGGCGTCAACCTCGCGGCCGTCCACTACCACTTCGGTTCGAAAGATGAGCTGATCCTCGAGGTCCTGCAGGACAAAATCCGTCCGGTCAACGAGGAACGAGCTCGGAGATTGGCGGCCCTCGAGTCGAGTTCGGATGAGCCAACTCTCGAAGGGATCCTGGCCTGCTTCATCGAACCCGCCCTCCGAGTGGGGCGCGATGCCAAGGAGTCCGCCGTTTTCAAGCGATTGGTTTCCCGCCTCCATCTCGACGCAGAACCGGAGATCGAGAGTCGTCTCATGGCGATGTTCTTCGAGACCGCGGCGCGCTTCGTGTCCGCTCTGGCCAAAGCGGCTCCACATCTGGGTCGCGAAGAAGTCGCTTGGAGGATGCAACTCTGCATCGGATCGATGCTCTATACGATGTTGCATGGCGATCGAATCGAACAGGTCCTCAATCGGGTCCGCGCTGAGGAGAGTCCGGATCGCCCGGGAGGCGGCCTGGACACGGACGAAGCCATCGGGATGCTGGTGTCCTTTTTGGCCGGAGGTTTCCGAGCGCCGGCGACCACAACGATGGAGACAGGAGAGTGACCATGTTTCGACCCTCAATCGTCGTTGCTCTCGGCCTCCTCGTTGCAGGATGCGCATCCCCTCCACCGCTCGGACAGCTGGAGTCTCCGGTGGAACTTCCTGAGTCCTGGTCGTCCGCCGAGGCCCGATCGGCGGGGCCGAACGATGCTTCCTTGTCAGGTGAATGGTGGACGAGTTTTGGTGAGCCGGAGCTCGACGCTCTCGTCTCGGAGGCGCTCGCACACAACCATGACCTCGCGGCGGCGGCGGCCCGGGTTGGGCAGGCTTCGGCCCAAGCCCGTATCGCCGGAGCGGATCGCTGGCCAACCCTGAACGGTGGCGTTACTCGAGATCGGCGGAAACAGAACTTTATCGGACTTCCGTTTCCGGGCGCCGAGGGCTCCGTTATCTCGAGTCAGACCACGAGCTGGTCAGCGAGTTTGACGTCGTCCTGGGAACTGGACCTTTGGGGGCGCGTCCGGGCCGGCGCGATTGCGGCCAACGCCGAGGGCCAGGCTGTTTCGGTCGAGCAGCGCGGAGCCCAGCTCTCCATCGCTGCACTCGTAGCACGGACCTGGTTCGGTCTGGCCGAAGCCCGGCAACAAGTGGAACTTTCGAGCGCTACCGTGGAAAGCTACCGTGTCTCGGCCGAGCAGGTGCGAAGTCGGTTCGAACAGGGGACCCGGACGTCGCTCGATTTACGCCTCGCACTTTCGTCAGTCGCGTCAGCAGAAGCTCGGTTGGAACAGCAGCGTTCTGCCCACGGCTCCCTCGTCCGCGCTTTGGAAGTCCTGCTCGGAAGGTATCCGGCCCGTGAACTGACGAACTCGCTCGATCTGTTGCAACTCGATGAACATGCGCTCTCGCCCATTCCGGTCGGGCTTCCGGCGGAGCTTCTCGAACGGCGCCCGGATGTGGTCGCGGCAGAACGTCGCTGGGTCGCGGCGGACCGGAGAGTCTGGCAGGCGAAAGCTTCACTCCTTCCGCGAATCAGTCTGACCGGAAGCGCGGGGCGCTCATCCACGGACTTGGAGGATCTGACCGATGGCGATTTCTCGGTCTGGTCTCTTATCACGAACCTGGCCCAGCCAATATTCCAGGGTGGTCGACTGCGGGCCAATGTCTCGCTGGCGGGGTCGACTCGAGATGGCCTGGCGGCGAGTTTCGCGAGTACTGTCCTCATCGCATTTTCGGAAGTCGAAAATGCTCTCGCCGCGGAGGCGCATCTGGTGCGGCAGGAGCGCTTCATCCAGGAGGCGGCTGAACAGGCTCGGGCGGCCCGTCTGCTCGCGGAGGATCGGTACCGAGCTGGTCTCGTCGACTACACCGCCGTTTTGCAATCTCAGCAACAGTCACTCGCCGCTGAGAGCGAGGTCCTGACGGTGCGTCGACGTCGTCTCGATGCGCGAACAGATCTGATTACCGCCCTCGGAGGAGGGTGGTCCAAAAACACAGACAGCCTGCAGGGAGCCGAATCATGAGGCCGATCATCCGTTGGGTTCTTCCCGTTCTCGTTATCCTGGTTGGAGCCCTCATCTCAGTGGCTGTGGTCAAGAGCAAGCGCCAGGTGCCCAAACAACAGGTCGAACTCGCCGCGCCGCTGGTACGGGCGATGACGATTGAGCGTCGGGCCTTTGAGGTTCGCGTTGCCTCCCAGGGGACCGTAGAGCCGCGAACGGAAAGTCAACTCGTCGCGCAAGTAGCAGGTCGGATTGTGTCGGTCTCGCCGCAGTTTGCGGCCGGCGGCCTTTTCGAGAAGGGTGATCGTCTTCTCTCAATCGAATCAAGTGACTACGAAGTCGCGGTTGTTCAAGCTCGGGGTCAGGTCGCCAATGGCGAACTCGTTCTGGCGCAGGAAAAAGCCGAAGCTGCCCTCGCTCGTCGTGAATGGAAGGAACTGGGCCAGGGGGAGACCTCTTCCCTCAATACCCGTGAGCTACAGGTCAAACGCGCGGAAGCGAATCTGGCCTCCGCCCAAGCCGCGCTTCGTCAGGCCGAGACGAACCTTGCCCGGACCCGTGTGCTTGCTCCCTACCGCGGTCGGGTTCGCTCGAAGAACGTCGACTTGGGCCAGTATGTCGGCCCCGGCAGTTCGCTCGGCCGCGTTTTCTCCGACGACGCGGCAGAGATTCGCCTCCCGATCCCGGATCGGGATCTCGCCTACCTGGACTTCGATCTCAACGGCGGCCTGGCCGAGGAGTCCGTCCACGTGCTACTGGAATCTGACTTCGCCGGTCAGCGTCATTCCTGGGACGCCAGAATCGTCCGGGTCGAAAGCGCGATTGATCCGCAGACCCGCATGATCCATGTCATCGCAAGGGTCGATGATCCTTATCGTAGAATTCCTGGCAAGCCACCCCTCTCCGCCGGCCTCTTCGTCGAGGCGACAATCACAGCGTCGACGCTGCAAAACGTCGCGGTCCTGCCTCGGGAAGCACTCAGAGACGACAACACCGTCCTGGTCGTGGAAGAGAATCAAATCCGCATTCGGCCCGTTCGCGTCGTCCGGGAACAGAACGACCTCGTCGCGATAGAGGGAGGACTCGAAGCAGGTACGGTTGTCTGCCTCTCTCGCCTGGCCGTGGTCAGTGATGGAATGGCTGTGCGGACGGTTGAAGTGGAGGAGACGTCATGAAGGGTGTCATCGAGTGGTTTGCCCACAATCCGGTGGCAGCGAACCTCCTCATGTTCGTCATTCTCATTTCGGGGCTCGCGACGTTGTCCTTTGGGGTCAAGGAAGAAGTGTTCCCCGAGTTTTCCCTCGACATGATCTCGATCAGTGTGGCCTATCCCGGGGCGGCTCCCCAGGAGGTGGAAGAAGCCATCTGCATCCGGATCGAAGAGGAAATCGATGGTCTCGATGGGATCAAGAAGATCAGCTCGACGGCCTCTGAGAACTTTGGAAGCGTCATGGTCGAGGTGTTTCCGGGTACCGACAATCGGGAACTACTCGACG
>Ga0315338_1001159_pt1 | contig 37425 bp, 36 predicted proteins | sample ASW8metaG_FD_204518 | JGI IMG/M metagenome (GOLD analysis project Ga0315338, IMG submission 204518) | Ammonia-oxidizing marine archaeal communities from Monterey Bay, California, United States - ASW #8 | ecosystem: Environmental > Aquatic > Marine > Coastal | place: USA: California | collected... | reverse complement strand
GCGACTTCCTCGGCGGGGAGTACTCGATTGCCGACATGGCTTGTTGGCCCTGGATCCGCGGCTACAAGGCCTACGGCATCGATCTGACGGAGTTCGCCAATTTGCGCGCCTGGTTCAAGCGGGTCGGTGCGCGGCCGGCGGTAGAGCGGGCGGCCAATATTGGCAAGGAACAGTTCATCGCATCGCAAGCGCGGTCGCAATCGTCGATCTGAGGGCAGGATTATGAGTGACGAATACAGAATTTTCGGCGCGGAAATGTCACCCTATTCGGTCAAGGTGCGAGCTTATTTCCGCTACAAGGACATTCCGCATCAATGGCTGTCGCGGCGCGCGCATGAGGAGGAGTTCCAGAAATACGCGCGCCTGCCGATCGTGCCGCTGGTGGTGACGCCGGACGGGACGGGTATCCAGGATTCGACGCCGATCATGGAGAAACTCGACGCGGTCTTCCCTGAGCCGTCGATCCATCCGGACGATCCGACCTTGGCGTTCCTGTCGGCGCTGCTGGAGGAATATGGCGACGAGTGGGGCAACAAGCTGATGTTCCACCACCGCTGGTTCTCGACCGCCGATCAGCTCGCCACAGCCCATGTGCTGGCGCGCGGCGGCATGCCGGACGCACCGTGGGAAGAGGTCGACAAGGCGGCGCAGACAATCCGCGAGCGCATGGTCAGCCGTGTTCATTTCACCGGCTCAAGCCCAGAGAACGCGCCCTTGATCTCAAGCTATCTCGACCGGCTGCTCGAAATACTCAAGCCGCATTTGGCCGACCGGAAGTACCTGTTCGGCGGCCGGCCGGCCTTCGCCGATTTTGGCCTCGGCCTGGAAGTCTACGAGATGGCGCTCGACCCCACGGCGGGTGCCATCATCCGCGCCCGCGCGCCGGAAGTGCTCGCTTGGGCCTTCCGGATGACCGAGCCGCGCAACGACGGGCCGTTCGAGAGCTGGGATTGCCTGCAGCCGACCCTCGAGCCGCTGCTGCGCGATGCGGGAGAATTCTTCCTACCCTGGTCGACGGCGAACGCCGCGGCGCTGATGGCGGGCGAGGAAAGCTTCTCGGTCACGCTCGGCGGCAAAGCCTATGTCCAGGGACCGCAGAAATATCACGCGCGCTCGCTGAACGCATTGCGCGGGCGTTATGCCGCGGTCGGCGAGAAGTCCGCACTCGATCCGATCCTGGAGGCGACCGGCTGCCTTGCATACCTAAACTGAAATCAGTTCCAGATCAGGTTTTTATAAGGATTCCTGCCGCCACGTTCGATATCGTCGAACAGGGTGATTTCCCAATCCAGATAATCGACGACGTTTTGCCGCTCATCGCCCGGTCGTTCGGATGAAGCGAGCCAATGGTCGTCGCGGGGTGCGGCGAGCCGCTCTACCCCCGTTGCCATTTCGCCGCCGGACTCTTGCCAGGCCGCGTTGCCGCCTTCGAGTACGGATAGGTCGTGTGGGACTGACTCAATCAGATCGGATGCCGCGAGCAGAGCCTGCATGCCATTTTCCGAGGTCAAGACGGTGGGGCCCTCGTGCGGCTCGGCAGTCAGCAGTTTCCCTAAGGCTGCGCGCGAGCACCAGATCGCGTCGGGAATATGCCCCGCTGCGTGAGCGTCAGACGTACCGACATCAATGATGCGCGCGCCGCTAAGTTTCGCAACCGCGTCCGAGCCAATATGAGGAACCGTGATCTCTCCGACATCGACCGTCGGCGCAGGTTCCGGGCCCGCCTCTAATGCCGCCCCGCCGAGGCCGTTTTCCAGTACGGTGACATCACCCCACCCCATCTGTTTCAGCCACAGTGCAGTGACGGTCGCACGCACGCCGTCATCGTCGATCAGGACGAATCGCGCTTTCCGTGTCGCCCAATAATGTTCCGGGCTCATCGGCAGGCGGCCCTCCGGTGCGCAGCGCGATCCCGGGAGATGGCCGATTTCGTATTCCCGCGCTGTGCGGACGTCGAACAAGTATGTCGTGCGGTCCGTTTGCGACTGCCAGCCGCGCAGCGTGTCGCTGTCGATCCGCGCGATCCCCGCGTTCTTCGCGATCGTCGCGGCGCGTTCGGCCCCGGCCTGCCGGGAGGCTTCGGACGCCGGCACGACCGATCGGTCGGAATTCTTCTCCAAATCGAACCCGTCGAGCAGCCATCCGCGCGTGCCGTGGAATAGCACGCAGATTTCGTTGGGCACGCCGGCGGCGACCAGGCTAAGCCCGCCCAGAATACCCCGCGTGCCGCTCATGCAGTTGATGACGACTTTCGTATTCGGATCGGGCACGAGGTCGTCGAACGATCGAACGAGCTCCGCGCCGGGCACGTTCGTACTACCCGGAATGTTGCCCCAGCGGAATTCCCGGTTCGGCCGACTGTCGAGCACGACCCAGTCTTCATCGGACCGCAGCGCCGCGTCGAGTTCGTGCGGCGAAATGAAATTCGGTTTGCCGTTGATCCGAGCGAAGGCGCCGAAGCCTTTTGCCGGAACTTCGATTTCCGGGAACAGGGCCTCACCGGCGGCTTCCCAGGCTGGTGCGCCGCCGTCGAGGACGGAGACATCTGTGTAGCCAAGCCGCTCCAGCCGCGCAGCAGCGGTGGCCGCATGAGCCTCGCCGCCATCCATGAGCACAACACGCGTATCGAACCGCGGCACCAACTGGCCGATACTCAGTTCCATGCTGGACAAGGGCACGTTTGCGGCCAACAGCGCGTGCCCCGATCCGAAGGGCATGATTTCCCGTACATCGATAAAGGCAATTTCCGAGCCGTCGTCGAGCATGGCGATGGTTTCGGGAACGGAGACGAGCCGGGGCATAGCGTTTCCTTAGGTCATATAATGTTGGTTCGAAAATTAGTCGGTCCGGTTTCCATGTCAACTGTCCTTGCCGGGCTGAAGGCGGGCCTCCATTATCCGGCAGTAAAAATTACCGTCGAAGCCGAGAACCTTAAGGAAGCAAGACATGAGAGTGGAAATTGGCCTGCCCTCGGGCAACTGGTCGGAAGTTGGTCCCGCAGCTGCGCAAGCGGAGGCGCTGGGTTTCGACTCGGTCTCCGCCGTCGAGTTGGCGCACGAACCCTTTCTGCCGTTGGCGCTGGCCACCCAAACGACCGAGAAGGTCGAGCTATCGACGGCGATCGCGATCGCTTTTTCGCGCAGTCCGATGGTTGTCGCGAACATGTCGTGGGATTTGCACGCCAATTCCGGCGGCCGTTTCCATCTGGGTCTCGGTAGTCAGGTGAAGGGCCATAATGAGCGCCGTTTCAGCGTCCCCTGGTCGGCGCCCGCGCCGCGTATGCAGGAGTATATCGAGAGCCTGCGCGCGATCTGGAATTGCTGGATGACCGGCGAAAAGCTGAACTATGTCGGCAAGCACTACAATTTCACTTTGATGACCCCGGAGTTCTCACCCGCGAAGAACGGCTTGCCGATGCCGGCAATTTCGCTGGCTGCCGTGGGGCCGGCCATGCTGCGGGTCGGGGGACGCGTCGCCGATGGCGTGCGGCTGCATTCCTTCTGCACCAAGCGCTACATGGAGGAAGTCTGCATGACCCATATCGCGGAAGGCTTGGCGCAGAGCGGCCGAGACCGCAAGGATATCGAGATTTATGGCGGCGGGTTCGTCGCCACCGGGGCCGACGAGGAAACGGTCGCGAAGATGATCGACAGCGTGCGCTACAGGGTCGGCTTTTACGGCTCTACCCGGACCTATTTCCCGGTCTGGGAGCTCTATGGACTGGAAGACCTTGGCTTGAAACTGCATCAGATGGTCGCCGACCGAAAATGGGACCAGCTCGCCGGGGAAGTATCGGACGATGTGGTTGAACTGTTCGCGGCGGTCGGCACTTACGACAATATCGCCAAGGCAATCGAGACCCGCTTCGAAGGCGCCGATGCGTTGCGGCTGACCTTGCCGGACGGAACCAGCGCCGGTGTGATGGGCGAGATTGTGCAGGATTTGCACCGCGTCGAGACGCCTTGCGGTGGGCATGATACGGCGCGCTGGCCGGCGTCGGTTTAGTTGGGGAGAGATTGCATGAGCCGCGAACCGGTCCATATCGACAAGCCTTGGGTCAAAGAGAGCGCCTTCGCGCAGGGAGTAACCGTCGAGGGCAAACTGCTTTTCTCCGCTGGCATCACGGCGCGGGCGCCGGACGGGAGTGTTGTCGGTGTTGGAGATATCAGGAAACAGATCGAGACGTGCTTCGAGAATTTGGGCGATGTGCTGCGCGCGGTTGGCGCCGATTTCGGCGATGTCGTGAAGTACACGATGTACACGACCGACATTGACGCATTCCGCGAACACACCGATGTGTACCGCGCCCATTTTATCGATCATCCCGCCAGCACGTTGGTCGAGGTTAGTAAGCTGGCGCATCCAGATATGACGGTGGAAATCGAGGTGGTTGCCCGGGTGCCGTAAGGCTGAATCCTCGTGTAGTGAAGTTTGCGCCGGAATGGGAAAGCGTCTAAGCGTGCAAGGCAACCTGTCGGATCGGAAATGCGTTGAGCACGCAAGAGGCACCAAAGCGTCATAGTCTGCTGGGCGGCGTGTCCGAGGACCGGCCCGGCCGGGCGGCGCCGCTAATGGTGGGATCCCTTTTCCTGCTAGGATTCCAGGATAGCCTCGTGAAGCTTGCCAGCGACGACCTGTCGCTCTGGCAGTTTCAATTGATCCGCGCCTCGCTCAATTTGATCCTGCTCACGTTGCTTACCCGCGTGATCTGGGGAACGGGCTGTCCGCCGCCAAAACGATTCTGGGCAGTCGCGTTGCGCAGCCTTTTCCTCGTTGGCGCGATGCTCTGCTATTTCGGTGGCGTGCCGTTTCTCAACCTCTCCGACATCGCGGCCGGGCTTTACGTGTTTCCGCTCTTCGTCGCACTGCTGTCCGCTGTCCTGTTGGGCGAACGGGTCGGGCCGCGGCGGATCGTCGCCATCCTGGTGGGCTTTTCGGGGACTTTACTGATCCTCAAGCCGGGAACCGAGGCATTCCAGCTTGTGTCGCTACTGCCGATCGGCGCAGCGCTTTGTTATGCGGGGACAATCCTGACGACGCGCCGATTGTGCCGCGAAGAATCGCCTGTCACCCTGTCCTTTGGCGTAGGGATTACCTTCCTGACGGTCGGGGTGATCGGCACGCTGGTATTCACGTTTTTCATCGAACCGACACGCGCCGCCGAGTGGCCGTATCTGTTGACCGGATGGCATGAAATCGGGCTCTCGATCCTGGGACTGATTGCGGCCTGTTCGGTCCTTAATTTGATAGCCAACATCTCGCTTGCGCGGGCCTATCAGACTGCCGAGGCGAGTTGGCTGGCGCCCTTCGACTACAGCTACATCGTGTTCGCAACATTCTGGGGCTATGTATTTTGGGAACATATCCCGGACGCGTTGACGTTCCTCGGCATGGCGATGATCGCCGGCTCGGGCGCCTTCGTCGCCTGGCGGGAGAGTGTGGCATCGAAAGCGGCTTCAAGCGTTACAGACGGACAATGACGCCGCCAAAGGAGATAACCGAGGAACCCGCAGGCCGCTGGTCTGAAATCTTTGTTGGCCGGCTGGGTGTCTACACGCTCATTCTAAACCTTGGTATGACCGTATTCGCCGTCAATCAATTCGTCGTGGCGACGATCATGCCGACTGTCGTCGCCGACCTTGGCGGCCTCGACTATTACACCTGGGCGTTCTCGCTGTTCGCCGTGGGCTCGATCATCGGCGCGGCCAGTGCCGGCCCGGTCAGCGATGCGTTCGGTATGCGGCGAGTCTATGCAGGCGCCGGGCTCGTCATGGCATTGGGCCTTGCCGGCAACGCACTGGCCTGGGATATGCCGAGCGTCGTAATTTTCCGCCTGGTACAGGGTATTGGCGGCGGCGCCGTTGCGTCTCTGGCCTATGGCTTAATCGCGGTTTTCTATCCGCACAATCTGCGCAACCGCGTTTTGGCGCTGGTTTCCGGGATTTGGGGCTTTGGGACCGTCAGCGGCCCGGCATTGGGCGGATTTTTCGCAGCCCCCGACCTTTGGCGCGGCGCCTTTCTGACGATGATGGTCTTCGCGGGACTCTTCGTGCTTCTCGCCTGGCGCTATGTCGACGGGAAGGGCGGGCATGGAAAACTATCCGAACTTCCGTTCTGGCGCCTGTCCATGCTGGCCTTGGCCGTCCTACTGATGAGTGCAACGTCGCTGATCGACGAGAACTGGCTGCGTATCGTGCTTTTCGTCGCGTCTTTTGTCGTCGCGGCGATCGCCTTCCATCGCGACGGCAGGTCCACCCGCAATATGTTCCCTCGCGGGATCACGTCGATTGCGACCCAACTCGGTGCCGGTTACTGGGTCCTGTTCCTGGTCAGCATTGTCATCACCGCGTTCAACACATACACGACATATTATCTTCAGGTGCTGCATGGGGTCCCTCCCCTGACGGCCGGCTATCTGCTGGCGACACAGTCGATGATGTGGACGGTCGCGGCTTTGGGGATGTCGAGTGCCAAGCGCGCCGCGGAACCGTATCTCATGGCCGTGGGACTGTGTTGTATCTTGGTTGCGACGATCGGCATTGCGTTAACCCTTGAGTCTGGACCGATTGCCGTGATCGCCGCTTGTTTGGGCTTGAGTGGCGCCGGTATGGGTCTCCTGAATATTCCGGCGATGCAGCGCGTCATTACGGCCGCCTCGGAAACCGACAAACAGCTTGCCGGCACCTCTGTGCAGACGATCAGGAATATCGGCATCGCCTTCGGCGCAGCCTTTTCGGGAATGGTCGCCGCCATGGCCGGTCTGACCGACGACGCCAGCCGGGAGGCTGTCGTGATCGCCATGGGGTGGGTCTATGGCGTTAATATCGGGTTTGCAGCGCTCGCCTGCGTGATGGTGATCCCAATTTTCTTGAACCGTCATGCCCATATGGACTAAGCGTCGGGCCTGTCGGTTTTGGCGGTCTGAGCGTTCACCATTACACTCTATACGGCAATCCAGCCCCGGTTTGATAAGGATGTAGAATGGAACTGATCGACGCGATGCGGACGACATTCTCGGCCCGGGACTATACAGGCGAGGAAATATCGGACGAGACGCTCTACGAGATTATAGACTCCGCGCGCTTTGCCCCGAGCGGCGGAAATCGGCAGGGCAACAGAGTTATAATCGTCCGCGACCGGGATACGAGGAACAAGATTTCCGACCTGAATATCCCGGCGGCGAAGCGATACGTGGCGCAGGTGAAGGCAGGGGAAAACCCTTGGAATGCCGTTGTTCCCACGTCGGTGTCTGACGCGGATATTGAAGCTACCGAGCCGGCGGCGCTTCTGACCGAGCCCTTCAAGACCGCATCGGCGGTGCTCGTCTTCATCGTCGATCTCAAGGTTGTCGCGTCGGTCGATCAGTATCTCGACCGAATTGGCATCATCAGCGGCGCGTCGATCTATCCCTTCGTCTGGAACGTTCTGATGCTAGCCCGGCAGGCGGGTTACGGCGGAACGATCACGACCCTGGCGATCACGCAGGAACAGGAACTCCGCGAGTTGCTCGGCATCCCGGCCGATTTCGGCATTTGTGCCGTCGTGCCGTTGGGTAAACCGGTTAAGCAGTTGACCAAACTCCGCCGCAACACGGTCGAAGAGCTCGCGACGCACGAGCGCTTCGATGGGGCGGCCTTCACGAAGCCCTAAGAGGAAAAAAGTCATGCCTTATTTGGACCGCGGCGACGCCCGCCTTTATTTCGAAGACAGTGGATCGGGCACGCCGATCCTGCTGACCCATGGTTTCGGAGCCTCGACGGGTATGTGGCGCGGTCAGGTCGACGCGTTCCAGGACCGCTATCGGCTGATTCCCTGGGATATGCGCGGACATGGGCAGACGGAATGCCCACCCGACCTGCCGCACTACAGCCAGGCCCTGACGGATGACGATATGACGGCCTTGCTCGACCATCTTGGTATCGATCGGGCGGTGATCGCGGGGCACTCCCTGGGAGGCTTCATGTCGCTGTCCTTCAATGTGGCGCACCCGGACAGGGTAAAAGCGCTGGTGCTGCAGGGTTGCGGCCCGGGCTATCGCCGGGAAGAGCCGCGCCTTGCCTGGAACGAGCGGGCCGAACGCCGCGCCCGGACTCTGGAAGAGGGCGGTCTGGCAGCGCTCGGCGGCGGCGCGGAAGTCGGCGAGAGTGTGCAGAGCTCGGCGGAAAGCCTGGCGCAGGCCGCGCGCGGCATCCTCAGCCAGGTCGATTCCCGGGTGATGGACAGCCTGAAGGGGATTTCAGTGCCGACCCTGGTGATTTGCGGCGATGACGATACGCCCTATGTCGACGGCGCGCGCTATATGGGCGAGCGCATTCCCGGTGCGACCTATGTCCCGGTGCCGGGCGCTGGCCACGGCGTCAATATCGAGAAGCCGGAAGTCGTCAATGCGGCACTGGAGAATTTCTTGTGTGGTCTGTAGCGCGGGAAAACCTGACTTTCACGATCAGGACACGAGGAGGAACTTCGCATGTTGTTCGCCTGTGAGAATATCGACCGGTTGCAATGCATGGAATTGCAGGGCCGGGCGTTGCCGCGCGGTTTGAAAGCGGCGCTTTACGATCTGGCGTGCGCGGTGCACGACGAGCCGCTTGTGCTGGCCGCCGCACGCATCTTGAACGAAGGGCCGCGGCATATCGGGATTGTGACGGGCGCCGCCGTACCCAACCATATGCCGGTCGGGGAGAATGACGGGCCCTTTGGTGCGGTCGTGCTGGCCAAGGCGCTGATGCGGCTGGGGCACTGGGTTTCGATCTATACGGACAATCCGGCCGCTGGACCGCTAAAGGTGTTGATCGAACGATTGGAGATCGACGTTCCGATCGTGGAGCTGGAATTGAACGATCTTGGCCAGCAGGAAGCCATAGCCGAAGATGTCGAAGTCTTGGTTGCGATCGAACGGCTGGGCGGCAACCCAAATGGCATCATCTACGGCGCGACCGGCGTCTCGCGCGCAAGTTTTCGCTGCAATGTCGATCACTTGTTCAAGACGGTCTCGGCTCTCGGAAAGCCGACAATATCGATCGCAGACGGTGGCAACGAGATCGGCTTCGGCAAGATTTACGATGCGCTTTGCGCCCGGATTCCGGAGTACAAATTCGAGGAAGTGACGACCTGCGGCGGCGGGGTTTACAGCGTCGTCCCGACGGACGTTCTAGTCGTCGCGACTTCTTCCAATATCGGTGCTTATGGCGTCGTGGCGGCCTTGGCGCTACTGCGGGAGGATTTGTCGATCTGTCATACGCCGCAAGAGGAAACCGCAATGGTATATATCGGTATCGGTCTCGGCCTGACGGACGGTGGTTCAGGCATACGGATCGCAGCTGTAGATGGGGTCCCCGTCGAGGACAATGCGGCGATCGTCCAGCTAATGCGCAGTTCCGTACAACGTGCGCTGCAGGATACCTCGGACAGGGGGTTCTAGATCAGATCAGGTTTAGTCGAACCCACTTCATGGGTTCTGATAAGACTGTGAATCTGATCTATTTCAATAGTATAGCGCAGATTCACGCAGTTGCCGGATCGCCAGAGGCGTATCCGACAAACCCCGATCTGCTCTAGAGAACCTTTCGGATTATATCGAAAATGCCGTAGACCAAGATTCCCGCCGCGGCCCCGGCGGCGGCGAAGGCGATGCCGGATAGGAACGTTGGGTCCGCGGGTGCATACCCCGCATAGTAAAGCCCTGCGGCAATCGCGATGCCTAAGGCAGCGCAGACGCCGCGCCCCGAATTAGCCCGGTTGGGCTTGAGGAATATCTTTTTCAAATCCATGGCAATACTGCGACCGGGTCAGTTCGGAAGGTGACCGGACTTTACATAAAGCAGCGCGCCTTCGTCTGAAAACGGTTCGTGGCTGCTACCATGTGGAAAACGTAGCCAAGCACCCTTTTCGTGCCGGCCTGATTCGTCCTGCAAGGCGCCGTCCATAACGAAGACTTCTTCGCCACCGGGATGGCTATGTTTGGGGAACCTGACGCCGGGCTGAATCTGAACGAGGCGGATCGTTTCCGGATAGCCAGCGCCGCTATACAACGGCAAGACTTCCACGCCGTCGATGCCGTGGCTTTGCCACGCGGCTTGATTCGAATCGATCGTCACCTGCGGGCGGTCGCGTCCGGGATACTGGCATAGCTTGACGAACAGCACACAACCGTCCGCCGAACGCGGTGCATGACGGAACCCGGTTGGGTTGAGTAGGAACGTGCCCGCGGGATAATCGCCGTGTTCATCGGAAAATACACCGTCGAGGACAAGTATCTCTTCGCCGTCTGGATGGTCGTGCGGTGGGAACGCGCTGTTCGAATCGTAACGTACGATCGAGGTCACATGGCCCGATTCCGCGTTGTCGCCGAAATGTTCGAGGCGCTTGCGCCAGACCGAGGCGCTCGGGCTGGCTTGCCATTCCATTCCATCGGTTTTCTGACACGCAAACAGCGTTAGGTCGTCATTTATTCCGTTCTCGGCCATATGATTGAAATCCTTAATAATTCCGTGGCGCGGATGGTCAGTCATCAGACCAGGTTACTGTCAGAAGGCTTGAAGTCGGCAGCCGCCGAACCGAGTTTAGCGCATATGTTTACAGCAGTGGAGATTGTCAACGACTTGGCGGCGCGCACGCGCGTGAGACGTCATGGTATAAGTCTGCATTGTTTTTATTCCGCCGGCGCAAGCCTGATCCGGAGGCGGTGAGTCGATATGCACAGTTGTTTCCGAGCCTTGGCGGGCCTCTTGGCATATGTGCTCGTATTGGCGGTCGCAGGGCAGGTTAAGGCGCAGTCAGAAGATTTGACCCGCAATTATCAGCGCGGATCGTCGCTGTTTGAAGCGGGGATGTACAAGGCGTCGACGCCGTACTTCGTCAAAGCGTTGGAATTGGCCGAGACCGAGTACGGGCGTGACAGTTCCCGTACGGCGTTCATCTTAAAAAATTTAGCGACAGTCTATTCCAAGCAAGGGAAATTCGAAGAAGCGGAACCGCTATACTTACGGGCGATGCGCGTCTTCGAGGAGGCTTTTGGCCCAGACCATGGGCTGGTCGCCGAGGTTACGAACGAACTGAGCATCGTCTATGTAGAACGGAAGCGCTTTATCGAAGCGGAACCCTTGTTGGGCCGGGTTCTCGAAAATTTGGAGCGGTCGTTTGGCGCGAACGATTCACGCGTCGCTGTCGCGGCGTATAATTATGGTTATGCCAGCGAATTCGTCGGCGATTCCAATAAGGCGCGTTCGCTTTACGCGCGTGCATTGCAAATCTGGCAATCGCAAAGGGTCCCTGACGATGCCCGCATCCAGGCCGCGCAGGAACGTCTCGCCGGGTTGAGCCGGGTTCGCGAGTCAAAGGGCCCGTCCTTGGCCCCTTATCTGCCAAAAGTTCTGCCGGGTCAGGACGCTGAAGCTCCGCAAGTCACCCCTGCGAAACCACCATCGCCTCGAGTCGCGAAGGCGCCGGTAGCGACGCCATCGGTTCGAGTGGCAAAAGCGCCGGTTGTGACGCCTCCGCCTTTGGGCTGGCGGGTTCAATTGGCCTCGTTCCGGTCCCGCGCGGCAGCCGAGAAAGAGAGGAAACGCTTGCAAGAGAAGCTCGCCTCGTCGTTCGGCGCGACGGGCGGCCTCAAAATTGCCGAAGCCGTTTTGTCGAAGGGGACGTTCTTTCGCCTCATATTGACGCCGTTCGAAGACCGTGCCGCCGCCGCGGCCGTTTGCCGAGACCTGAAAGAGAAGAGCCAGCCGTGTATTGTTGCCCGTCAGAATTAGATCGTAGCGGTAAGGCCGCAGGCGAGGGCTCGCTATTTCGAGTGGCCGGTTCTTATAATCCGACCGCCCGCAACGTATAGGATTCGATCTTGAGCGATATACAAGATGGCCCGCCCGTCGAAATATATCTTGGCGAAGAGCAACTCGAAATTCGCAGGATGCTTCGCTCCGCTCTGCGCGCGCTCCAGCTCGACGTTCTGGTCGATTTCGAGAACTGCGAGCCGCTGCGGGAAGCGGTGAGTGATGGGCTCCCAGATCTCATCATCGTCGATTCCGACCTCGCGGGCGGTGATGCCTGCAGCCTTATCCGCGACATACGCCACAACAATTTGGGAAACAATCCGTTCGTCCCGGTCATCGTGACGACATGGCGGAACACTAAGGAGCGCATCAAGGAGTTGATTGATATTGGCGCTGACGGCTTGCTGATAAAGCCTATTTCGAACAATGCGATCCAGAGCCATGTCAATGTCATCGTGAATGATCGTAAACCGTTTGTCGTCACGAGCAGCTACATCGGGCCTGACCGGCGAAAGGATCCGACGCATACCAGCAACGTACCGCTGATTGAGGCGCCGAATACATTGAAGGCCAAGGTGAACGGCGAACCGATCGATCTCGGCACCTTGCAACAGCTGATCGTCTCCCGAACTAAGGAGATAAAGGTAGAACGGTTGCGGCGGAACGCATTCGAGCTTTCCTTCCTCGTTGAACTCGTGCTGGCCGGACATGCGAGCGAAGCGCCAATTGCCAAGACGATGGCGAATTTCAAACGCTTGCATTTCGTCGTGAGCGATATGATCGAAAGACTGAGTGGGAGTGATTTCGAGGATAGCGCGGAATTGTGCGAAACGCTGGCTCGGGTTGTGACGAGTCTTGTTGGAAACGAAACGGCGCCGACGCGCGCGGATCTGCAATTCCTCAAGCCGTTGACCGATGGGATATTGGTTGGGTTCTACCCGGAACGTACTCAGGCCGAGATGACGCAAGAAATCGTCGATGCGATAAATCTATACGAAAATCGGCAAAAGGCGCGCGTGGAGTAGAAGCGTCTCCTGCGTTAAACCCGGCTAGATCATCACACTAGATTCAGACAGTTGGGGTGTTGATTCACGCCAAATTCAATCCCTTGAATTTCGCGATCAGGACACCAGGCGTAACGCTGCTGATTCGTTCGAAGCGAAATCGGCGCAATTCGCATTTTCTTCAAATCGTCATCCATTTGGATGACGAGCCAGCGCCTTCAATTCTCTACCTTCCCGTCATTACCTACCCCTGGCCGGCGCGATAAGCCCCTCGCGCAGGCCGTATCTCGCCCCGCACGGCTAAGCTGGATTTTTACCAGTTTGCCGGCGGGGCATTTTTTTTCACATTCCTGATGGCTCTACTTCCATGTAGAACACAAAAACGTGTGCAGTTGTGATCATAATAACTAAGTAAATATACCGTAATATAGTAATTATATGCTCATGGTATGATAGTAGTGTTAGTATAATGATAATATAAAATAATGGTTATCTATATAGATACTTACTTATTGAATAATAAAAAGATAAATCTAACGCGTTTTATTTTTGCTGTTGGGGCGATAACTAAAGGGTGGAGAGGAACACAATAATGAACGAGTTCGTTCTCAAAGCGCTGGATTCCGCACTGAGAAGCAAATTTAGGACCAGTGCACTGTACCGCATGGTTCTTCAAGCCTTCGGGCCGGTGCAGCCGTTTAAGGATCTTCTGAAGATCGAAGAGAAGTACAAAATGATCCTGACCGGGCTCGCCCGGCGCTACGATCGCGCTTTGCCGACAGACGAATGGGAAGGCCAGATCGCCATACCGGTCTCGTTCGTCGAGGCGTGTGAAGAGGCAATCCAGTTGGAACGCGAAAACGACCGCCTTTATACGGCTTTACTCGACCAGATCGACGATCCTGCGCTTTGCCGTGTGTTGATGCGCATGCGGAACGTAACGCAGGTCAGTCATCAGCCGAGTTTCAAGGAGTATCTGGAGTTTGCTCGGTTCGGCGAGAAACGCGCGATTAATTTCTAAACGAAGAGTCTCACGCGTCGGCGCTCCACACGACGGGCCATAAATCGCAGTCCAGCGGGTCGCCGGGCGCGATATCTGGATCCCACGCCATCTTCTGAATATTCGGGCGTGGATAGTAAGTCGCATCGTCGCCCGCCCACCGGGTGACGACCGCGCGACGGCGCGTGTTCGAGCGCGCGTTTCCAGGCGCGCCATGGACCAGGAGGCCGTGATGCACCGTGCAATCGCCCGGCTCCATCTCGAACTGGGCGAAGGTGAGCGAATCGCGCATCGCCTCAATGTCGGGGACAGCGGCATATTCGGTCTTGTATCTGTTGTCTCCGGCGAAGGCCGGCGGGTGATAGCGCTCGCCCCATTTATGGGAACCGACGACGTATTCCACGGCGCCCGATTCCTTGTCCACCGTGTCGAGCGCCAGCCAGACGGTGCAGACCTGACGCCCGTCGACGGGCCAGAAGGGCATATCGTTGTGCCATGGCGTCGGTTCTTCCGTTCCGGGTTCCTTGATCAACAGCTGATCGAAGAAGATGTTGGCCTTGTTGGACTGCATCACCGTTGCGGCAATCTGCGCTGCCGGCGACTGGAAGACGAATGACTTGAACCCGTCATTGCGCGTCCACATGAACGTATCGAAGAAAAATCGTCCTGGCTTGTCGTCGCCTTCCAGTTCCATGTGCAGCGGACCTGGATCGTTCATATCTTGATCGACAAGCTCGCCCAACCGGTCGATCCATTTCCGATCGAACATGTTTTTCAAGAGGACGATGCCATCGGTCTGGAACTTTTCGATTTCGGCGTCGCCTATGCCGCGCAGGGGCAGATTGTTCATCGTCGCCTCACTTTCAATTGGAGTTGAATTGGTCCACAGCGAGGAGGGCCGGTCAAGTCGGTTTGGCTGGGCTTCTCCCAACCGGCCGCACAGTCTAAATTACCCTCCGGTTCAGCTAGTGAAAGTGAATAGCCTCGTGTCGATGCAACGTCTTTTAGCTTGTCGGTTACTGCCCTGGCCGGGAACTTTTGCGCCAGTAATCGTCTGCTAGAGGGCCGCAATGTATAGATTGGGTATAGATGTCGGCGGCACGTTCACTGACTTCACGTTGCTGAACGCCGATACGGGTGTCGCGACGCATCACAAGGCGCCCTCGACACCGCATAATCCCGCTGAATCGATTGCGAATGGCATTCCGGCAATTCTCGCGGCCGCCGGTGCGGATGGCGATGCTTTACGGTTTCTGGGACACGGCACGACGGTAGCGACAAACATGGCGATCGAACGCCGCGGCGCGCGCACCGGCCTGGTGACGACCAAGGGATTTCGCGATGTGATCGAGGTCGGCAGGCAGTTGCGGCCTCATCTATTCGACTACGCGCAGACCAAGCCACAACCGTTGGTGCCGCGCCGCCTTCGCCAAGAGGTTGACGAGCGGCTTTTATATGACGGTACGGTCAAGACGGCGTTTCGCGATGAATCGGCGCAAGCGGCAGCACAACAGCTTGCGGAAACGGGCGTCGATGCGGTGGCCGTCTGCTTCCTCCACAGCTACCGCGCACCTGAACACGAGCGGCGTATGCGGGACATACTCGCGGCCGCGTTACCGGATGCCTATATCAGCCTCTCATCGGATGTGCTGCCGGAGTTTCGAGAGTACGAGCGCATGTCGACCACGGCCCTGAACGCATACCTTGGGCCGGCGATGGCCGTGTATCTGGAAGCGTTTTTCGCATCCGTAAAAGCGTTGGCGCCGCAGATCGAACCTTATACGGTTCACTCGAATGGCGGGCTGATGACCGCGGCGACGGTTCGGGATTACCCCGTACGGACCTGTCTATCCGGACCCGCTGCCGGCGTGGTGGGGGCCTCCGAGACGGCGCGCGCCGCCGACTTCGCGCATATCATCACCTACGATGTCGGCGGGACGAGCACCGATATTTCGGTTGTCCGGGACGCCAAGCCTGCTTTCACCTCCGACCGGCACGTTGCCGGTTTACCGGTCCGCGCGCCGATGCTCGACATTCACGTAATCGGCGCCGGCGGCGGCAGTATCGCCTGGCTTGACGATGCCGGAGGTTTGAAAGTCGGTCCGCGCAGCGCGGGTGCGGTACCCGGACCTGTCGCCTATGGGCTTGGCGGCACGGAGCCGACTTTGACCGACGCCAATCTCGCGCTGGGCCGGTTGAATCCGAATGGGCTGCTGGAAGGCGCAATGCCGATCGATACGGCTGCCGCCAAGGGCGCCGTTGCGGAAAAAGTGGCCGACCCGCTCGGCCTTAGCATCGACGCTGCGGCCAACGGCATGCTGGAAATCGCGGTTGCCAATATGAGCCGCGCAATCCGTTCCGTCACGACGGAGCGTGGTTACGATATGAGCGACTTCGCGCTGTTCGCCTATGGCGGGGCCGGCCCGTTACACGCTGCCGATCTGGCGGTCGAGTGCCGGATCCCCCGCATCATCGTACCAGAAGCGCCAGGCACGTTGTGCGCGCGGGGCATCCTGTTGTCGGATATCGTGCACGACCTCGTCCGCAGCGCCATCGCGCCAGCGGATCGGGACACTTGGAAGGGCGTATGCGCGCTGTTCGAGGAAATGCGAAGCGAGGGTGAATCCCTGTTGTCGCGTGACGGTGTCGCGAGGGAGGATTGCACCTTCCGGTACTATATCGATGCACGCTATGTCGGTCAGAACCATGAAGTTCGCGTGGCAATGGGGACGGTCGACACCGGCAATTTCGACGACTTCCTGCACGGTTTCGCGGACCGGCACACGCAGGAATACGGCTATGATATTCCGGACCGCGGGGTGGAAACCGTGAATTGCCGCGTGCAGGCAATTGGCAGCGTGGCACGGGCAGATGCCCATAGCGAAGGCGTCACGGGTTCGATTTCGGACGCTCGGATGGAATACCGGTTGGCAAACCTTGCTGCGGAATGGGTGGAGACGCCGATCTACCGCCGCGAAAAATTGCCGTCCGGGGTGGTGTTCGAGGGGCCGGCGATCGTCGAAGAGATGAGCGCGACGACAATCGTACTTCCCGGACAGCAAGCGACTGTCGACGACGGGCGAAACATCATTATCGAGACGGGATTATGAGCCGGAAATTCGATCCAGTTGCGGTGGAGGTCTTCAGCAATCGGTTGCTGTCGATCACCGAAGATATGGGCAATACGCTGATCCGCTCGTCGTTCTCGACAAATATCAAGGAACGGCGCGATTGCTCGGTAGGCCTGTTCGACGGTACGGGGCGGCTGATCGCCCAGGCGTCGCATGTCCCGCTGCATTTGGGATCGCTGATGGGCGGCGTGCAGGCGGTTTTAGACATCTACTCGACGCAGGAAATGGCGTCGGGGGACGCCTTCATTTGTAACGATCCATATCTCGCCGGCGGCACGCACATGCCGGACATCTCCATTGTGTCGCCGGTCGTGATCGACGGGGCGGTACGGTTTTTCACCGCCAATATCGCGCACCATTCCGACGTCGGCGGCGCCGTTCCGGGCTCGATTTCCGGGTCCGCACGCACCGTGTTCGAGGAAGGCATTCGTATTCCCGCGATCCGGATCGCGCGCGGCGGCGATATCGACGACGATGTCATGCGGCTTGTCTGCAGCAATACGCGCGAGCCTGAGGAGCGGGCGCTCGATCTTCGGGTTCAAGTCGCGACGAACGCGCGCGGCGGCGATTTGCTGCATGAACTCGTCGACCGAACCGGTTTGGACCGCGTGTTGTCGGCGGTCGACGATCTGCTCGCCTATACGGGCAGACGTCTGCGCAACCGAATCGAAAAACTTTCCGACGGCTCCTATAGCTGTACGAGCTATCTCGACGATGACGGCCAGGGCGGCGATCCGGTGCCGATCACCGTAACCGCGCACGTCTCGGGCGATGCGCTGACCCTCGATTTCGAAGGCACCAGCGTACAGGCGCGGGGTGCGATGAACGTGCCGGAAAGCGCGCTGCGCGCCACGGTCTACTACTCGGTCAAGACCTTGCTGGACCCAAATCTACCGCCCAACGGGGGCATGTTCGAGGCGATCGCGATCGAGGCGCCGGAGGGATGCCTGGTAAATCCGCGCCATCCGGCGGCGGTAGGCGCGCGGAGTATTACGTGCAACAAGGTCGCGCGCGCGATCCTTGGCGCTTTCGCGCCGCTGTTGCCGGACGATGCGGTCATGGCGGCCGGTCACGATTCGATCCCCGCCATCGTGTTCTCTGGTGAGCGCCGTCAGAACGGCAGCCCGTTCGTCTATCTCGAAACTGTCGGCGGCGGCTCTGGCGCGCGCGCGGACTCCGACGGCATGGATGCCGTTCACGTGCATTTGACGAACACGTCGAACCTGCCCGCAGAAGCGCTGGAACACGAATACCCGCTGATGGTCGACGAGTATGCGCTGGTGCCGGATTCCGGCGGGGCCGGCAGACAGCGCGGCGGCGTCGGGATCGCGCGGCAGATCAGCGCCATGCAGGATGGTATCATTTTCTCGATCCGCTCCGACAGTCACGTCATCGGCGCGCCGGGCGTATTCGGCGGCGGGGAGGGCGGTACCGCCGACCTGATCCGCAACGCGGACGGCCCGGACCGGGAATCGCTGTCGTCGAAGGTCTCGCATATCGAGATGCGGGCGGGAGATTCCATGCGGCTGGAAACGGCGGGCGGCGGTGGTTACGGAGAGGCGGCCACCCGTGATCCGGTGGCGTTGGGCGCCGATATCCGCGATGAGTTGGTGTCGCGCGAGTGCGCCGTGCGGGACTACGGCGCGGAAATGGTGCAACGCGGGTTGCAGGAGACGGAAGGAGAGGCGGGATGACGGAATCGCTGGTAAAGCTGGATTTCGACGATCACGGCGAGGCGGGCAGGGTCGCCCGGGTAACGTTCAACAATCCGGCGAAACGCAACGCCCTCGGCCTCGCGGGCAAGGAGCGGTTCGTAGAGGTCATGACGGGTTTGAAGCACGACGAAACCCTGCGCGCGGTCGTCCTGACCGGTGCGGGCGACAAGTCGTTCGTCGGCGGCACCAATATCGCGGAGATGGCCGAGTTCGATCTTGCCCAAGCGGAGAACTCCTCGACCTGGACGCATCGTGTCTGCGATTCCGTCCGGCAATGCCCGGTACCCGTCATTGCGCGCATCAACGGTTACTGTTTCGGGTCGGGCATGGAAATAGCGGCCTGCGCGGATATGCGCGCGGCGGCCGATCACGCCAAGTTTGCCATGCCGGAAACACGGCACGGCATTCCCTCGGGCATGGAAGCCTCGGTGCTGCCGCGCTTGATCGGCTGGGGCAAGGCCTGCGAGCTGGTGCTGACCGGCGACCATATCGACGCCGAAGAAGCCTACCGCATCGGTTTTCTCGAGCGGCTCGTGTCGATGGCGGAGTTGGACGACGCGGTCGGCCGCTGGATCGACTCGCTGCTGGCCTGCGGACCGAAGGCGGTACGCATTCAGAAACGCTTGATCATTGATTGGGACCGCATGTCGCCGACCGACGGCGCCCGGGCCGGTATCCAGGCCTATGTGGACGCCTATCGCACCGACGAGCCGAAACGTCTGATGACGGCCTTCGTGAACCGGAAACGTTAGCGGAGGCTAGGCCGCCTGTTCGACGGTCATTTCCTCGCCGGCGACCGTGGTGCGGCGCATGTCGCGGACCTCGTTGATGTCGTCGAAGGCGCGGACCCGGTGCATGACCTGCCGGTTGTCCCACATGACGAAATCGAGCTGTTTCCATTGGTGCTTGTAGACGAACTCCGGCCGGGTGGCGTCTTCCGTCAAATCCTGGATGAGGATGCGCGCTTCCGGCGTTCCCCAGCCGATGATCTTGCCAATATGGGCCGAAAGGTAGAGGGATTTCCGGCCGGTGGCAGGGTGCGTGCGGACCAGTCTTTGGCGAACCGGTTTGAAGTTCGCCTGCTCCTCGTCGCTTATTCCTTCGAAACCGAGTTTCCCCCGGGAGTAGAGGAGCGAGTGTTCGCAAACCAGATCCTCGATCTTCGCTTTCGTCTTTTCGTCGAGCGCGCTATAGGCCGCACGCATATCCGCGAACTCTGTGTTCCCACCCTGTCCCGGCACGATGCGGCCCGACAGAAGCGAATACTTCGCCGGCACCGCCCGGAACGAACTGTCGGAATGCCACAGCCGATTGCCGAGCCCGAACATGCGGATCCGGTCGTCGCGCGCTAGGGGCTTGTGGTCCCGGTCGAGGTTCGAGACGTCGGCCATCGCGCCGTCGATGCGGCGCGCTTCCGCCTTTTGGATATTGCTTACCTTGCTGGGGATTTCGAGCGCGCCGAAATTGCGCGTGAACGCCTTCTGCTGCTCGTCGGTGAAATCCTGACCGTGGAAGACCAGGACGCCGTACTCGTTCATTCCTGCATCTATGGCGGCGGCATCCTCGGCGGATAAAGGCTTGGTCAGGTCGGCGCCCAGAACCTCGCCGCAGAACATCGGGTGAAGCGGTCTGATCGAAATGGACATTGTCGTTTCCTACAACAGGTTTACGGTCGGTCGCGCAAAACTAGCGTTTTAGCCGGAATTCGTCACGTCCCGCTGAACACCGGGTCGCGCTTTTCCTTGAAGGCGCTGACGGCTTCCCGGTGGTCGTTTGTCCTTGCGGAGTCGATCAGCCGCGGCGCTTCGCCGTCCAGCGCGATCAGGAAATCGTGCTCGAGCGCATCGTTCAGATTCGCCTTCATATTACGGATCGCAAGGCTTGGTCCCTTCGCCATTTTCAAGGCCAGCGCCCAGGCTTCCGCCCGGAGATCCGCGTCGGGCACGACCCGGTTGACCAGACCGATCTGCTCGCAGCGTTCCGACCCGATGCGGTCCGCGGTGTACATCAGCTCACGCGCGCGCGCCGTGCCGACCAGATGGGTAAGCAGCCAGGCGATACCGTAATCGCCGCTCAATCCGACGCGCGCGTAGCCGGTACTGATGAAAGCGGATTCAGCGGCGATACGGATATCGCAGGCCGTGGCAATTGCCAGTCCGGCACCGGCAGCGGGGCCGGGCAGGGCGGCGATGGTCGGTTTCGGGCAATGGAACAGCGCGCCGGTCAAGGTACGTTGCCGTACCGTCAGTTGCTCTATGCGTTCCTCACGGGTCATCTCGGCCTTGGCTGTGCCCTGGCCCATACCCTTGACGTCGCCGCCGGCGCAGAAGGCGGTACCGGCGCCGGTGATCAGCAAGGCCCCGACATCGGGGTCTTCGCCGCGTTCCTTGATCATGGTCCGCAACGCCGGGGTCAGATGGTCGGACAGGGCGTTGCGCGATTCCGGCCGGTTCAGCGTGATCAGCGCCACCCCGTCGCGCACCTCGCACAGCAATTGCTCCGTGCCGGTATCGATCTTTGTCACCATTCTGCCCTTTGCCTACGCGGCGGTATTCTTGAAACTGTCGCGCGCGGCGACGCGGTCGAAATAACCCTTTAGAGCATCGGAGTTGTTGAACGCCTCTTCGCCCTCCGGGAAATTCTTTGTCGCGTTGAGAATGGGAACGAGGAAGCAATCCGCCATGGAAAATTCCGAGGAACCCAGATAGCCCGCCGAGACAGCGTTCTCGAGCATCGAAAACATCCGTGGGAACCGCTTGAGGGCGCGGTCGATCTTGGTGCGGACGACATTGCCGTCCTCGTCCTTGTGAAAGGCGTATTCGACCACATAGTTGCGCATAAGCAGCTGATCGACGCCGTTTGCCGTCGCGGCGACCCACTGATTGACCGGACCCGCCGCTTTCGGGTCGGTGGGCACGAGCGGCGGCCCGTCGAACGCGGTGTCGATATAGCGCGCGATCGCCTGCGACTCGCAGAGGACCAGCTCATCGTGCTGCATGACCGGGATTTGCCCCTGCGGGTTGATCGCCTTGACCTCGTCCGAATGCGGCATCGCCGAGACATGCTCGTAGGCGACGCCTTTTTCCTCGGCGCACATGCGCACCGCACGCACGAAGTTCGAGCGCGCACCACCGATGATTTCAAGTGTCATTGACTGCTCCCCTGAATGTCGTTTGGGCGCAGCTTAAGGGCCGACAGCCGTTGGCGCCAAGATTTATCGCCGCGTTCTTACGCGTTATCGATCGTGAATGCCGGAACTGTCATGCCGTCGTTAAAGAGGGGTCGTAGGGCGGCTGGGTGCGGAACGCCACATTTGTCACATATTGGAGAATTAAACATAGAATTAACACGTAAAAATTAGTAAATTATTGCTAAAGACCATCTATTGTGGAATCCTTGCCAAAATAATATCTGTCTTATCGATCTTTGGAGGGTACCTGATGGAAAAGTTACTCAAAGCACAGCTTGACCAGGTGATGGACGAAACCAGCGGCGCGTACAGTGACGTCATCGTTCAGTTCAAGTCCGAACGTGATCAGGCGTTGGCCGAACTCTTGGAGGTCGCGGTCGAAACCGAGCGCAGTCGCGCCATGACCGTCGATCCGCACCATATTCTGCCCCCTGCCTCGGAGGCTTTCACGGGGTCTGCCAAAGCGCGAAGGTTGTTGCGTGCGCAAACCTCCAGCATGATCGCCAACATCGCCCTGCAAAAAGTCGCTCCGATGATTTTGGGCCAGATCAGCCCTATTGCGGGCGCTATGGTGCAGGCCCTCGTATCCTCCGATGAATTTCAGACAGCCCTCGGTGGGGTTAAGAATCGTCTGAAGGGCCGGGCGCATTTGGCTGATCCGACACCGCTTACCAATATCGGCGGTGTCAGGTTCATGGTGAATCGCGGGGATCTGCCAAAGGTGATCTCGGAGCAGGCCGATAACCTGTCCGGCATCTACGCCAATGCACAGATCCGGCCACCCAGGGTTGTCGAAAGCAAAGTGCAGGCCCAAGCGGGAGCCCCCGGTGTCTATCGCGGTACGACCTGGGGGCTGGAGCAATCCCGTGCGCTAGCCGCGTGGAGTACCTTTGAAACACGTGGCAAACGCCCCAACGGCGATCCGGTCCGGGTTGCCGTGCTGGACACCGGAATCGACCCGGATCATCCCGATATCCGAGACCGTCTGGTCGATTTCGCCGAATTTAACCAGACCGGAACGATCGTGAAACAGGGTGTGGCGAACGCGCGCGATTCCGGCAAACATGGGACCCATGTTGCCGGGACTATTGTCGGCGGCAATGCCAGTGGCGGTTGGGTCGGCATGGCGCCGGACGCAGAATTGATTAGCGGCCTCGTGCTGGATGGCGGCAATGGCGGCACGCTGGCGCAGGTCATTAGCGGCATTAACTGGGCGGCTGATCAGGGCGCCCATGTAATTAACCTGTCGCTGGGCGGCTTGACCTTCGAACCGACGGTTGGAACGCCGTATCAGCGCGCCATTGTCGACGCGCTGGTGCGCGGCTCACTTGTCGTCGCGGCCATCGGCAATGACGGCCATCAGACTACCGGAGCGCCGGGGAACGATTATTTTTCGCTGGCCGTTGCCGCACAGGATATCCGGGGTCGCTGCGCGGGCTTTTCGGGTGGACGAACCCACTCGCTTAACCAGTCAACCTTCATTCGCTCCGAAGTCCTGCCGTTGGTGTATACCAAGCCGGATCTCTCGGCGCCGGGCGTTGATATCAAGTCCAGCGTGCCGGGCGGTCAATGGGAAGTTTTCAATGGCACCTCGATGGCCACGCCGCATGTCTCGGGAGCGGCGGCGCTACTATTTGCGGCGACTGGACTGGCCGGCTTGCCACCGGAACGGCGCGCCTTTGTCGCCAAGGATCTGTTGCTAGGCGGCGCTAGTGAAATGGGTGAAGCCGGACAGGATCAGCGCTTTGGATATGGCTCCTTAAACATTCTGCGCACGATCGATGAGGCGCTGAACCGCGGGATTTAGGAGTTCGCCGCTTGGCCGCGCCATGTTAGAAAGAGCCGGTCAGGAGGCCGCTGACGGATGAACCGCCTCAGACATGTCGATGGGAAATCTCCCGGTGCGGATGGCGAATCTTTGCGCCGGGTGCATCCATCGGTGTGGCGACATTTTACGGCGCATCCGGATGCCCGTCTTCAAATGATCGTGTCGCTGGACACACCGCAGCCGGACCTCTCGGACATGATCGGCGGCGGTGCGCTACACGGCCCCGACGAATTGCCCAAGCCGGATCCGTCTCTTATTGACCGCATCGCCGCTTCAGTTCGCAAGGCGTTGGCCGAGCTTGGCGTAGAGATACTCAACTGGCTCCCGAATTCTCAGGGGTTTGTCGTCGAACTGACGGCGGAACAAACTCGTCGGGTCTGTGAGATTGCCGGCATCCTGGAGATCATCCCGAACGAACGGTTAAAGTAACCAGGGCGATAAATTCCAGCGGAACCGGCCCCTTACGAACGGGATTTCGGAGTTCAATCGGATTGCGTTGACATTCCGACCGGTGCACCCTTCGATTTGCGGGCTTTGCAGCGCCGGCTCGGCTGCAGCTTTTCTAGACCGGATCAGGATTGATGCAGGGCATCAATCCTGTGAATCCGATCGCTCTTAATAGATAGAGCAAAGAAACAGAACCGATGGTAATCGCCTACGGCGATTCCCTTCAATCCTGATTTGCTCTAGTCATCCGCTTAACGCGGCGCGAGTCGGATACCGCTGTCGAGCCGGACGACTTCGCCATTCAGAATCGGATTGTCGACCATATGAAGCACCAGTTTGGCGTATTCTTCCGGCATCCCAAAACGGGACGGGAAGGGCAAAGTCGCGGCAAGATTGTCCTGCACCTCCTGCGGCAAGGCGAGCAGCATCGGCGTCGCGAATAGGCCGGGTGCAATCGCCAAAACCCTGATACCGCTGCGGGCAAACTCTCGCGCCGCCGGCAAGGTCAAGCCGACGATCCCACCCTTCGACGAAGAATACGCAGCCTGTCCGATCTGCCCTTCATAGGCCGCGACCGACGCGGTGTTGATAATGATGCCGCGTTCACCGTCCGCATTCGGTTCTCGTCCTGTCATGTCCGCCGCCGCAAGACGCAGCACGTTGAACGTGCCGATCAGGTTGACCCGGATGACCTTGGCGTAGTCTTCGAGATCGACCGGCCCGTCGCGGCCGACGATGCGTTGCCCCGTCGCGATACCAGCGCAATTGACACAGATGGCCGCTGCGCCATGCGCATCGCGCGCCGCCGCGACGGCCGCTTCGGCGCTTCCCGCGTCGGATACGTCGCAGGAAACAGCGACACCGCCGATTTCCGAGGCAACCTCGTTGGCCGCCTCCATATTCATGTCGAAGATCGCGACTTTCGCGCCAGCCGCCGCAAGCGCCCGCGCGGTACCCGCCCCCAGTCCCGAAGCGCCGCCCGTGACAATTGCCGAGGTTCCCGTTACATCCATGATCGATCCTCCCAGTGATTTTGCGCCGGATATAGCAGATTGGCCTCCGCCTCACCATATGTAGAAGGATGGACGAGGAAACACCGCGTGGATTCGGTCTGGGCGACGCCGAAGCCCAGGAGGAAATGGTCCGGGACGGGATCTGGGCGAAACTGCGCCGTACCGTCGGCAGCATCGATTTCGCGCGCGAAGCCGTTGCCGCCTGGTACTGCGCCCGCGACCCGGCGACACCGACTCGGGTAAAGGCCATCCTGATCGGCGCGTTGGCTTATTTCATCCTGCCGACCGACGTGATCCCGGATGTGATTTTGGGGCTCGGCTTTACCGACGATGCGGCGGTATTTTGGGCGGCATGGAAGGCGGTCAGCGGCCATATCAAGGCCGAGCACCGCGCGCAGGCCGACACCGCATTCGACCGGGAAAATATCGACAAAATCTGCTGATACCGGGACGCACGGCCAAAGACGCCGATCCCGCGACTAATTGAGTTCGCGGGATCGACACTTGGCACTTTTCCGCATTGTCTACGCAGCCGCTTTCTCGGCAGCGGCGGCGCTTCGCATGACGCCGGACAACACAGCGTAGGCCGTTCCCCACGCTTCCGCGGCATCCGCCAACCAGGCGTCTCCCAGACCCTGTTCCAAGGACCAGAGCAGGGCCGCGCCAACCGACTCGTAATGGGCGTCGGCAACGCCGTAACTCACATGGCGCCGGCCCAGCGCTTCGACCGCTGGAAGCAATGTTTCCAGATTGGCGAGATTCGAGACCGCCGTGCCTAGCATGGCCACCAGCTTGTCCCGCTGCGCAGCCATGTCGGTCGACGCGAACAACGCGCGGACCGTCGGATCGGTTTCGAATAACCGGTCGTAAAACATCGCCGCGGCCCGGTCCGCAATCGGTACGACCTGTTGCCAGGTTTCCCGCACGATAATTTTCTGTTCGGGTGTCATCGTCTTCTCCTTTTCGTTCTACTCAGCGGTTGGCCTGCACCGTGTTACCTGCAATCAGGGGGGATACAGCGTTGCGGGCGAGCCTGGCAGCATTTCGCAGACCGCGGATAATCCATCGGACGATGTCGGCCGCGACTTTCGAGTGCTCCGAACGAGCCCGTCGCATGGTCGCGAACTTGACCCGCTCCCATTCGTCGGTGGTGGTGAAATAGTGGCTTCCTTCATTGAAGTAGATTTCATTTCGGTATGACATTAATGCCTCCATTCGGTTGCAGCGGCGGCCCTCGCCACCGCATCTGCGCAACATTTAAAGCTTGCCAAAGATCATTAAAAATGAATTATTATGATGTTTTCATTCTCAAATAGAGAACCATGGAATTATCGGATCTGCGAATATTCCGCGCCGTCGTAGCGGAGGGCGGCATCACCCGGGCCGCTGAGAAGCTGCACCGCGTCCAGTCGAACGTGACGACGCGCGTACGTCAGCTCGAAGAAAATCTTGGCGTCGAGCTGTTCATCCGTGAAGGAAAAAAACTTCACCTTTCGCCGGCAGGACAGACATTGCTCGGCTATGCCGAACGGCTGCTGGACATGGCTCAGGACGCCCGCGACGCGGTGCAGGATTCCACGCCGCGCGGCACCTTGCGGCTGGGCTCAATGGAAAGCACCGCCGCCGTCCGTCTACCCGCTGCCCTGAGCCGATTCCACGAACGCTATCCCGAGGTGACCTTGGAACTGCGTACGGGCAACCCGCAACAGCTCGCGCGCGCCGTTCTCGACGGAGAGATCGATGCGGCGCTGGCGGCCGAACCGATCGCGGACGCGCCGTTCGAAAAGATCCCCGTCTACAACGAGAAACTCGTCCTCATCGCCGCGGCGGACCAGCCGGCGATAGAATCGGCGAACGAGGGCACACCGCGCACATTACTGGCCTTCGAAACCGGCTGCCCGCACCGGCAGCGACTGGAAGATTGGTTCGGCCGGCAGGGAGAAATGCCTGACCGCATCATCGAGCTGGGCTCCTACCACGCGATGATCGGCTGCACCGTCGCCGGCATGGGTGTCGCGCTGTTGCCGAAAAGCGTCCTGGACGGCTTTGCCGAAAAGAAACGCTTGAGCGTCCACGCGCTGCCACCGGACCACGACCACGCCCAAACCGTACTGTTGTGGCGCAAGGGTGCGCACTCCCCCAAGATCGCGGCCTTGATCGACGTCCTGCGGGAAACCCAAAGCGACTGAGCCAACCCTTGAGCGGCCGGCGAAAATGACGAATTATGGCGGTCACACCCTTTCCAGCGAGGCCCCCTTCATGCGTCTTCAACCCCTCTTCGAACCGGCATCCGTCGCGGTGCTGGGGGCGTCTAACCGGCCATCCGTCGGTGGCGATATGGTCGAAACGCTGAAGCGGTTCGGCTATAAGGGCGCGATCTATCCGGTAAATCCGAAATACGACACCCTTCTCGACCTACCTTGCTATCCAAGCCTGCTCGACCTTCCCGCCGCGCCGGATATTGTCGCGTTCTGCATCGGGCCATCGCGTATCCCGGAAAATTTCCGGCTGCTGCCCGAAGCCGGTGCCAAGGCAGCGGTCATATTCGGTGGCGGCTATGCGGAAGAAGGCGATAAGGGACGCCAGATTCAGGCTGAGATCGTCGATATTTGCCGCAGCAACGGTATCGCGCTATGCGGTCCGAACTGTATGGGTGTCATCAACCCCACCTACGGCAGCGCCACCTACCTGCAGCTCGCCCGCGAACCGGAAGCCATCGCCGGCAATGTCGGACTGATCTCGCAAAGCGGGTCGATCTGCATCAGCCTGTTGTCGGACGTGCGGCGCTTCGGGTTCAGTCTGGTCGCCTCGTCGGGCAACGAAGCCGTGGTGAACGCCTCCGATTATCTCGAATTCATGGTCGACCACGAAGCGACGGAAGTGATCGCCATGTTCACCGAAACGATCGCCGAACCGGAACGCTATGTCGCCGCGCTCGACCGGGCCGCCGACAAGGGCAAGCCGGTGATCGTGCTCAAGGTCGGCAAGGCCGAACGCGCACAACGCGCGATTACGACCCATACCGGCGGACTGGCGGGCGATACGCGGGTCTTCTCCGAAGTGCTTCGGGCGCATCGGGCGATCGAAGTCGACGACCTTGACGAGCTGGTAGAAACACTCGCCGCGAGCCAGGCCAGGAAACATCCGAAAGGCAGGCGGCAAGGCGTCATCACCAGTTCCGGCGGCATGGCGGAACTGATCCTGGACCGGGCCGAGAGCATCGGCCTGGAATTGCCCCCACTACCCGAAGCCGATATGGCGGATGCCGTCGGCGTTATCGGCGCGGTGTCCGGCGACGGCAATCCGCTCGACGCCTGGGGCAATGGCGACTTCAACAAGAACACGCCGCACGGCCTCAAGGTTGTGCGGGAATCCGATGCCAACGACGCCGTCGTGCTGTGCTACGACAATGACGACGGCGCGCCGCTGGGCTACATCGAGTCGCTGATGGCGCGCGCCAAGTTCCTGCGCGAGTCGGCGGAGCAATCCGACAAACCGCATTACCAGATGACCATGCGGCCAGGCCTGCGAATCGACGAGCAAATTCCCTTGCTGGCCGAATGCGGCGTGCCAACCCTGTTCGGCGTACGTCAAGGGCTGCAGGCCATCGACAGGCTGAGTCGTTGGGTGGCAGGCCTCCCAGCAGCCCGCACCGCTGCACAGTGTTTCGACCCGACCGCTATCGATCTGACCGGTCGGGCGACGGTGAACGAGTACGACAGCAAGCGACTAATAGCCGAATTCGGCGTCCGGGTGACGAACGAACGCATCGTCTCCTCACGCACAGACGCAATCGAAGCGGCGGCATCAATCGGCTATCCAGTCGTTCTGAAAGCGGTATCGGACGACATCCCGCACAAGACAGAACACGGGCTGGTGAAAGTCGGTCTTTCCGATGCGGCCGCGGTTGAGACCGCGTGGGAGGCCTTGGCCGCAACGCTCGCGGGGCTCGACGCGGACGCCGAAATCCTGGTACAGGAAATGGTCACGGACGGTATCGAAGTGTTCGCCGGCGTCGCCTTTCACGAGGGCTTCGGGCACGCCCTCGCATTCGGCATGGGCGGCATCGAAATCGAGGTGACGCGGGACTTCGCATTGCGCATGTTGCCGCTGCGCGACGGCGATGCGGAGGCGATTATCGGCGAGATCCGCGCCGCCGCCCGCTTCGGCGCCATACGGGGCCAGCCGCCGGCGGATACAGAAAGTCTTGCCGCGGCGCTCTACGCCCTATCCGATCTGATCGAGGCGGCCGGTCCGGCGATCCACGAAATAGACCTCAACCCCATCAAAGTACTGCCAGAGGGCCAAGGCTGTGTCGTCGTCGATGCACTGATCGTCCCGGCGCAGCAAGGAGAGTAACAATGACGAAAGATCTGGTTCTCTACGAAACCGACGAACAGGTCGGCATCATCACCATGAACCGGCCAGCAAAATTGAACGCCGTCAGCCCGGCATTGCGTGTCGCGCTTTGCGAGGCCTTTGCCCGCGCCGACGCCGACGAGACGACTAGCGTCGTTGTCCTGCGTGCCGAAGGGCGCAGCTTCTGTGTCGGCTACGACATCAATACCGGCGACCCGGAAAAAGAAAAGAACCGGCACGATGCCATGAAATGGCACGAATCCCTGACCGACGACATGGCCTTCGAATTCGCGCCGTGGGATATGAAGAAGCCGGTGATCGCGTCGGTCCAAGGTCACGTACTGGGCGGCGGCTGCGAATTGGCGATGTTCTGCGACATCACCATCGCCGCCGATAACGCCCAATTCGGCGAACCGGAAATCCGCTTCTCCAATGTCGGGCCGGCAATCATCATGCCGTGGATCATCGGCTACAAGAAGGCGCGGGAACTGCTCTATTTCGGCGACATGATCGACGCCGAGACCGCGGAGCGCCTCGGTATGGTGAACCATGTGGTGCCGCTCGACGAGTTGCACGCCTTCACGATGAACTTTGCCAAGCGCATGACCCTGATCTCGCCGGAATCCCTGGAGAAAACCAAGCTGGCGATCAACCGCGGCGCCGATTGCGGCGGCTTCCGCAATGCCATGCAGGCGGGTCTGGACATCGTCGCGCCGATCTACGCCGCGAAGACCGAAGTTGGCCTTAAGTTTACTGAAATCCGCATCAAGGACGGCCTGCCCGCCGCCTTGAAATGGCGCCGGGACCAATTCGCCGAATACGAGTGAGGCAATTCTCGCCAGCGCTGGTGACCCTTACATCGCTGTGCTATCCAACGGCGAAATGACCAGCTGAGGAGACCCGCCATGGCCGAGGTGCTTTGGCAACCGTCCGCCGAGACGATCGAGGACGCAAACATGACCGCGTTCCGCCGCGCGGCCGAGAAGCAGTGGGACGTCGACCTGCCCGATTACGCGGCACTGCACGCCTTCTCGATCACGGAACTCGAAAAGTTTTGGATCAGCGTGCGCGACTTCTGCGACGTGCGCGCCGACTCTTGGGGCGACCGTGTCCTGGTCGATGGCGACAAGATGCCGGGCGCGAAATTTTTCCCCGACGCGCGGCTGAATTTCGCTGAGAATTTGCTGCGGCGGCGCGACGACGGCCCGGCCCTGATTTTCCAGGCCGAAGACAAGGTCAAACGCACCTTGTCATGGCGCGACCTGTATGATTCCGTCTCGAGGTTGGCGCAGGCGCTCAAGGAGCTCGGCGTCGGGCCGGGCGACCGTTGCGCCGGTTTCGTGCCCAACATGCCGGAGACGATCGTGGCGATGCTGGCCACGACCAGCCTCGGTGCCGTGTGGACCTCCTGCTCGCCCGATTTCGGCGTCAACGGCGTGCTCGACCGTTTCGGACAAACCAAGCCGAAGATTCTCTTCACCGCGGACGGCTACCATTACAATGGCAAGTCGCACGATTCGCTGGGCCGTGTCGGCGAATTCTCCGCCGGCCTGCCAACGGTCGAAAAAATCATCGTGCTGCCGATGCTGAGTGATACGCCGGACCTGTCGGAGCTGGCGAACGCCGTGACCTTGGCCGACGCGACGGCGGCTTATGCGCCCGCCGAGATCGCCTTCACGCAGATGCCGTTCAACGATCCGCTCTACATCATGTATTCGTCGGGCACGACCGGTAAGCCGAAATGCATCGTGCACGGCATCGGCGGGTCGCTGCTGACCCACATGAAAGAGCACATCATCCAGTGCGACGCCAAGCCAGACGACCGCGTTTTCTATTTCACGACCTGCGGCTGGATGATGTGGAACTGGCTGGTCACCGGGCTGGCGGCGCAGGCGACCCTGGTTCTGTATGACGGCGCGCCGACTTATCCCGACGGTAATGTGCTGTTCGATCTGGCCGACGAGTCGAAGACGACCCTGTTCGGCACCTCGGCGAAGTTCATCGATGCGCTGGCCAAGTTCGGTCTCGATCCCATGAGCACGCACGACCTGTCGAGCATTCGGACCATGACGTCGACAGGATCGGTGCTGGCGCCGGAAGGTTTCGACTACGTATACGAACACGTGAAGCAAGATATTTGCCTCGCCTCGATGTCCGGCGGCACCGACCTATTGGGCTGTTTCGTCGGCGGCAACCCGGTCCTGCCCGTCCATCGCGGCGAGATTCAGTGCCGTGTGCTGGGCATGTCGGTCGAAGTATTCGACGATGCCGGCAACTCCGTCTATGACGAGAAAGGCGAGATGGTCTGCACCAAACCCTTCCCGTCGATGCCGATCTATTTCTGGGACGACGCGGACGGCGCGCGCTACAAGGCCGCCTATTTCGAGCGCTTCCCCAATATCTGGTGCCAAGGCGACTTCGTCTCGCGCACCGAACGCGAGGGCTGGGTCATCTTTGGCCGCTCGGACGCGACCCTGAATCCCGGCGGGGTCCGCATCGGCACGGCGGAAATTTATCGCCAGGTCGAGCAGTTCGACGAGGTGGTCGAAGGCATCGTCATCGGCCAGGAATGGGAATACGACACGCGGGTCGTGCTGTTCGTCATCCTGCGCGAAGGCGTGACCCTGGACGGCGATCTCACCGACCGCATCCGCAAGAAGGTGCGGCAAAACTGCACGCCGCGTCACGTACCGGCCAAGGTCGTGCAAGTCGCCGATATCCCCCGTACGAAATCCGGCAAGATCACCGAGCTGGCGGTCCGCGACGTGGTGCATGGCCGGGATGTTAAAAACAGCGAGGCGCTGGCCAATCCGGAAGCCCTCGACCTGTACCGCGATCTGGTTTCCTTGCAAACCGCCTGAGGAATAGAGCATGCGTTTCGCGATCATGGGGGCCGGCGGCGTCGGCGGATATTACGGCGCCTGTTTGGCGCGCGCAGGCGAAGACGTCGCGTTCATCGCCCGCGGCGCGCATCTGGCGGCGATGCGCGAAAAAGGGCTACTGATCCACGACCGTGACGGCGATTTTACGATCGCGCCGGTAACCGCGACCGGCGATCCGTCGACGCTCGATCCGGTCGACGTCATCCTGATGTGCGTGAAGCTCTACGACACGGAGTCGAGCGCCGAGCTGATCCGGCCCTTGATCGGCCCGGAAACGGTGGTCGTAACCCTGCAGAATGGCGTCGAGGCGCCCGAGATCGTCGCCGGTGTCATTGGCCCTGGACACACCTTGGGCGGCGCGACCTACATCTCCGCGACAATCACGGAACCCGGCGCGATCCGCCGCAACAACGATTTAACCCATATCGAATTCGGAGAACCTGAAGGGCCCGCCAGCCCCCGGGTGCACGCGCTAATCGAGGTGTTCAAGGCGGCCGGCCTGGACGCCCGTCCGGTCGACGACACGGCGGCCCTGTTGTGGTCGAAATTCGTCCTGTTGGGCGCGAACAGTGGCATGACATCGCTAATCCGGCAATCGACCGGCGTCTTGCGCGACGACCCGGTGATCCGCGAGGCCCATACCGCGGCGCTGGCCGAAGTCGCCGCCGTCGGCCGCGCGCTCGGCGTCGCGCTCGCCGACGATATCGAACAGCGCTGCCTCGACTGGCTCGACCAGAATGCGCCGATCAAACCTTCATTGCTGGTCGATCTGGAAGCCGGAAAGCGGCTGGAGGTGGGCTGGCTGTCCGGCGCCGTACACCGCCTCGGCAAGAAGGCCAGCGTCCCGACACCGACGCACACCGCGATTTACGCGGCGTTACGGCCTTTTGAGGAAGGCGCTAAACGCTAAAAATCGACGCAGCGGCCGGACTTTTCCCAATCGCCATAGCGGGTCGGCTCCAGGCCCTTAGGGCCTCCGATTTCGCCGGTGCCCTTGCCGCGCGCCTCTGCCTCTTCGCGTGCGGCTTGCCCAGCCGCCTCGGCCTTCATTTCAGCCGTGCGTTTGGCGTCGACTCTTTCCGCCGGATTGACCGGCAACGGCTTGTTCGGATCCGTATTGCGCGGCGTGAGCGCCTTCTGTTTGAACTTATCGAACATACTGCTCATCGACCGGTCGCTCCTTTGCCAAGCATCTTGAAGCATTCGTTACCCGCCTCAATATATGCCGCGAAGGAAGGATGACCAAGATGAACTACGCACGCACCGCAATGCTGCTTGCGGCCATGACCGGCCTTTTCCTCGCCGTGGGGTTCATGATTGGCGGCGAGGCCGGGATGCTGTTCGCGCTCGCTATCGCCTGCGCGATGAACCTGTTCGCCTACTGGAACTCCGACAAGATGGTGCTGCGCCTGTATGGCGCGCGGCAGGTCCCTGGAATTAGGCTTTATCTAAACGGTCCTCGGCTTTAGGACTCATCTCGTGAAAAAGAACGACCCCAGAATTGCGGCCTTCGAGCTTTTGACAGCGGTGTTTCAGAAACGCCGCCGCTTCGACGAGGCCTTGGCCGCGCAGGATGACCTGGCCGCCCTCGACCCGCGCGACCGGGCCCTCGCCCGTCTGCTCACCCTGACCGTGTTGCGCCGAACAGGCGAGTTGGACGCGATGATCGCCCCGCTACTGCACAAACCGCTGCGCGGCAAGGCAACGGCCACCCAGAACCTTCTGCGCCTCGGCGCGGCCCAGATCGCTTTTCTCGAAACCCCGCCGCATGCCGCGGTCTCGACGATAGTGGACGCGGCGGCGGCGACCCGGAACGGTCCCTACAAGAAGATGGTGAACGCGGTGCTGCGCCGCCTGACGCGTGAAGGCGTCCAAACGGCGAGCGATCCGGGACGCCTCAATACGCCGGACTGGCTCTGGAAGAGCTGGGAAAAGGCGTATGGGACGAAAACGGCAACCGCCATTGCGGCGGCGCATATTACAGAACCGCCGCTCGACCTGACGGTCAAACGGGACCCGGCTGCGTGGGCGGAAACCTTGGGTGCCAAGGTTCTTCAAACAGGAAGCTTGCGCCGTACCGCCGGTGGCGCTATCCGCGACTTGCCGGGTTACGATGCCGGCGATTGGTGGGTTCAGGATGCCGCGGCGGCAATTCCCGCACGGCTGCTCGGCGACATATCGGGCAAAACGGTTTTCGACCTCTGCGCCGCACCCGGCGGCAAAACCGCGCAATTGGCCGCCGCGGGCGCGCGGGTCACGGCGGTCGACAGCGACGAGGGGCGCCTGAACCGCGTATGGGAAAACCTGACCCGGCTGGGTCTGGACGCACAGCTGGTTGCGGCGGACGCAACGCGATGGACGCCGCCGCAGAAAGCCGATGCGGTTCTGCTCGATGCGCCGTGCAGCGCGACGGGCACCATCCGCCGTCGGCCGGATATCGCGAGGCTGAGGACTCCGGGGGACGTCGAACGGCTGGCCAAGCTGCAACGCGAACTGCTGTCTCGCGCGGAAGCGCTTTTGCAACCCGGCGGCACCCTCATCTACGCAACCTGTTCACTGCAGCCCGAAGAAGGAAGAGACCGAATCACCGCCCTTCTGGAACAGGGCGCGCCGTTCGATCGCCTACCGATCGAAAAATCCGAAACGCCCGGTCTCGAATCCGCGGTCACGCCGGAAGGCGATTTGCGAACTTTGCCCAGCCATTGGGCGGATTCCGGCGGGATCGACGGGTTCTATGTCGCACGGCTGCGGCGGTTGTGAAATTCATCCGATTGCCGCTTGCGCCCGATTTGCGAAAACACTAGTTAAAACCCATGCAGCAACCCACGCGCATCGCCCCGTCGATCCTGTCGGCGGACTTCGCCAGCCTCGGCGCAGAGGTGCGCGCCATCGACGAGGCCGGCGCCGACTACATCCATATCGACGTCATGGATGGCCATTTTGTCCCAAATATCACGATCGGCCCGGACGTGATCAAAGCGCTGCGACCGCACAGCGACAAACCCTTCGACGTCCACCTCATGGTCTCGCCGGTCGATCCCTACATCGAGGCCTTCGCGGACGCCGGCGCCAATATCCTGACCGTGCACCCCGAAGCCGGTGCGCATACCCACCGCACAATCCAGCTGATCAAGAGCCTCGGCCGAAAAGCGGGGCTCGCGCTCAACCCGGCGACACCGGTAGCGGCGGTCGAACATCTGCTGGACGATATTGATCTGGTTCTCGTGATGAGCGTCAATCCCGGGTTCGGTGGCCAGAAGTTCATCACGGCGCAGCTCGATAAGATCCGCGATTTGCGCGCCCGCATCGACGCGACCGGTCGCGCGATAGATCTCGAAGTGGACGGTGGAATCAACACCGAGACCGCGCCGCAGGCAATCGCAGCCGGAGCCGACCTTTTGGTCGCCGGCACCGCCACCTTCACCGGTGGCCCCACCGCCTATGCAAGCAATATCGAGACGCTGCGATCCGGGAATCGACCCGACGGGCAATGACCGGCCGACTCAGCGAACACCTCGCCTGGCCGCCCATTCAACGGCGATTGCTGGGGATGGTTTTTGCGTCACCGCTCTACAGCCCAACCTTGCTGCGGCGCAGCCCAGCGGGATTGTCCGCGGCGCCGCCGGACCCGTGGCCCGGGAGCGCGGACCGTGGCGCCGCCTTGGTCCAGGGGAGCTTCAGCTTCGCCGGGACAATCATGCGGTCGGAGGAATCGATTTGGGACGAATCCGAAGCCGGCGAAGACTGGCGGGATGCGCTGCATGGCTTTTCCTGGCTGCGCGACCTGCGAGCGCACGGTGGCGACGATGCGCGCCGCGTTGCCCGTCGCTTGACCGAAGACTGGCTGTTGCGCCACCAACGCTGGTCGGCACACGCGTGGCGCGCCGACATCGTTGGACGCCGCCTCGTCGCCTGGATAGCGCATTTCGAAATGTTCTTCTCGAACGCACCCGATCCGTTTCGCTCGCAACTCTTGGCCGAAATGGCACGGCAGGCGCGGCATCTGAACCGCACCGCATGCGGCGAAGCCGACGGCCTTGCCCGAATCGCCGCCATCAAGGGGTTGCTGTATGCAGGGCTCTGCATTCCCGGCGAACTGCCATTTCTGCCCCGCGCCATTCGGCTGCTTGAAATCGAACTGACACGGCAAATCGCTGCCGATGGCGGACATGCCGAACGAAGCCCGGCCGTTCAACTCGACCTCGTCCGCGACCTTGTCGATATGCGCGCAGCACTTAGCGCCGGGAAGCAGGAAGACCTGTCTGCCCTCTCTGGCGCCATCCAGCGCGCAGCGACAGCCTTACGATTTTTCCGGCATGGCGACGGCAAGCTCGCCCTGTTCAATGACAGCGGCGAAAGCGATGCGGAGGAGATCGACCTTGCCTTGGCCCAGTCGAATGTCCGCAAGCGCCCGCCCGCCCGGGCGGTGGAGACCGGTTTCGAGCGCCTGTCGGCGGGAAAATTGCTAACCATGGTCGATACCGGCGTCCCAAACGGCCCCGGCTGGGACCAGCACACCCACGCTGGAACCTTGGGTATGGAAGTCAGCTTCGGCAAGGAACGCCTTATCGTCAATTGCGGCCCGGCCGTCTCATCGGGCTCTGATTGGCGCCTAGCAGCGCGCGCGACCGCCGCCCATTCCACATTGTCGATCGAAGATACTAATTCCAGCGACAGCGATGCCAAGCAGCGCCTGTCCCGAGTCCATGTCGAGCGACAGGAATCGAACGAAAATGTTTGGTTGACGGCCAGGCACAATGGCTACGGCGAGTCATTCGGGTTGATCCATCACCGTAAGCTCTACATGGCCGCGCGGGGCGATGAGTTACGCGGCGAAGACCGGCTCGCCGCTGTCGACCAGGATACGACGCAACACCGACCCGACATGCCGGAAGACAGAGCGTTTGCAATCCGGTTCCATTTTCACCCCGCCGTACAGGCGTCGATGGTGCAAGACGGCGCCGCAATATTGCTACGCTTACCAGGCGGCACCGGCTGGCGGCTGCGGGCCAGCAGAGCCAAAATCGATCTGGCCGAAAGCATCTATTTCGGCACGGGCGGCGCGAAACGGACACAGCAGGC
>Ga0315338_1001158_pt1 | contig 37535 bp, 28 predicted proteins | sample ASW8metaG_FD_204518 | JGI IMG/M metagenome (GOLD analysis project Ga0315338, IMG submission 204518) | Ammonia-oxidizing marine archaeal communities from Monterey Bay, California, United States - ASW #8 | ecosystem: Environmental > Aquatic > Marine > Coastal | place: USA: California | collected... | reverse complement strand
GAGTTGATGGTGACGGGGCCGGATCGTGATCTTCACTCCGGCATGTACGGAGGGGCGGCTCGCAACCCGATTCATGTGCTCGCCAAAGTAATTGCCGATCTTCGCGACGACGAGGGACGCATTCAGGTTCCGCACTTTTATGAAGGTGTCATCGACATGCCCGATTCGGTGACGGAGGAGTGGGCCAAACTCGGTGCGACCGACGCGCGGATGCTCTCGGGGATCGATCTGGAAGTTCCGGCGGGAGAAAAAGGCTTCTCTGCTCTGGAACAAACCTGGATTCGCCCGACTTGTGAGGTCAACGGAATCTCCGGCGGATACGCCGGTGATGGTTTCAAGACCGTGATTGCCTCGGTCGCTTCTGCGAAAGTCTCTTTTCGGCTCGTTGGCCATCAGGATCCGGATGCGATCCAGAAAAACTTCCGATCGTTCGTCGAAGAACGGATTCCGGAGGACTGCTCGGTCGCCTTTCACTGCCACGGGAGCGCCCCTGCCATTTTTGTTCCGGCAGACTCGGCCGCGATCCGCAAGGGGCGAGAGGCCCTCGCCGAAGAATGGGGAAAGAGTGCAGCACTACTTGGATGCGGTGGCTCCATCCCGATCGTTGGAGAGTTCAAGCGCATCCTGGGAATGGACTCCCTGTTGGTGGGATTCGCTCTCGATGACGATAATGTGCACAGCCCGAACGAGAAGTACGATTTGACGTGCTACCACAAGGGCACTCGTTCCTGGGTGCGCATCCTCTCGAAGCTTTCGGAGTAGCGGCGCAGTTCGCAGGTGGATCCGGGACGCGACCAGTCACGTCCCGGAACCCGCGGGTCTCAGGGCCCTTAGTCCGTCTCCCTGCTCAGATGCGCACGGAACGCGTCGAGAGTTTGCCTCCACCCGCTCCGCGCCTCAGCGACGGCCTCCTGGTCAGTTAGCTTCGTGACCGTCGCAACGAGAGTGCATCGTCCATCATCTTTTGGGGTGATCCGCAGTTCGACTCGACCGCCGCTCCCATCAAAGGCCATCCGAGAAGCGTTCGGCGTATGGGTAACACGCTTACCAACGAGCGCTTTGGCGACCTCACTTCCGATCGGGGCGGCCCGAGGAAGCCACCGTTCGCGGGCAGTCTTCCGCCCCAGAGAGGCGACGGCGCGATCGAGGGAGACGGGGAGGACGCGCGAGACCGAGACCTGGTAGTCGCCTTGACACACCTGATTGAGTTCGCGAATACCTCTGGCTCGCTCGAAGGCGACTGTGATGGCCTGGCAGTACCAGGCCGAGACGCCATGTTCTTCGCCGAGGTGCCTGGCCGCTGCCGTATGTCCGTTCTTGACAGCGCCGAATCGGTCCAGGATGGCAAACCAATGATCGAAGCCGTGTCCGGTCTTTTCGATGCATCGGGCTTCGGTGACGCTGCCCGTCGCGTGTCCACCGCGGGCCAGGGCGGCCGCTTTTCGGCTCGCGTTCGAGCGCTCTCGGTCTAGTTTGTTGGTAACTTGACGTCTGGCGGAGGCGTAGCTCTCACCGGTCTTCTTCGCCCGCGTCCTCGCGGCACGTTTCAGCTTACTCTGGTCAGTCATGATTTCGTTTCTCCACAGTCACACCGATCCACCCGCCGCGTAGAAAGACGTGAAGTCGAGTAAACGAATCGAACACCCAGAGGGCGCTAGCTCGGAGGTATTGGTGGCCCCTTTCCTCCCTCATGGCACCCTGCGGCGGCAGGCGTTCAGGAGTGTGGCGTCGAGTGTCGCCGCTCGAAGCTTCTCAGCGCTAGTTCCGGCAGTCAAGGAAATCGCACCGCGTCCGATCGAAAAACGCCCAGTACCGGACCGGACCGCCCGGGACGGGGTTCACCCCGGACCGCGCACATAGAGTCGGCTCGGTATGGTTGAGCGGGGGGCTAGGAGCTCGCGGCGGCCCGCTCGCGGCAGACCTTGCAGTACGGACCAGCGCCGTCGTCATTCAAGCGGATCGGCTCCACATGATTGACAACGAACTCCTGAATAAATGCGTTCCGGGCCCGGCCGTTGCGGAGATCGATGTCGCGGCTTCGGGCGACTTTGATGATCTCTCCACCGTACTGCTCATAACCCCAACAATTGGCGCAGAGGCCTTCGGGAGCCTCTGCAGGCGCTCCGGCTGTGTCTTCCCGGGAAAAGTACTTCACCAATGCGTCGAACAAGCTCATGACGGCTCCAATTCGTTTCACAGCTGCCAGTGTCGAAACGTGGAAGATATCACAGAACGGGTGGGTGAGCCGCTCGGAGAGGAGATCCAGGCTCGTCCCGGGCCCCGTGCGGCGTTCGGTCACTCGTCATGACCTCCGGACGGCGATCCGCCGAAAGCTGTTCGTGCACAACATGTTGTCTTAGCGTCTCCTCGCCCCACGCCACTTCCGTGGATCCAGCCGTGGACCCGATTGTGAGCACAAGCTAGAATCCCGACCGATTCGTGTTCAATTGGGGACATTGGGAGGACTCGTGCGCTCTACTTTTCCGATCGTCATTCTCATCGGTCGCCCGGCGGCTGGGAAGAGTGAGGTTATCGATTTTCTCAAGCGAACGTCGGCCGAAGAACGTGCCGAGCGATTTCATATTGGGGAGTTCACCGAGATCGACGACTTTCCCTACATCTGGGATTGGTTCGAGGAGGATGACATCCTCGAACGTCATGGCAGGGAACGTCTCCACACCAGGTCCGACTACTACTTCAAGGATGAGTTCCTCTGGAATGTCTGCATCGAGAAAATCAACCTGGCCTATGAGAAGTATCGGAGCGCTGCAGCCGGAGAATCGGTCGAGAGGACCGCTATCATCGAGTTTGCTCGAGGCGGGGACGACGCGTTCGCGGAGGCGTTTTCTTACCTCTCGGAGGAGATCATCGCCGCCGCATCGATCCTCTACATTCGGGTCAGCTATGAAGAGTCGGTACGCCGGAACCGGAAGCGCGCGAAAATCGGGGAAGAGCACTCCATCCTGCACCACTCGCTCCCGGACGACAAAATGGACTACTACTATCGCGAGAACGACTGGGATCGCCTGGCGAAGGGGCCCACGGGATTGATCTCCGTGAAAGGGATCGATCTGCCTTACTCCGAATTTGCCAATGAGCCAGAGGTCACACACGACTTGGGTCTGCTCGGCGCTGCTTTGGAGAAGAGCTGCTCCTCTCTTTGGGATCACTGGGCAAAGACTCGCGCACCTGAAAGCTTCTGAAGGAAAGAGAGTAACGATGAAAACCCCGTCCTGGTGGCTTAGCGTACGTTCCGGCCTGCTCGTGCTTCCCGTCTTGGGCCTGGGAATCGCAGGGTGTGCCGATCCGGAAGTCGGTGTGAGCCAGCGTCCGTTTACGATGTACTTTGTTCCCTCGATCGATGCTGAGTCGATCGCGTTGAGCGCGGACAGAATCACCGACTACCTCGAAGAGCAGCTGTCCGAGAAACTCTATGGAGGAGAACGGCGGTTTCATATCAAGAGTGCGGTTCCAACTAGCTACGTAGCCGTGGTGGAAGCTTTTGGCACGGGCAAGGCTGACTTCGCCGCCTTCAATTCCTTTAGCTACATCTTGACGCGTGACGAGAAGGGATATCCGGTCAAACCCGTCCTCTCAGTCGTGCGGGGGGAAGACGAGCAAACCTACAAGGGCCAGATCATCGTGCGCGCGGACAGCGGGATCGAACGTTTGGAGGATCTCGCAGGCAAGAAGTTCGCCTACACCGATCCTGCCTCGACTTCGGGGTACTTTCTTCCTTCAAAGCTCCTCCGCGACCGCGGTGTCGAACTCGGAGAGTTCGTCTTTGGCCAGAAGCATGACATCGTCGTAACGATGGTCTATCAAGGGCAGGTCGACGCTGGCGCTACCTACTACAGTCCCCCTCGGGTCGTCATGAACAATGGGGTTCGTGAGGAACACGCCCGGGACGCTCGGGAAAAAGTCTCGATGCAGTTTCCCGATGTTGTCGAGAAGGTCAAGATCCTCGAGTTTACTCGAGACATCCCCAATGACCCCTGGGTCATTCGGACGAACGTCTTTGAAGATCCCGAGATGCAGAAGAAGCTGGAAGAAGGTTTGGTCGAAGCCCTGCTCACGTTTGCGTCAACAGCTGACGGCAAGGACGCACTCGACGAACTCTATAATATCACCGGACTGGTTCGGGCGGACGATTCAACCTACAACACCCTCCGCGAGGTGGTCGGCGACGTCGATCTCGATGCGGTCATAAACAAATAGCCCATGAGCACGCCCATTCTCGAAATCAAGAACCTCGACAAGTACTACGACAACGGCGTTCATGCCTTGCGTAACGTTTCGTTTTCCGTCGAGGAGGGCGAGTTTCTTGTCATCATCGGCCTGAGCGGATCGGGAAAGTCGACCCTCTTGCGCTGCATCAATCGACTGATCGAACCGACGGCCGGTGAGATTCTCTTTCGTGGAGACGATATCACCCAACTTTCGGTTCCGGAGCTGCGTGAGAGGCGGAAGCGGATCGGAATGATTTTTCAACACTTCAATCTGGTCAAGCGAAAATCCGTCCTCGTCAATGCCCTCTCTGGCCGTTTGGGCTCGGTTTCGACCTGGAACAGTCTGGTTGGACGCTTCTCGCCCGAGGACGAAGCGAGAGCTTTGGAACGGCTCGAGCTGGTCGGTTTACGAGACCGGGCCAACCACCGTGCTGACGAACTGAGCGGCGGACAGCAACAGCGGGTCGCCATTGCGCGCACCCTCATGCAGGATCCGGACATTCTTCTCGCCGATGAGCCAGTGGCGAGTCTCGATCCAGCCACTTCGCACTCGGTCATGAAGTACCTGCGGGAGGCCAACGAAGGCTTGGGCAAGACCATCGTTTGCAATCTTCACTTTCTCTCCCTCGTCCGCGAGTATGGTTCGCGAGTGATCGCGCTGCGGAACGGGGAGGTTGTATTCGAAGGTCAGCCTGAACAGATCGACGAAGCCTGGTTTCGAACGATCTATGGTGACGAAGCCGAGGAAGTTCGCATCGACTAGGCGTTGCCCTTCCGTGATAGCGATTGTTTGATGAAGGAGAGAGTTTGGACCTCTATCAGAAGAAGCTAGCCAGCGAAAAACGCAAAGCCTTTATCGAGGGCTTCTTCATCAATGCGTTTCTTCTCTACTACCTGTTTGTCTGCCTCCTCTATCTCTCGTTCAATTTGCGTGGGCTCGAGCTCGGGGACTTCGCTGCCGCTGCGCAAGTGGGCCTCGTTCTGCTGCCCATCGCGGTCGTCATCGCCGGAATCTGGACGCGGTCCCCGTTCTCTCCAGGGCGAACCTTCATCGAGCGGACCAACGACTTCCTCAAACCGATGCGGAAGGAACCTGATGGGTCCTGGTGGGCGAGTCCTTCCGGGATCGTCCTCATCATCACCTTGATCGCAACGGTCCTGATGGGCTGGTCGATGATCGAGGTCAACCTCTACTCACTCTTCAGCGCCCAGGGGATGGCAGGGGCGCAGCGGATTTTTGCGGCTCTCTTCAGTCCGGAATTCGACATCCTCGCCATCACGCTACAAGCGATGGTCGTAACGATTTTCATCGCCCTGATGGCTACGGTCATCGCGGTCCCGCTTGCCTTCGTCCTCAGTTTCTTCAGCGCCCGGAATCTGATGAAGGGGAGCGCGGTTCGGATGGCGGTCTACAATGTGCTCCGACTCATCGCGAATTTCACCCGGAGCATCGAGCCACTCATCTGGGCCATCATCTTTTCGGTGTGGGTGGGGATCGGGCCATTCGCCGGAATGCTCGCTCTGATGCTTCACTCCGTGGCCTCGTTGATCAAACTCTATTCCGAGCAGATCGAGAATGTCGACCAGGGACCACTCGAAGCGATCGAGGCAACGGGAGCGAACTGGATCCAGGTGATCTGGTACGCGGTTGTACCGCAGGTCGCCCTTCCTTTTCTTTCCTTTACCATCTACCGCTGGGACATCAACATCCGCATGGCCACGATCATCGGACTGGTCGGTGGTGGAGGCATCGGTACTCTCCTCATCCAATACCAGGGACTGGCGAAGTGGAACGAAGTCGGGACGATGGTCCTGACCATCGCGATCGTCGTCTGGATCATGGACTATCTGAGCGCGAGAATTCGAGAAGCGATCTACTAGAGGTCCGGATGGTTGCGCCCGAGGTACGGGCAAAAACCGTGACGCCGGAAGTAGCGATTTTCCCTCTTCAGAGGTCTATGGAGTACAGCCAGCCTCGAGCGCTCCGATCGTTCCGCAACCCTTCCGCTCGACGCACGGTGAGTCGAAACGGAGTCGGAAGTCGCCCCGTGTGAAATCACAGAAGCGCGGGTCAGCCCGAAAGTTCCCATCCCGGTCGAGCTGATCTTCGATGCAACTCGTCCAATCTCCGGAGCGATTTCCAAAGATGACGCTGCACTGCAGCTGAACGTCGGGTTCGTCCTGACAGTGCACCGCGGCGCCGCCGGTACTCAGCGCGAGGATCGACCTGCGGATTCGGAACCCGCTGTCACTGCCAATCGCGCGCACACCTCCACCGAATTGCGCGGAGTTGGCGACGATCGTGCAGTGATCGATCTGGGGGTTTGAGCCCGTCCAGACAAAGATAGCGCCGCCGTTTGTCGCTGAATTGCCGGTAAAGACAGACTGCTCGATGATCGGTGAGGATGAGTCTCGGCAATAGATTGCCCCACCCCAGTCGGTCGTCGAGTTTCGGGCAAACGTGGATCGTTCGATGGTTGGGGCGGAGCGAAGTCGAGCGAACATTGCCCCGCCTCCGCTTCCGTCGTCAGGGTCCAGGTTGGCCGCGACGTTTCCGTCGAAGATCGTCTGATCGAAAGCGGGGGATGATTCGTCGAGCGCGACGGCGCCACCACTGACGAGGGCTTCGTTCGCTTCGAAACGAGAGCGAAGGAACTGCCCGGTCGCGGAGAGAAAGTAGGCACCTCCGCCGAGCTGGCCGGCTTGATTGAGCGAAAAAGTGCAGCGATCGAAAACGGGATTTGAACCACCCTCTGCGAAGAGAGCGCCTCCGTTGTCGACGGCCGAGTTCTCGCGAAAGGTGCAGTCGGTAAAGGATGGCGTTGCCCGGGCAAACACCGCGACGGCTCCGCCGCTGGCTATGGCGGTGTTCTCTTCGAAGATGCAACCGTCGAACTGGGGAGAGCTTGTTCCGACACAGAAGATCGCCCCGCCGAAGTTACTTCCTTCCCCTGCCCGTCCCCTCGTCAGAGTAAGACCCTCGAAGCGAGTTCGCCCTCCCCGCAGGACCCAACCTCGTCCTTTTGCCTCGAAGTCGAGGATAGAGAGGCCAGGGTCGGTGGCAAGGATCGTGACGGTGAGTTCGTCGATCTCGAGGTTACGATTGCCACCTCCGGTAAAACGGCCCGGGCCCAGTTCGATGATGTCGTTTTCTACCGCGGTGGTCAGCGCGGTGGAGAGGTCGGCGACGGGGCGAAGAGGCCCGCTTCCGGTCTGAATGTGCAGGCTCGGCGTATCGAACTGAACGCTCTCGATGTCGGAGTATCGTCCACCGGGGGCCCTCGTGCGCAGGCCCACGAACCAGGTTTGATTGGCAGCCAACCCAGTCCACTTGAACTCCCGCGCCCGTCCCGGATCGAAAGGACCGGGCAGGCCATCGAGCAGGTTGGCGTTCTCCCAGTTTTCTTCGCTGAGGGACTGAGGTGAAATCCGCATCTCGTACGCCTCGATCGAGGCATCGCCGGGGTCCGGGTGGGTCCAGCTCAAAGTGGCCCAGGATGATGTGATCTGAGCGAAGGCGAAGTCGACGACGGCCGGAGGCCGCGGGCCGACGATAGAGATAACGGCGAAGTTCGAAAGGGAAGATGCATTTCCCGTCTCGTCGATCGTTCGGATGGCAAACGTGTAGCTGCTGTCGGGGACCAGACCTCGAACCGCGAAGCTCTCCTGGACCCCAGCCGGCCCGGGGCGGGGCGCGCCGGGGACGACGACGGCTTCGTCCCACCATTCTGGGATGGCCGGAGACAAGGTGGAGACTCGGACTTCGTAACGATCCGCCGTTCCCTCGCGGCCGTCGTCTCCCGGAGCGGTCCAGGTGAGCGACGCGGTCGAGTCGAGTTCGGCCAACGCCACGAGGTCACTAATAGTTGCGGGCGGAATCGAATCGGGGGCGGTCGAGTCATCTCCGCAGCCAGAGACTAGCCAGAGGACAAAGGCCAATCCGACCCAAGACGAAACCCTCGAAGAGAGAGAGGCTCTGGACCGGGGGAGTGTGATCGTGTCCGGCCGTGAGGACTCTGGCGCAGACGATTTGAAAGGTAGGGGTCCGCGCTGCTGCGCGGCTCGGGTCACAGAGCTGGATCCCGTTTCACGCTGAATGTTCCGGTGCCTTGAATCGACGGCACATCGATCTTACCGCTGATAATAACGCCTTCTTTGTTTCCTCGAAGATGGATCAGATGCGATGGGGATGCCAACGCCGTGAGTTGAATCCGACCTCCGTAGAAACTAGGGCCTTGCACGGCTACGCGCACCCCCGAAATAGTCAAATCGAGAATCCGGCCCCGGAAGATCGTCATGACGATGGGGTCGTGGAGTAACTCTCCATCTTCGGTATGGGTGAGCATGTCGCCACAGTAGCGACCGAACCAACGCGTTAGAGTTTGCAATGACTCCTCCTCCTTGAGAAGTGTATCGCTGCCGGAGGGTTATCCATCCGTGACATCTCTTCTATCGGCCCGCCGCTGCGGATTCTACGGTACATATGAAATTTCACCCAGATAAGATTTGATTCCAGAACGATAAATTGGAAATATTTGCCCAGTCTGGAGAACCTGAGGTTCGGGGTAGGGAGCAGGAATGGTTCGGATTGCGGCTTCTCAGACGGTAGAATAAGACGGCAGAGTTTTCGGGCGGCCCAGTTCGCTCGTCCCACCAAATCCAAGGAGATGCACCCATGCCGGCTATGAGTTCCCGCTCGGGCCACCTGAACCCACTGACCAGCTGGATCACGCTGACGACTTTCATCTTGACGATATTGGGAATTTCCGTGGCTGAGGCGGAAGAGCCCTCCCGCTATCAGCAGATTCGGGTCCCAACGCCACTTCCGGAAAACGTCCTCGAGATGCTCAACGACACAGATGTAGAAATGATGGGAGACGACGACGGAGGTTGGGTCCTCATCGCCAGCCCTGAGCAAACCGAGATGCTGATCGCGGCCGGAGTTGATGTCGAGGTCTGGATCGACGACCTGAGGGCCCACTATGTCGCCCAAATGGCTGCCTCTGCCGCGGAGTCGCCCAATCGGGGCGGTGGGAACTTTGGGATCTTCCACACCTATTCCGAGATGGCCGCGGAACTGAACGCGATCCACGCGGAGTTTCCAAACATCACGACCGCGCCGTTCTCGATCGGTACCACGAACGAAGGCAACACCATCTGGGCGATCAAGGTGTCGGACAATCCCGATGTCGATGAACCCGAGGGCGAAGTCCTCTTCGACGGGATTCATCATGCGCGAGAGATCATGACCGTCGAGATGAATTTGTCCTTCGCACGGCATCTCTGCGAGAACTACGGTTCGGATTCTGTCGTTACGACCTTGGTCGACTCTCGAGAAATCTTCTTCGTTCCAGTCGTGAATCCCGACGGTTTCCTCTACAACGAGCAAACCGACCCCGGCGGCGGCGGATTGTGGCGGAAGAACCGTCGCATCAATCCCGGCAGTGGCTGTGTCGGAGTCGACCTCAACCGCAATTACGATTTCGAATGGGTCGGGAGCGGATCGTCGACGGACCCATGTGCCAATGACTACCGCGGCGCAGCGCCGAATTCCGAACCGGAAGTTGCCGCACTCAGCGCGTTCATCGACAGCCGCGAGATTTCGACCTGGCAGTCCTACCATAGTGTGGCCGGAATGGTCCTGCTTCCGTGGGGCTACACGAATACAAACACTCCTGACGATGCGGTTCTCCGGAGCATGGCGAGCACGATGGCCGAGGAGAATGGTTACCAGGTCGGGCAACCCGGTGAAATCCTCTACAACGTAAACGGCGGAGCTTTCGATTGGGGCTACGGAGCCACGACCCATGACAAGATCTATGGCTTCACCACGGAAATCAGTGGCAGTGGATTCTGGCCCCAGGAGAGTGAGCGCGACGGTCTCATCGCCGAGAACCTCGCTTCGAATCTCTACCTCTGTCAGGCGGCCGGATCCTGGCTCGATTTGATCTCGCTCGAGATCTCGGGTGCAGGAGACGACGGCCAACTCGATCCCGGGGACGTCGCCGACCTCATCGTCACGGCCGGAAACCCGGGCGTCATCATCGAGGCGACGGGCGTCGTCGGACTCCTCCGTTGCGATGATCCGTATGTCACTCTCACCGATGCCTCGTCGGTGGTGGGAACGATTCCGGCGACCGGCCAAACCACGGCCAGTGCCGATCCATTCTCGATAACTATCGATCCATCCTGTCCGGCCGGACGTACAGTTGCTTTCGAAGTTGAGTTGTCCGCTTCTGACGGTCTGACTGTGTCGGGAACGGTCAGCTTTGTCGTAGGTACGCCAACTTTGATTGCGTCGGAAGACTTCGAGTCGGGGGCCGCCTGGTCGGCCGATCCGACGCACTCCGCTTCGACCGGCACGTTCGTCCGAATTGATCCCAATGGAACATCCTTCCAACCAGAAGACGACACGACCGACTCCGGCTCGTTCGCCTGGATCACCGCCCAAAACTCCAGCGACGGTGTGCAAGACGTTGATGGTGGAGTCGCTGCGACTCGATCTTCGATGACCGACCTATCGGGGCGAACGGCGGTCCGTCTCGACATGAACTACTTCTTCGGTCAACGAGACTCCGGTGACGATAGCGGAGACTTCTTCCGCATCGACCTCTCCAACGACGGCGGCGCGACCTTCCCGGCCAATCTCGTTTCGGTCGGGGACCAACTCAGTGCTGCCGGCTGGCAGAATCTCCAGGTTGATCTCGAGTCGATCCTGCCTCTTACCTCTCAGATGGTCTTACGCATCCAAGCGGCTGACGGCAGCAGCACCGGTGACATCATCGAGGCTGGGGTCGACGACGTGCGCTTCATCGACCGTCTCGACGGCAATTCGGCACCCGGTGCGCCACTCCTCGTTTCGCCGGCGAATGGAAGTTCCGAGGGCGCTCAGCCGACCTTGGTCGTCGAGAACGCGATCGACGCCGAAGGTGATGCTCTCGTCTATGGCTTCCGCGTTTATAGTGACGCCGATCTCACTCAACTCGTTGCTTCGGTCGACGGCATCGCAGAGGGTTCGTCCCAGACGAGCTGGGAGATTGATGTGGCCCTGGGGCAGGGAAGCTACTACTGGCGGGCTTTCGCCGATGATGGAAGTGAGTTCGGTCTCTTCATGGAGCCAGCCAACTTCCAGGTCGAAAGTTCCAGCGACGCGCCGATCCTGGAAGGAACGAACTCGATCGCCATGTCGGTCGGGCCGAATCCCTCCCAGGGTGCGGTCCAGATCCGGTATTACACTCCCGAGACGCCAAGTGCGGAACTGAGGATCTTCGATCCGACCGGGCGCCAGATCCGATCCCTTCCGGCTGCTCGCTGGGTCGAAGGGTGGCAGGAAGTGACCTGGGATGGCGCCGACGAATCCGGTGCAGCCGTTTCAGCCGGTGTTTACTGGGTACAGCTCGTTCTGCCGCAAGAGACCCGAACCGTTCGCCTGGTCCGCGTCTCTCGGTAGTTTCGAGACGCTCGACAACCGACCCGCTAGCGTGGTCTGAGGAGTCCCATCCCATTCGGGGTGGGATGCCTTTTTTGACGAGGTTTCGGATCCGTCCTCTTCGTGAGCGGGACTCACGACGTTCGAACGCCGCCGGAAACGTCGAAGAGATTCAGGCCGGATTCTCCCGTCATTCTCAGGTGATCGCAATGGGAGCGGGACACGATTCGCGGGAGTTCATGGCTGAGGAGTATCGCGACCTCTTTCAGGCCTTTTTTTGTGACGAGAGAGACCCTCATCCCGAGCGTGATGCCGGCATTTCGCGGGAGATCGTTCGAATCGAACTGCCCCCGATCCGCTTCGTTCGCCCCGGCTCAAGAAAGTTGGGTCAGGGTCTGAAGAGTGGTAGAGTCCCGCGAAACTGACGGTTTTTGGGCACTCGGGAAAGGACGGCTCCGTTGAATCCATCGAAACCTGGCGGCCTGCTTGGGCCGGACGGTGAGCCGCTCGAATCGAGCGCGTTTCAATCGCACAGCGGCGCGACCAAACCCCGCAAGACGCCAAACCATCTGGCCGATGAAACGTCGCCCTATCTTCAGCAGCATGCGTTCAACCCCGTTGATTGGTACCCGTGGAATGACGACGCCCTTGACCGTGCTCGAACGGAAGATAAACCAATCTTTCTCTCCATCGGTTACGCCGCCTGCCATTGGTGTCACGTCATGGAACATGAATCCTTCGAGAACGAAGCGATCGCCGAGTATCTGAACGAACACTTCATCTGCGTGAAAGTCGACCGGGAAGAACGCCCTGACCTCGACGACATCTACATGAATGCTGTGCAAATGATCGCGGGACAGGGCGGCTGGCCGATGAGTGTCTTTCTGACCCCGGCCCTGAAGCCATTCTTCGGAGGAACTTACTTTCCGCCCGATGATCGGGATGGACGACCCGGATTCGCCCGCCTGCTTCGCGGTCTCGTCGAGGCCTACACGAGCAAGCGCGGGGAAATCGAGGCCGGTGCTGATCAGGTCTTGCAGGGCCTGCAGACTATGGCGGTGACACCACCTAATACCGGAGAGCCGACCTTGACCAATGTCGAGGGGGCCGTCCAGGAACTGATCGATTCCTTCGATTCTGAACACGGCGGTTTCGGTGACGCACCGAAGTTCCCTCACAGCATGGGGCTGCAGCTCCTCCTCCGGCATGCCGAGAGATCGGGTTCGGGGCGCTCGCGCGAGGTGGCGATTCATACTTTGGAGAAGATGGCCCGAGGTGGAATCTATGATCATCTCGCGGGGGGATTTCATCGCTATGCGACCGACGCGAAGTGGCTGATTCCACACTTCGAGAAGATGCTCTACGACCAGGCTCTTCTTGTCCTGGCCTACACCGAAGCTGTGCAGCTGACCGGACGGGAAGAGTTTCGCAAAGTCATTTCCGAAACCCTGACCTATGTCAGACGAGAAATGACCTCCCCGGGCGGGGCCTTCTTTGCAACCGAAGATGCGGACACTGAAGGCGAAGAAGGTCGTTTCTATGTCTGGACGCGCCGGGAAGTTTACGAGTTGCTCGAGGAGCGTGAGGCCGAACTATTCTGCCGGGCTTACGACGTCGATGAAGTCGGCAATTGGGAAGGAAGCTCGATTCTGCAGCGAGTACAGGATGCCAGTGCCCTCTCTGCGCGGTTCGAATGCTCGGAGGACGAGATTGAATCTCGTCTCGGTGTGGCCCGGGAGATTCTACGGCTTGCGCGGGAAAAGCGCGTCCGCCCCGTTCGCGATGAGAAAATCCTGACCGGTTGGAATGCGCTCATGATATCGGCCTTCTCGCGAGCCGGACGAGCCCTCGGAGACGCCGAGTGGATCGACGTTGCCGAGAGAGCGGCAAAGTTCGTTCTGGGGACCCTCGTCGTCGATGGCCGACTCTACCGCGTAACGAAAGGCGATCGTGTCCATGTTCTGGCCTATCTCGAGGACTATGCCAACTGGATCGTTGCGCTGACTGATCTTTATGAAGCGACTCTCGACGAGTTCTGGTTGGAGCAGGCGGTGCAGTTTGCCGACGAAATGGTGGCTCTGTTCACCGACGCGGACGGCGGCTTCTTTCTCACCGCCGAACATCATCGTCACCTTCTCGTTCGTTTGAAGATGGCTCAGGATGGGAGTACTCCTTCTGGCAACTCCATGGCCGCCTATGGACTTCTCCGCCTCGGCCGCTTGGTTGGTCGAAGTGATCTCGAAGAGGCGGCCGCCCAAACGTTGCGAGCCTTCCAACCCTATCTGGAGCGGATGCCGGCAGCACTTCACCAGATGATGCTGGCCGTCGATCTGAAGGTTGGTGCGCGTGGCGAGGTCGTTCTAGCAGGAGATCGAGCGAACTCTGAGTTTGTGGCGATGCGGGAATTGGTGGATCGCCTCTATCTGCCCCGAGCCGTCTTCGCCGCTGCTCCGATGAGCGGAGAGTCTTCCTATCCTGGCCTGTCGGGCAAAACGGCTGGTGAAAAGGAGGTGGCCGCCTACGTCTGCGAAGACTTCAGTTGCGCAGCTCCGGTCTATTCAGCCGAGGCCCTTGGCACCAGTCTTTCCGGGAGTTCCAGCGAAAGCTGAGACCTAACGGACGATGACCGAACGGCTGAAAGGGACTCTGAACCCGGAAACGCGACTGGCCTTCGCGCTGTTTTCTCTCGCCCTGCTTTCTCTTTGGGTTTTCCTCCCCCAAACAACCCTCTCGGTTCGGGACGAGGCGAACTATCTCGGGGTCGCTCAGTTTTTTCTCTCGGAGGAAGGACTCGACGTGACCCAGAGCGCAGTAGAAAACGATGGCCTCGTACCGTGGATTACCCGAAAGCACGGCCGCGCCATTCCGCAGCATCCTCTCGGCCTGTCGTTTCTCGTCCTACCTTTCCTCGCCTTGGGTGGGTGGAAGGCCGCATTCGTATTCTCGACGCTGACTTTCCTGGTTGGAGGGTGGTTCTTCCTTCGCTTGTTGGAGCGAGAGGGCGTGCCGGTCCACTATGGCGTCCTCTACTTCGTCTTTCCCCCCTTTCTGCTCTACACGCGAACATTCATGGCCGACGTTCCCTCGATGGTGCTCGCTCTGATTGCGGTTTATTACCTGCGACCGGACGTCCCGACGGCCCGCTCCGCCCTTTTTGGTGGGCTGGCCCTGGGCGTAGCTCTCTTGATCAAGTCTCCCAATACTATCTTCGTTCTACCGTTGGCGGTTTCGACGGTGTGGCGGGCAGGGAGAGCCGGTTCCCTTCTCGCTGCGGGAACCGTCGCAACTCTCGTCCTTTCGGCCGCGGCCGCCCAGGTCGGGCTCAATGTTTACTTTCTCGACGATCCATTTTCTTTTAGTTATGACACCTCCGGGTCGTTTCGCCCGGCCCACGCGGGGACGAACCTGCGCTTCTACCTCCTGGCCTGGACCTTCGTCTTTCCCGCCCTCTGGCTAGGGGGCTGGGAGATGTTGCGACAACGTCGAAGGCTGGAGTTCGGAATCGTCCTGTCGGGGATTCTCTTCTATTCGGTCTACACCTACATCGACCGGGATGCCTCGCGGTGGCTCGGTTGGATCCGCGGGCAGAGGTTCCTGCTCCCGTATGCCGGACTCATGCTCGTGTATTACGCCGCGTTCTGGAGTCGAAAGGGGTTTCACTCCTGGGTCCGACGAGTCTCGCCCGGCGCTCTCCTCGTCGCGCTTGCTCTCTATGCTTTCGCCGCTATCGAGCAGAGAGAACGCACCGAAGGTATTCATCGCGCCCAACAGTGGGTCTACGGGCGGACCGAGCCCGGTGACGCGATCATCTACAATCGGGACAGCTGCAAGTTCGTGCACGGCATCTTTGGCCCCCGGGTCTATTACCGTCTCGATCGAGGAGAGCAGTTCAAGGGTGTTCTGGCGGCACTTCCGGACTCGGTCGAGCAGGTCTGCGTCGTGGAAACCGACCATCGTTACCGCAAAGGTATTCGCTACGCGGCCAACTTTGCCGCCCGTGGACGCGGTTCCGGCTGGACCGTAACTGAATCACATGATCTTCCCGATGGGATCGTCCTCCTTTGGGCCGAGAGATCGCGTCCGTAGCGGAGGATTGCGGAACCCGCTCTGGACACCCAGGAACGTCCTGGCCGATACTGTCGCGATGTTGTGTGCGACATCGAATGTACGACACCAGGCCGCCTTCGCAAGAATCGTCGTTTTGGCCGGATTGATTTGGGCAACCGGAGAGTTTGTCGCTCCGGCCGATGCGGCCGAACCCACCGGCGAGTCGACCACGGCCAGTCCAACCCCGAGCACCGAATCCGATAGTCTGCGTACCTATAATTTTGGAGAGATACTGATACTCGCTCCGGGCCTGGGCGTCGTGGCCGAGCCTGGAATGACCGAGATTCCTGCCGCCGTGCTCGAGGATCGTGACGCCGGTAGCGCCGATGCCATTGCCCCTCTCATTCCTTCCGCGCGAGTAGGGGTCAACTCCCGCGGGGAGGCAAACCTGACCCTGCGTGGTGCAAGCGAACGTCAGGTCGCCATCTTTCAGGACGGTGTTCGTCTCAACATTCCCTGGGACGAACGAGTCGATCTCTCACTCGTGCCGATCGAGGCGATGGAGACGATTCGGGTCACGCGTGGTTTCGGCTCGGTTCTCGATGGGCCCAATACGCTGGGGGGAGTAGCGCACTTCATCACCCGCGGGCTTCCCGAGAATGGAGGGCGTACCGAGGCCCTCCTGCAAGGTGGGGAAGCGGGGCAGCTGCGTGGAAGCCTCCTCCATCTCGGACGGCGGGGCGACTGGGCTTATCTCGGCGCTGTCGAACATCGGGCTGAGGATGGATTTCTCCTTCCCGGCTCTTTTGACGCAGAGCACAACCAACTTTCTGATCGTGATCTGCGGACGAACAGCGACCGCAAGCAACGATCGGTGCTACTTCGTCTGGCCCGTCACCTTCCCCGGGAAGGTCTCATCGGATTGACTGTGCACGCGATGGATTCGGAGAAGGGTGTACCGGCGGAAGCGCACCTCGGGGCGGACGAGCGCGCCCGGTACTGGAGAGTTCCCCAGTGGCGGCGAGCCATCTTCAGTTTGCAAACGGACCTCGTTCCAGACGAGGAACGAAGGTGGCGCCTGGCGGGCTCGGCAGCTCTCGATCTGTTTGGACAGGACATTCAGGACTACTCTGACTCCACTTACGTCGGGACGGAGACGGAACTGGCGGAGGCAATCGAGTACGGTCGCGACAGAACGGGTTTGGCCCGGTTTCGCCTGACCCGGTCGAACGACCGGCATCGTTCTCGCAATCTCTCGTTCAGCGGATCGGTTCGGTATGTCTCCCATCGCGAGTGGGAAGGTGACCAAAGCAGAGACGACGATCGCGTTTTTGCGCAGTGGCTCGGAGGAGTGGCCTCGGAATGGGACGGGCAATGGAACGAGGACTGGCGGCTCCGGGTTGGGGTGGGTTTGGATCTCTCCTCGACGCCGAGGACGGGAGGCCGAGAGAAGCAGGACGCAGACTACGAGCCTGCTCTGGGAGTACGAATCTCGCGAATGGTCGGAGAAACTTCACAAGTTCACCTCAGCGGAGGTCGTCGCGCTCGGTTTCCCTCCTTGCGCGAACGTTACTCCGATGCCGCCGGGCAGTTCGACATCAATCCAGACCTTGATCCCGAGGTCCAGAACTCACTTGAATTGGGCGGTGGTTGGCAGGGTGAAACCGTCGACTGGACTCTGGGCGTATTCGGCAACCAACTCGAGGATGGCATCGTTCGGGTTGCTCTCGATGATGGTGTGCGAAGGCGGATCAATCGGGATGCCATCCGTAGTTTTGGCGCGGAGGCGAGCGGAGCCTGGCGTTTCGCTCCGGGCTGGTCGCTCGAGGGACACCATTCGTTTCTTCACATCCGGGCTCGATCCGCAGAGGACGACTACACGCTTCGGGTCGAGCGAAAACCTTCGTCGACATCCTTCCTCTCCCTTCACGGTTCAATCGCGCGCTACGAACGTTTCACGTTCGCTCTCGAGGGACAACGAGTGGGTCGGTTCTACAGCCTTGATTCCAGGACGGGGGAGTTGGTTCGTTTGTCCGGGACCGAGGTGGCCAATCTGCGGTGCCAGTGGCAGTGGACGCCTTCCGGAGACCGGCTTTGGGGCGGGGCCGTCTTTCTCCGAGTCGATAACCTGGCAGACAAGCTCGTACTTTCGCAGCTCGGCCTCCCTGGACCGGGTCGCTCGCTCCGGGCTGGAGTCCGTCTGGAGCGTTGACCGCGTTCGAGTGCTCTCCTAGACTCCACAAGCTATGGCTATTTCCATTCTGGCCCCGGGCCGAGTTGTTCTAAATCTCTTGACGACAACGCGTTACCTGTCACTCGTCTTCGTCACGGTCGCGTTGCTCTCTTTACATGCGACATCGTTTGCGCAGATATCTGATGTCCTTGGCTCCGGCGGAGCAGGTTCCGCTCCTGCATTGCAAGGCTCCACCGGAGCGGGTGTCCCCGGATCGGTCGGCAACGGCGGGGTCCCGATCGGTGACGGCACTGGCTTCACGCCTGGATCAGCCCTCGAATCCGCCATCTCCGGTGACGAATACGTTCTTGGACCAGGAGACCTGCTCAGCGTCTCGATCTGGGGACCGCAGTCGTTTACCTATTCGCTCCCTGTCACACTTGAAGGACAGGTGCTCATTCCCACGATGGGACCGTTGAACGTCGACCGGCTCAGTCTGAGCGACGCGAAGCGACTCATTCGCCAACGGATCCTCCGTGATTTCAAAAATGTCGACGTCACCGTCTCTCTCGTCAGCTTGCGGAAGTTCCAGGTTCATGTGCTCGGCCAGGTGACTCGTCCTGGGACTTACCTGAGTAGCGCCGTCGATCGCGCATCTTCGGCGATTGGATGGGCCGGCGGTCTCGCTCCTAAGGGAAGCCAGCGTCGGATCCTCATTCGAAATCGCGAAGGAGTCCGCCGGGAAGCCGATCTCTTTTCTTTTCTCCAACGCGGTGTCGAGGTGGACAATCCGACGCTTCGAGATGGCGACGTCGTCTACGTTCCGTTCGAAGCAGAGAAATTCTCCGTCAGTGGCGCGGTCAACCAGGAGGGACCGATCGAGTTCGTTCCGGGAGACAAGTTCAGTGACGCGCTCTTTTTCGCGGGAGGTCTCGAGCAACACGCGTATCTCGATACGGTCGAGGTCGTTCGTTATGCCCGGAACGCTCGCGATGGAACCCGCTTTCTCGTCCTCGCAACAGGGGAGATCGTCCCGGCCGAGCGAGGCGCATTAGGTGGCGATGTCTCGCCGCCGGCTGTTCTCGAGCCTTTTGCTCCTCCCGGAAGCGACGCCGTGGTTGCTTCGGGCGTTTCCTTTCCGGACTTCGAGCTGGTCAGCGGTGACATCATCTTTGTACGTCAGCGCTCCGGACCTCTCCGACGCGATCTCGTCGAAGTAGTGGGCGAGGTCGAATTCCCTGGGGAGTACCCGATTCACGAGGGGCAGACCCGCCTTTCCGAACTCTTGGAGTGGGCTGGGGGAGTGAGTGACGAAGTCTTTCTGGCCGAATCCTATGTGCTGCGCAGGCCCCGAACCGATGAAGAGGATCGCGAGTTCGAACGTCTGAGCAAGATCCCGGTCGGGGACATGACGACAGACGAATACGAGTACTTCAAGGTTCGCAGTCGAGAACAGCGAGGCCGCATGGTCGTCGACTTCGAAGATCTCCTGCTTCGCGGTAACGAGGCGTACGACATCCTACTCCAGGCCGGGGACGTGATCCACTTGGCCAAACGACGCGATTTCGTCACCGTGATTGGTTTGGCGGCGGAGCCAGGCAACATTCCGTTCGATCTCTCTTTGGGAACGCGAGACTATCTTGCCCGGGCTGGAGGGTATGCCGAAGACGCGGATCGTGGAAACACCCGGGTTATTCGCGCGGGCTCTGGAGAGTGGATCCGTCTCAGTGAGGTCTCTCGGCTCGACCCGGGCGATACGATCTGGATCCCCGAGAAACAGGAACGGGACTACTGGGCCACGTTCAAGGACATCCTCTCGGTGACCGCTCAGATCCTTACTGTCTATCTCATTGTGGATCGCGCCACGGACGGGAATTAGAGCTGATGCGGATCGCGCACCTGCTCTACTTCAGCCCTCCTGCCGGCAATGGATATGCAGTTCGGTCCCACCGTATCCTTCAGGGGCAGACCGAACTCGGATGGACGGTGGCGGGGTGGACTCACCCCGGGATGCGAAGTTTGTCCGCCGGTGATCATGACTGCATAGATGGGATAGACTATTACCGACTGAAAGAGCGCGGCGGTCTTTGGGCCCGACTCAAGACGCGTTGGATTCAAGATGATCTTGGAGTAATCCAGGTACAGTCCCGCGAAGCGCTTTCCAAGATCGAGGCCTTTGCGCCGGACGTGATCCACGCCCACTCACCCCATGTTCTTGGGCGTAGCGCCCTCGAGATTGGACGACGCCTCGGCTGCCCCGTCGTTTACGAAGTCCGCGGACTCTGGGAAGACAGCGGGGTGATCTCTGGGTTGCATCGCAAGAACTCACCTCGCTATCGAAGGGCCCGGGCCGGCGAGTGGGAAGCGCTGCAGGGGGCCGACCACGTCGTGGCCATTTCCGCAGGGCTGCGACGGGACCTGGTCGATCGCGGAATCCCCGAGAAGAAGATCAGCGTCGTTCCGAACGGCGCAGATCCCCCCGAGTCGATCGAGGGAATCGACTTTGCTGGAGTACGGTCACGTCTGGGACTGGGCGACGCGCCGGTCGTCGGATACATCGGCTCGCTTTGGTCACTCGAAGGACTTGAGGACTTGATCGATGCGGTTGCTCGGCTCGTGCGCTCCGGAGACGTCCCCAATCTGCGATGTCTGCTCGTCGGAGATGGGCCGAGCAGAAAGCCCCTCGAAGCGCGTGCCGCCAAGCTCGGGATTTCCGATGTCGTCGTCTTTGCGGGCCGTGTCGACCACTCCGATATCGCCAAGTACTACCGGGCCCTCGATGTTCTGGTGGTTCCACGTCAGTCATCCCGGGTCACGGAAATCGTCACTCCGATAAAGCCCCTTGAAGGCATGTCCTACGGCATTTCGCTCCTCGTCAGCGATGTCGGTGGTCTGACCGAACTTGTTACGCACGATAAGACCGGCTGGACCTACCCTCCGGGAGACGTGTCGGCCCTGGCCGGAGAGATTCACCGACTCCTTGCCGACGGTGCGCTGCGTCAACGCCTGGGTGAGAATGCTCGGAGCTGGATCCTAGCCAACCGCACCTGGAAACAGAGTATCGAAACGTATCGTGAGGTCTACGAGTTGATTCGGCCCGCCAAAGTGGTCACGTGAGCCGCGGCGGCCGCCTCGCCGACAAGGCTCTCTTCATCGCGGTCGGCAGTGGTATCCAGTCGGTCGGGAATGCGGCCATCAGTATCTTTTTGACTCGCTTGTTTCCCGACCAGGAGACGTTTGGCTCCTATCGCCAGGTCTGGTTGGTGTTTCAGACTCTGCTCCCGCTTTTTCTCCTTGGACTTCCCCACGCCATCTACTTCTTCTTTGGGCGACTGGCCGATGGCGAGCGACGAGCTTTCATGTCGCGTGCACTCTGGACGATCTCGGCCAGTGGGCTCCTCTTCTCGCTCGGTTTGTTTTGTGGTGCGGAGTTCATCGCCCGGACTCTCTCCTCTCCGAGCGTGGCACCAGTTCTCCGGGCTTTTTCGCTCTACCCGCTTTTTGTTGGTGGCTCGATGTTGCTCTTCCCGTTTCTTGTCTCCTCCGGTCGTCACGAGAGGGCGGTACTCTGGAACACGGGGTTTTTTCTCGTCCAATCGGCGCTGATCGTCGTAATGGTCTGGCGATCGTTCTCTCTCGAGAAGCTCTTCGCGAGTCTTGTTGTGCTGGCCTTTCTTCGGCTGGTTGGGGCGGTCTGGGAGATTTGGCGGGCGCACCGATCTGCGCCGTACTCCCGTCTGGACCTGACTTTGCGGGAGACACTCTCCTACTCGCTGCCGGTCGGGCTCTCCACCGTTACTACGTTTCTCGGTCAACGCATCGATCGTTTCGTCGTTTCCGCGGCTCTGGGTACAGAGGTTTTTGCGGTCTACTCGGTGGGGGCAGTCGAGTTTCCCATCATTACGATCCTCGCGATGGCGGCCAACACGGTGATGCGGCCTCGAATCGCCGAGTTTCATCACGGAGGAGAACCAGGACGAATTCTCTCATTCTGGAGAGAAGCGTTTCGTAAGCAGGCCCTGGTCATGGTGCCGAGCGCGGTTTTTCTCTTTCTCTTTGCTCCGGAGATGATCACCTGGCTCTACACGAGCGACTACATCGGGGCCGTGCCCGTGTTTCAACTCTATCTGGGGTTGGCCCTCTTCCGGAACCTGAACTATCCGCTCATCCTCACCTCGACCGGTTCGACTCGGGTCGTTCTCCTGGGGACGGTCGCTTTCCTCGTCTTCAATCTCGCTCTGAACCTCGTCCTGATCGGACCGATGGGGCAGTTTGGCCCTCCCGTCGCAACACTGATCGCCATGGGCCTCCTTTCAGTCTACTATGTCGCTCGCGTCGCCACACAACTCGAGGTGCCTTGGCCGCGCCTCGTGCCTCTCGCGACGTGGTTTCGGATTCTCATGCTCGCTGTCGTTTCCGGAGTGGCCGTCCTTTGGGTCCGTCGGCTCGGCTACGGGAACTTCGGGACGCTTGCTCTGGCGGGGGTGTTGTTCGCGCCCTTGTATCTGGTTTTGGCGTCCTTGTCTCGGGCCTTGGTTGCCGATGATCGGCGCCTCATTTTGGGTTGGCTACGTCTTCGTCGCTAGCTTTCTTGTTTCGGAAGGAGATCACCTTGCAACCCAAGCCAAAAGAGAAGCCGACCGAGTTCAATCTGCACGGAGAGACGCGAGTCGATCCGTACTACTGGCTACGGGAGCGTGAGAACCCCGAAGTTCTCGAGTACCTTGCGGCGGAAAATCGTTTTACAGATGAGACCCTCGCTCACGTCGAAGGTACACGCGAGACACTCTTTGAAGAGCTGAAGGCCCGAATCGATCCGATCGATTCCTCTCCTCCCGTTCGCGTCGACAACTTTTGGTACTACTCGCGTTTCGAGGACGGCGCGGACTATCCGTTGGTCTGTCGCAAGAATGGTTCTCTCGAAGCCGAGGAAGAAGTCCTCCTCGACGGCCCCGCTTTGGCGAAGGGCGAGTCGTTCTGGGATCTGGCGAGCACGAAAATCAGTTGGAACGAGGACCTTCTCGCCTACGCCACCGACACGGTCGGGCGTCGTCTCTTTACGATTCAATTCAAGAACCTGACGACCGGCGAACTTCTCTCCGATGAAATCCCCAATGCGACTGGCTCGATGGCCTGGGCGGCCGACAATCAGACCCTCTTCTACACGACCCAGGACTTGGAGACGTTGCGCTGGGACAAGGTCTACCGTCATCGACTCGGCACGGACGTGGCCGAGGATGTACTCGTTTACGAGGAAGTCGACGATACCTTCAATGTCACGGTCGGCCGTTCGAAGTCGAAGAAGTTTCTCTTTCTCGCCGCCTTTCACAAAGAGCGCTCCGAAGTCCTCTACCTCGACTCTACCGAGCCCGAAGGAGCATTTCAGATCTTTTGCCCTCGTGGGGGTACGCATGAATACTCGGTTGATCATGCCGGCGACCACTTTTACATCAGGACGAACCACGAGGCGGAAAACTTCCGACTCATGAGCTGCCCGATTTCCGACACCCGGCTCGACGTCTGGGAAGATGTCATTGCTCCACGTGAGGACGTTCTGCTCGAGGACTTCGAGGTCTTTGCGAAGTATCTCGTCGTGGCGGAGCGCGAGCGTGGACTCCTCCAGGTGCGAGTTCAGACCTGGGAAGGGGAGGAGCATCGGTTGGAGTTCGACGAGTCCACGTACTATGCCGGACTCTCTGCGAACCCAACCTTCGCTACGGAGACTCTCCGTTACGCATATTCTTCGATGACGACTCCGTTCACGATCTATGACTACGAGATGGGGACTCGCGAGCGGACCCTGGTCCAGCGGAAGCGGGTCCTCGGGGACTTCGATCCTACGAACTATCGGACGGAGCGGCTTTGGGCCAAGGCTCCTGACGGAGTGTCGGTGCCGATCTCCATTGTCTACCGCGACGGCTTTGTCCCGGATGGAGAGAGTCCGCTCCTGCTCTATGGGTACGGCTCCTACGGATCGAGTACAGACGCGACCTTCTCTCCCAATCGACTTAGTCTCCTCGATCGTGGATTCGCTTTCGCGATTGCCCACATCAGAGGAGGAGAGGAGATGGGCCGATCCTGGTACAACGATGGAAAGAAGCTCGAGAAGATGAACACGTTCACTGACTTCATTGCTTGTGCCGAGCACCTCGCGGCGGAGGGGTATACGTCTCCGGAGCGCATGTACGCCTATGGTGGGAGTGCCGGAGGGCTTCTCCTCGGCGCCGTCGTGAATCTGCGGCCGGATCTCTTTCACGGCATGGTTGCCGCGGTCCCGTTCGTGGATGTCCTCACGACCATGCTCGATGAGTCGATTCCCTTGACGACGTCAGAATATGACGAGTGGGGGAATCCGAACGATCGAACCTACTACGAGTACATGCGTTCCTACTCACCTTACGACAACGTGACGGCGCAGGCTTATCCCCACATGCTCATTACGACCGGCCTTCACGACTCACAGGTCCAGTATTGGGAGCCCGCGAAATGGGTCGCAAAACTACGGGACCTGAGTACGTCAGACAATCGCCTCCTGCTCAAGACGAACATGGACGCGGGACACGGGGGACCGTCGGGTCGTTATCAACGCTATCGCGAGGTGGCGCTCGACTACGCCTTTCTCCTCGATTTGGCAGGGAAACTCTAGAAGGAGGAGACCGGTGGCGGGCGGATCCGCGGTCTAGCTCTCGTTGCCCTGGTTCTTGGGCTGGTTCTTCCCGACGCGTTCGTTGCCGCGCTTGAAGTTGCCGGTCACTCGAGCCATCAGGAGTTGGGCTGCGGAGTCGCTCAGGCCCTCCATTTTCCGGAGGAAACTGGCCGCCTTGCCCTTGCGGAGCACGACGACGGGGCGGTCATTCCAGTAGATCTGGACCCGCTCCTTCTCGGATCGATATTCGAATCGGTCTGCCAAAAAACTGTTCCCATGGGGTAGGTCGCGATACCATGCCGCAGTCGAATTCGAGGTAGGGTATCACAAACCCGTTTTGCTGGTTTTGGTAGGAGTGAAAGAGAACATGACCATGATCCCGGAGCACTCTGGCCCGGATGCAACCGATTCGAAGCGAGACGACGCTACCCTGATGGGGTTGATTCGCGTTCTCTATCGCTGGCGGCGGATGATTCTGGGTCTCGCCGGTACCCTCACCGTGGCCACGGCGGTGGGCATGTTCCTCACACCGAACCAGTTTACTGCGAAGGGGACGATTCTCCTCGAAGTCGCCGAAAATGGGACGGCCGGTGACCTCCTCGGGCAGCTCTCCATGTTCACGGGGGGCTCGTCGCAAACTCCCGCCGGTGAAATCTACCTGGCCATTCTGCAGAGCGAGCGGGTCGGCCGCGCCATCGTGGAGCAACTCGATCTCGTCGAGACATTCGAAGTCGAGGGGGCGAGTCCCGAAGAGCGGATGGAACTCGCTCTCGCTCAGTTGCGACAGAAGGTTCGTTTTATCAACACCGAGCGGGTCGTCCTGCGGATCAATGCAAAAGACACTGATCCAGAATTGGCCGCCGGGCTGGTCAACGCCTATCTCGACGAACTCCTGGCTGCGAACCAGGGAATGTCGCTCTCCCGCTCCCATCGAACTCGCGAAATGGTCGAAGTTGCGCTGGCGGATGCCGAGCAGGAACTCGAGGACATCCGAGGCAGGCTGCGGGAGTTCCAGCGGGAGTACGGTGCCTTTTCTCTCGACGATCAGACTCGGGCCACGCTCGCACTCATCGCTCAGTTGCAAGCGGAGCTGATGACCGCGGAGACGGAGAAGGCCGCCCTTTCCGGATTCCGCCGCAACGATGCCTCCGGATTGCAAAACATCGATTTGCAGATCTCCGCTCTGACCGGCCAGATTGCCAGCCTCGTCGGTGACATGAGTGGCGAAGGTGCCGCGTCCAATCGCAGCCCGAAGAACTCCGAGTCCTATCTTCTGTCCCTGGCTGAGATTCCTGACCTCACTGAGGCCTATACCCGCATCGTCATGGATCTGGAAGTACAGCAGGCCAAGTACACCGTACTGGCGACGAAGCTCGAGCAGACCAAAATCGAAGAGAGCCAGTCCGTGCCGTCTTTCGAAATCCTCGATCGGGCCGAGAGACCCTTTCGCAAGAGCGGCCCAAACCGAAAGATATTTGTCCTGAGCGCGCTCTTTGCGGGTCTGCTCGCGGGTATCCTGCTGGCCATTCTGCTTGACGATCTCAGTCGTCGGGTCGACGACACGACGCGTACGGAACTCCGGGCCATGCTTCCAGGGCTTCTCAGCCGGTCGTGATCGCTCGGACGGTCCTTATCGTCACGAACATGTGGCCAACCGAGGCGGCTCCGGTTCACGGGATCTTTGTTGCAGAGCAGGTCCAGTCCCTGGAGGCGCGGGGACATCGGGTTCACGTTCTCCACCTCGATGGTCCTGGGCGGTGGAGTCGATACTTAAAAGGTGTCGGGCGCGTCCAGCGGGCGATTGACGCATGCCATCCTGACGTCATCCACGCGCACTATGGATTCAGCGGTCTGGTCGCGACGATTCAGACCCGCGTACCCGTCGTAACGACGTTTCACGGTAGCGATGTCAACATTCCGTGGCAGCGTCAACTCTCACAGTTTGCGGCCCGGCGCTCCGCCGCCAACATTTACGTCGCGGCGCCTCAAATGGAGAAGATGCCTTCGACCCGCGCTCATTTGCTTCCCTGCGGGGTCGACCTGGCCCTGTTTAAGGCGACTCCTCGAGAAGAGGCCCGTGCCGTTCTTGGCCTTCCTTCCGACCGCGCTGTCGTTCTCTTCGCGGGGGCCTTTGCCAACCCGATCAAGAACGTAGACCTCCTCCACGCGGCCCTGGCTCTGGAACCGCCTTTGTCCGTCGAGTTACGAGAGATGGCCGGCGTGGCGCGCTCCGAAGTTCCTCGCCTCATGTCGGCGGTGGATCTTCTCGTCCTGACGAGTCGTCACGAGGGCTCGCCGATGGTCGTGAAGGAGGCGGTTGCCGTGGGACTCCCCGTCGTTGCGGTCGATGTCGGCGATGTCGCCGAAATCCTCAGCGGGGGACAGAGCGGGATCGTCGTCGAGTCGACGGCGCGGGCTGTCCGTCAGGGAATCGAAGACGGATTACATCTGTCCGGGGATTTGGTCCGGCCGACCGGGTTCGAGGAACGATACTCGCTCGCCAGCGTAGCCAGCAGCCTCGAAGCGATCTACGAAGCGGCAATCGACAGGTAGGAACCCGGGGCGGAACGTAGGCTGAGAGTCTTAGCGCGAAGGATCCGGGCGAAGGGGAACCTTGTTCGTAATCCAGCGACCGATTCCCTCTCCGATTCGTGCGTGGGCCCGAGGGCCCCAGGCATGGCCTTCTGGCGACGCGTAATCGACGAGATCGGAGAGCCACGTTTCGACCCTCAATCGGTGGAGTTGATTGGATCGATTCAGGCTTTCCACGGTGGCTTCGATCTTCGGGTAGCCATCGAGCGCGTTCTCGACCGAAACGAAGATCAGCTCGATCCCATCCCGCCGCAGCGCCTCTGCGAATGGAACGAGGAGAGCCACATAAGCGGACTCCATGGCATCGTCTCGTTCCGGATTGGGAGAAGTTGCCTGATCGGTCGCTTTTGCTGCTGAGTCCCTGGCCAGGAGCCAGATCTGGTTTCGAACGAAGTTGTAGAGCTGACTTCTCTGCAGCGGAGAATTGCTCAGGTACTTGGCAAACCGCTTCCCACCTGATCGAACAGGATGGAACGTGAAGGTTCCGTTCTCCCAGCGGGTGACGGGATGGATCGCGATATCCAGGGGGTCGTTGCTGCAAAACTGGAGAACGACGGTGGTTGGACGGAAGCGTTCTCCGAACTCGTAGTAGCGACGGATCTGTTGAGAGAGCCCCCAGCCTCCCACGCCAAGATTGACAACGCTGCGCTCCGCCCCAAACGTCTTCTGCATCTGGGCTGGAAACTCCTCACCATCATCGACTCCAGCGCCCATCGAGAAGGAATCCCCCAGCACGACTACACAGTTGCGGGCGGAGTCCGGTGAGACGAATGGGCCACGGTTCCCGTCCTTGTTGACCGTGTAAATGTACCGAAAGACTCCAGGTTTCTCGTGCCGGATCTTCGTTTGAGGAGGAAGGACGGTGTTGTATTGCTCGGAGAACGAATAGCGCGGAACCATGATCGACTGTGGAGCGAGAAGCGAAACCATGACCTCGCCGATCCCGAGCAGAGCCGCGTTCAGGCACACGAAAAGGAGGACGTGGCCACGTGAAATCTTCATCGGCGACCTTGTCGCAGTCGCAACGAATTCGTGACGACCAGAAATGAACTCATGGACATGGCAGCGGCAGCCACGGCAGGCTGCAGCAGTTTGCCGAGGGCCGGATAGAGGACGCCGGCCGCGATGGGAATGCCGATGACGTTGAAGGCGAAGGCCCAGAAGAGATTCTGCCGAATGGTCCGGAGGGTTCGCCGGCTGATTCCGATGGCGGCCTCGATCAGGCGCAGGTCCGGGCGCATGAGAGTTACATCTGCGGCCTCCACGGCCACGTCCGCTCCGCTCCCCATCGCGATTCCGATCTCGGCCTGAGCGAGGGCAGGTGCATCGTTGACGCCGTCACCGACCATGGCGACGTGCTTGCCGGCGGCTTGTAGCTCCTTGACGATCCGTGCCTTGTCCCCTGGCTTCAGCCCGCCCCGCGCGTCGAGGATTCTTAGTTCTCTTCCGATACTTGCCGCGACCTCGGGGTGATCTCCGGAGAGAAGGACGACTTCCGTTCCGGCCTCTTGCAAAGAACGCACCGCTTCCGCCGATTCCTCACGAAGCGGGTCGGTCACCTGCAACACAGCTGCGGGCCGGCCGGCGATGAGAACTCCGACTACGCTTGTGCCAGATTGGGCGGCCGAGTTCATCGCTTCGGCCAGCGCAACCGCATCGACTCCCTCGTCCGGGGCCGTTTTTTCGAGGTGACGACTGACAAACTCGAGGTTGCCGGCGTGAACGATCCGACCGTCGACGTTCCCGACGATTCCTTGCCCAGCTTCACTTTGAACATCCGAAGGGCGGAGAAGCTCGAGGCCGTTGCTCTCCGCTGTCTTGGCGATAGCCCGGGCCAAGGGGTGGGTGCTCTCCTGTTCGACCGATCCGACCAGGGTGAGAACGTCGAGGAGTCCGTGGTCACCGAAAACCTCGAAATTGGTCAGTTCAGGGCGGCCGACCGTGAGGGTTCCCGTTTTGTCGAGGACGACGGTATCGATGTGAGCGGCCGCCTCGAGGGCTTCGCCACCTCGAAAGAAAATGCCTCGTTCGGCAGCTCGACCCGTCCCAACGAGGACTGCCGTAGGCGTGGCCAAACCCAGTGCACAGGGACAGGCAATGATGAGAACCGAGATGAACGTAACCAGCGCGTACCCGAGTTGAGGATCTGGTCCGACGCTGAGCCAGATCGCCCCGGTTACGAACGCAACTGCCAGCACGATCGGTACGAAACGGCTGGCGATCTGATCGGCGACCCGTTGCACTGGCGCTTTGGAGGCCTGGGCCTGTTCGACGAGGTGGATGATCTGGGCGAGCGCGCTTCTCTCTCCGACCTCCGTGGCCCGATAGGTGAGGGTACTGTCCCCGTTTATCGTGCCACCGAAGACGGAGCTCCCAGCCGTCTTCTCAACGGGATAGGACTCACCCGTCAGCATCGCTTCGTCGACGTAGGAAGAACCCGCTTCGACTTTACCGTCGACCGGAATCCGCTCGCCCTCGCGGACATGAACCCGATCCCCGGCAGCAACCCGGTCGACCGGTACGCTCACGATCTCTCCGCTCGGAAGTTCGACTCGCGCCGAAGACGGGCGGAGAGCTTGCAGCCGGCGAATCGCGTGACGGGTTCGTCGCCGTGCTCGGGCTTCGAGGAGGCGCCCGAGGAGAATCAGAGCAACGATCGCGGTCGCTGCGTCGAAGTAGAGCGGCGGGTAGGAGCCATGTCCTCGGAGATCGGAGGGGAAGATGTCGGGCATGAAGACCGCGACGGTGCTGTAGAGGAAAGCGGATCCCGATCCGAGAGAAATGAGCGTGTTCATGTCGGCCGTTCCCCGGCGGAGGGAACGGGCCAGGCCCACGTGGAATGGAATCCCGCACCACAGAAGGACCGGAACACTGAGCGCGAAAAGCACGACAGGGAGACCCAGGGGACCGAGCGAAAAGGGCAGCCGGGCCGAATGGCTTCCGAGATGAACGATCACGGCGAGCACTGCCGCGACGACGAGCCGACGGCGAAGCTCGACATCAGCCCGATCACGGTCGAGCTCTTCTTCTGCTTCTAAGATCGCACCGGCACGCTCGGATCGAACTCGAAATCCTGCGCCTGCCACAGCTTCTTCGAGCGCACTCCTTCCCGGGAGAGTCTCGTCGAATCGGACCTGGGCGCGCTCCGTTGCCAGGTTTACGGATGCGGAGCGGACCCCGGGGACGGCGAGGAGCGATTTCTCGACCTTCGAAACGCACGCGGCACAGGTCATTCCATCAATCGAGAGTTGAGCTTCTGCATCGATTGCGGGGGGAAGTGCCACTGGGGATCCGGTCATAACTTCCTCCTTCTCCACAGTCTACGTCGTGGACCGGCGATTGTCGTGAACAACAGGGCTTGTCTCCGGTAGTAACGATTTGATGATACGAAATAGGTAGTAATTAGCTATAAAAGTGATATCATATCATCGTCCATCGAATCATAGAGGAGGCCCTTCGATGCCCAATACCAATCCTAGTCCCGACGCCACGCACAAAGAATCTCCCGTCCGAACGATCTCCGGTTGGCCGATCGTTCCGTTCGCAATACTCCTACCGGTCGGATTCGTTGCCTCCCTCATCCGGGCCAAGGTCTACGACGAGCCCCTGTCGGCCCTGGTCGGGTTCGTGTTGCTCTTCCTCGGGCTACTCCTCATTTCGGGCTTCTACCTCGTCCAGCCGAATCAGTCGAAGGTCCTCATTCTCTTTGGGGATTACGTGGGTACGGCGAGGAAGAACGGGTTTTGGTGGACGAACCCGTTTACGAAGAAGATTCCTCTCTCACTCCGGGCACGGACGCTCAATGGAGAGAAGCTGAAAGTCAACGAACTGTCTGGGAATCCCATCGAGATTGCCGCGGTCGTGGTCTGGAGGGTTCGGGATACAGCCCAGGCTGAGTTTGACGTGGACGACTACGCTCAGTACGTGATGTTGCAGAGCGAGACAGCGGTACGGAAAATGGCGAGTGCATTTCCCTACGACGGTGCGGAGAACACGGTCACTCTTCGACGGGCGACCGACGAAGTGAATCATCATCTCCAGGACGAGTTGCAAGCACGGGTCGCTCGGGCCGGGGTTGAAATCGTCGAAGCAAGGCTCAGTCATCTGGCCTATGCGCCCGAGATCGCAGGAGCGATGTTGCAGCGCCAGCAGGCCCAAGCGGTTGTCGACGCGCGGACGAAGATTGTCGAGGGAGCGGTCGGTATGGTCGAGCACGCTCTCGAAGAACTGAGTGCGAAGTCCATTGTCGAACTCGATGACGAGCGTAAGGCAACGATGGTGGGGAATCTCATGGTCGTGTTGTGTGGGGATCACTCGGTGCAACCGGTCGTCAACGCCGGATCTCTCTACTAGGGAAGGGGGCCAGCGTTTGGTGCTCTCGCCCCGGCCAGGGCACCGAGCGTTTCGAGATGGCGAAGAAAAAGGCATTCCTCCTCCGGATCGATCCGGGACTTCATGATGATCTCCGGCGCTGGGCCGACGCCGAGCTCCGGAGCGTCAATGGTCAGATCGAGTTCTTGCTCCGCCAGGCAGTCCGCAATCGAAAAGGTAGCGCGACGGTTAGGAATGCGGACGACCCGCCCGAAGTTCCCGGCTCGACCGCGGACGCCGAAGAATGATCCTCGCTCCGTCCACCGCAATATCGAGGTCGGCCGCGACGCCTGCCTGTGAGATAATACTTCGAAGTCGAGGAAGTGGAGGGGCGTGTGTCGGGTAGGGATCAACTCAGTCTGTGGCGAGCTGCACTTCTCGTGTTGGCTCCTCTGGCCCTTCGGCTGGGCGTCTGGAGAGAGCTGAGACGAAGCCCCTTCTTCGATGTCCTTTTCATTGATGCTCGGATCTATCACGAGATGGCCGAGCAGATGGCGGCCGGTACGTTGGTCGCGAACACGCCGTATTGGCAACCCCCGTTCTATCCCATGCTCCTGAGCCTCATCTACCGGGTGACTGGTCCAAATCCAGATGTCGCCCGGGGGGTGGGGATTGTTCTGGGTACTCTCGCCTGCGTCCTCGTCTTCCTGATTGCGCGTCGCTTCTTCGGCCCTCGCGCCGGTTGGGTGGCTTGGGGAATTGTTTCCCTATCGGGACCTATGATGTTCTTCGATCTCCAGCTCTTGAACGTCACCTTGGGAATTACTCTGGCCTTGGGATGCTTGTGGCTCTGGAGTGGCGGAGAGAGCCTGACCACGGGTCGGGCCCTGCCGTCCTCTGCCGTGGCCGGCGGTGCGGCTCATCGGGTCAAGGCGGCTGTGGATAAGGAAGGTCCTTCGGTTCCCTCCGAAGTGAGCCGACAGGTCGCCGCGGGACTGCTCGGGGGCCTGGCCGCCATCACGATCGGCAACATGCTTCTCTTCGTCGGAGCGATTGTCGTCTGGACTCTCTTTCGCCGGGTCAATCGAACGGCGCTCTATTGGTCAGCGCTGGCAGCATTCGTTGTTGCGGCGTTGCTGCCGCCGGCCGTGATTTCTCTGCAGAACCAGAGACTCTCGGGGGAGTGGATCGGCATTTCATACAATTCAGGAATCAACTACTGGATCGGGAACAATCCCGAGTACGACCGGACCGTCGAAGTTCGGCCCGGACGCACCTGGATCGCGTGGACCGACGAACCGAGAAGAGAAGGCCGGACGGGATTCCGTGCCCAGTCCGACTACTTCTTCGAGAAGTCGGCATCCTGGTTTGCGGCCGATCCCGGCCGCGGAGCCCGCCTGCAGCTTCGGAAGCTGGGTCTCTTCCTCAGGGGAGACGAGATCATGCGAAACCAGGAGATCTATCCGTTTCGCGATGACTCGAGAATCCTCCGCCTACTCCTATGGTCGAGAGGGATCGCCATTCCGTTCGGACTGTTGTTTCCGCTTGCCGCGGCCGCGACGATAAGTCTCTGGTTCGAGCGTCGCCGGTTCTCGTCGCGCTGGCGCATCCTTCCCTTCCTCGTTCTTCTTTACTCACTCTCCGTAGTCGCCTTCTTTGTGACCGCTCGCTATCGGCTGCCCGTCGTTCCTCTGCTCGCGATTCTCGCGGGTGGGGGCGTTACATTCTGGATCGAACGGTTCGTACGCGGACCGTGGGGAAGTCTTGTGGCTCCTTCGATCGTCGGTCTGCTCTGCCTCTTTTTTTGTGCCCGGGGAACTCCTCATGCGGCGGCCGACTTCAATAGCGATGCCTACTACGACCTCGGGGTCCATCTTCAATCGTACGGTGACTTCGATGGCGCTCGTCTTCGTTACGAGCAGGCCCTGGAGCGCAATCCCCAGAACCATGAAGCGATGAACAATCTCGCGGGGCTGGCCATGCGCGGTGGGGATCTGGCCACGGCCGGTCGAAATCTCCGTGGCGTGCTCCTAGCGTTTCCCGATGACGTTCGCGCTCGCTACAACCTTGGTTTGGTCTACCTGGACGAGGGGAAACCCTACGACGCCGGTTGGCAGCTCCATCGAGTCCTCCAGGCTCGCCCCGACCACCCGAAGGCGAAGGCGAAGCTAGCCCAGGCTGAGGCCATGTCCCGTCAACTCGAGGCAACCTGGGCCGTACAAAGCGAGGACGCCATCGTTGCCACCCTCCAGGGCGCTTTTCGCGCCAATCCCACCAATGGTTTTCTTCATCAGAGGCTCCGGTCGATGCTCGTCGAGCGGGGGCGGGACGCCGAGGTCGCCGAAGTCGATCGGCTTTTCGCTGCCGCCAGAGAGAATGAGCCCGAAGGTTGAAAACTGAACCGAATGGGGCGAGGCGTCGCCGGTACATGGAGTGGGTGACGTTACAAAGGGAGAAGAGGGAACAGAACGATGACGGCGGCTCTCGAGTTAACAGGTGTCAGCAAGTCCTACGCCGAGGTTGAGGCGGTCCAGTCCTTTGATCTGACCGTGGAAGCCGGTTCGATCTTTGGGCTGCTCGGTCCGAACGGGGCCGGGAAGACGACGCTCATTCGCATGATCATGGATATCATTCGCCCCGACCGCGGCACGATCCACCTGCTCGGGTCGACCGATCCAGAGTTGCGAAGAGATCGGATCGGGTACCTCCCGGAAGAGCGCGGTATCTATCGGAAGATGAAAGTCCGGGAACTCCTTGTCTACCTGGCCCAGCTGCGCAGTATCCCGGCCGGAAGAGCACGTGAACAGGCGGACTTCTGGATCGAACGGTTTTCGCTCAGCGAAAGAGCGGACGAGAAGATCGAAGCTCTCTCGAAGGGAAACGCGCAAAAGGTGCAGTTTATCGCCACGATCCTGCACGAGCCCGAAGCGATCATCCTCGACGAGCCCTTTTCGGGCTTCGATCCGGTCAACGTCGATCTGGTCAAGAACGTCATGCTCGAACTGAAGGACAAGGGAATGACGATTCTTCTTTCGACCCACCAGATGGAGACAGTCGAGCGCCTCTGTGATTCCATCTGCCTCATTCACGAGGGTAAGAAAATTCTCGACGGATCGATTCGCGAAGTAAAGCAGCAGAGGGGCACCAACGCGGTCCAGATCGAGTTCGACGGGAGTACCGATTTCTACCGGGATCCGAAATGGGTCAGCCGATTCGACGAATCGAGTCGCTATGTCGAGATGATTCCGGCCGCGGGGGTCGATCCGTCGGAGCTGCTCCGACTGGCCATCGCTGACGTCCAGGTCTCCCGCTTTCAAATCATGGAGCCCTCGGTCCACCAGATCTTTCTGGAAGCGGTCGGAGTAACTGAGTCCTCCGAGATCAGGAGCGCGGGGGTGAGCCGATGAAAAAGATGTTCCTGGTCGTTCGTCAGGAGTACCTCAATCGAGTCAGGACGAAAGGCTTTCTCATCGGGACTCTCATCATCCCGATCATCATGGGGGTCCTGATTCTCTTTCCTCTCCTCCTGGATCGAGTAGATGATGAAGGAACGCGAACGTTTGCCGTCGTCGACTCGTCCGGAGTCATCTTTGCTCAATTGGCGGAGTCCTTTCCCGATACGACCCAGGCGGGAGACCCTCGGTATCGGTTCGAGGACTATCTGCGTGGGCACCGGACGGAGGTTGACTGGGCTCCACGTCTCTCCGCAGAAACCATGAATGGAACGATCGATGGGTTCTTCATGATTCCTCCGTCTTTTCCGAAGGGAGGCACGGAGGCGCGGTTCTACGCGCAGAACGTATCGGATATGAGTCGTAACCTGCGTTTTCGACGGGCCCTGGAAGGATTGGCGCGTCGAGCTCGGATCAAGGACTCCGGGCTGAGCGAAGAGCAGATCGGTCAGATTCTCGCACCGACGGCTTTTACGACCTTTCGCGTCGATGGTGGGGAAGCGACCGAAGACACCGGCCAGACCTTTGGCCTGGCGTATGTCTTTTCGTTCGTCTTCTACATCTCGCTGTTTACATATGGACTGACGACACTACGCACGACTCTGGAAGAGAAGACCGCCCGCACCGCGGAGTTGATGGTCTCCCACGTGCGTCCGCTCCATTTGATGGGGGGAAAGATTCTTGGGGTCGGAGCCGTCGGTCTGACTCAGCTGGGAATCTGGTTTCTCGCGGCAGCTCTCCTCACCACCCAGAGTGCAGCTCTCCCGGGCCCGATGGCTTCGGCCGTCGAGCAGATCCGAGCCACGGCCCCGTCGCCTGCCGTCATCACCGTGTTCTTTGTCTTTTTCTTCTTCGGGTTCTTGTTCTACTCGGGGATGTTTGTCTCGATCGGTGCCATGGTCAACAGCGAGACCGAGGCACAACAGATGCAAACTCCGGTCGTCATGCCGATCATCCTGGCGTTTATCATTTCCATGGTTCTGGGAACGCGCTCACCCGATGGTACGATCGTCGTCGTGCTCTCGATGATACCGTTCTTCTCGCCGATCCTGATGGTGGTGCGCGCCTGCGTGCTCATGCCTCCGCTCTGGCAGATTCTCCTGTCCCTTGGAATTCTCATTCTGGGGACCTGGGCTTCCATCTGGATCTCGGCTCGCATCTTTCGAGTGGGGCTTCTCATGTACGGGAAGAAACCGAATCTTCCAGAGATGCTCCGCTGGATCCGCCAAGCGTAGGTCTTATAACTCCGCTTGGATTTGACGAGCCAGGGTCTCGCCATCGGAAGCTCCGAGCTGTCCGCGCACTTTCCAACCCACGCCGAGGCCTTGACCGTCTTCGAGTTTGGGGATGATGTGAAAGTGAACGTGCATCACTTCCTGATGCGCCATTTTGCCGTTGTTTTGCAGGATGTTGAATTCGGTTGCCCCGGTCGCGGCGAGTACCGCCCGGGAAATCCGCGGGAGGACTCGGCCGATAGCCGACGCTGAATCATCAGAAAGCCGGTCGAGGGTCGCGGCAGGTTCCTTTGGAATGACGAGTGTGTGACCGGGACTGAGGGGGTTGATATCGAGAAAGGCCAGAACGTATTTGTCCTCATAAACCCTGTGGCAGGGAATCTCACCCTCGAGGATCTTCGTAAAAATGGTGGCCATGCTGAGGACGTTACCTGAGACCGGCGCACCGATTCCAACCAAAATGGCCCAGAATCGACTCCAGCGACGGGCGGGGATAGAACTTTTTGCCGGTCCGGTGGGAATTCGGCCCACGGCTGGTAGACTCGATCCCGATCGTCTAGTCTCTTTTTTTGACGAGGATGAGTCGGACTCCGAAACCGTAGAGCTTCGAGACACGTAGGGTGGAGTGACAGATTCCATGAAACTCGAACGACCGGCCGTGAGGTTTTCTCGAAGATGAAGCAAACGCAGCAAAAATCGCCCAGAAGGAGCCCGGATAAAACCTGGCCGACCCGCCTCCTCAGCACGGTAAGTGCTTCGGGACTGGGACTTCTGGCCGCCTTTGGCCTCGGGGCCCTGGTTGATTTCTCCAGCCGGGCGGAGGCGAGAGGTCCCCAGCTCGTCGGGATCGAGGACATTCGTCGAGAGGGTCTCCGACATGGAGTCCTCGTGTTACCTCAAGAGACACGGCTCGAAATCGAAGCGGAAGGCAGCCCGGAGTCGAACGAACATGCCGCCCTCGCCCAGGGTTGGATCCTCGACCTGGACACTCGCCAGCCGGTCTGGACCCAGCGAGACGCGCGCGGTCGACGGGACCGACGGTCGGACAACTGGCAGGTCGAAGATGAAATCACGTTGCCGGCCGGGACCTACGGAGTGTATTTCGGCGCGTTCAGCGGGCATCGCCCCGTCAACAAGAAGCTCAAGGTGTTTGGACTCGAACTCGGGAGCTTCGATCTGAGTGTTGGCCCGAAGAGAGATTGGGATGAAGAAGGCGACCCCGACTCCTGGGGAATCTGGGTTTACGCGGCAAGTGCCGGCGTCGAGCGGGGTGCCGTTCCAGCCGAGGTCCCGCCCCCCTTTCCCGAGGCGATCGTCCGTTACCTGGGACTCGGTGATGGCGAGCATCACGAGGTCCGAATCGATCTCGACAAAGACGTAGAATTCAAACTCTGGGCTACGGGGGAGCACGGCGGCAGCGG
>Ga0315338_1001157_pt1 | contig 37600 bp, 30 predicted proteins | sample ASW8metaG_FD_204518 | JGI IMG/M metagenome (GOLD analysis project Ga0315338, IMG submission 204518) | Ammonia-oxidizing marine archaeal communities from Monterey Bay, California, United States - ASW #8 | ecosystem: Environmental > Aquatic > Marine > Coastal | place: USA: California | collected... | reverse complement strand
CAAGAACAGCGAAAGTACCATGGCGGGCGGTATCAATTTTTTGAATAAAGTCTCCGTACCGTTCGACATTCCTTGCGACGAGCTCATTTTCTGCTACGAAGGTAACTTTCGGCTGACGTGTGACGGAAAATCGTACGAGATCGGGCCGGGTGACATGATGTTTGTGCCGAAGGGTAACCATATTGCTTACGAGGCGGACGGTGAATGTACGATCTTCTACGCTGCCTATCCGGTGAACTGGAAACAATTAGCTGGTTTGACAGAGGTCCCCGGTATTGACCCCGACGACATGTAAGCTAGCTCGCTTTTGCAGCACATAGGCATCGTCGGGCGATTGAAAATCTGTTTTACTACTTTCAGCAATAGTAGTTGTTTTGATTGGTGGCCAGGGGTGGAATTGAACCACCGACACGAGGATTTTCAGCCCGTGTCCTCAAATCGCGCTACCTGTAAAAACGCTTGTATTCAAGCATAACAAAGCACTCTGGTCCTGTGTAAGGTGGCACTTTAGGACATCAGCGGACATGCAAGGACTTCCGATAGCGACAATATAGAGACAGCGAATTAAAGTCGGGAAGCGACGGAAGGATTAATACTTCTTCCAGCGCCGTAGGAAACCACAGCATTGTTTAGGCACATACATTCGCTATTTAACTCCAACATAACGATGTAGACGTTATTGCACAGGACCTTCTTACCCACACTGTGCGACAAGAATTTCCATTTCTTGCTTGTCTTACCATATCCGTCCTGATACTCGTAGGCATCTCAGTTTGGAATCAGATCAAGCTTGTTTAGAAGTAAACTCGCTGAATAACAAGTAAACTATGACTCGGTGTCGAGTTAATCATAACTTATCAACTTGTGGAACACTTGGCATCAAGCGATATGAATATTTCGAAAATATCAATCATTGTTCCAACGCATAATGAAGAGAAAACAATAATCCCGCTTTTGGAATCTGTCCAACAAGCAGTAAAAGAACTTTCCAAGGTCGTAATATGGGGTGATCGTAGTTAATGATTCATCTACTGATAATACTGGGGCTTTGCTCAACGAGCATAACGCACTCTATGATCATCTAATTTGAACAAGGCAGCAAAGTGGTAAGGGAGGCGCAGTTCTGGAAGGGCTAAAACAATCGACAGGCGATTACATTCTTTTCCAAGATGCCGACCTTGAGTATAGTCCGAAAGTCTTTGAAAAACTTTTAAGCCAATTCCAGAATTCGGAGCTGATGTTGTAATCGGAAGTAGAATTCTTGCACCTGAGTGGACTAGGGTTCATTACTTCTGGCATATGATTGAGAATCGTTTTCTTACGTTTGTTTTTAATTTCCTCAATAACACTACCTTTACAGATATCTATAGCTGTTACTTGCTGTACCGAAAAGCGCTGTTTTCAGTTAGGGACATAACCACCTCTGTCTGGGAGCAACATGGTGAAATCTCTCCCCTTCTGTAAAGAATGGGAAGGTGTTTTATGAAGTTCCGATTAGTTACTCTGGAAGAACTTATAATGAGGGAAAAGATTCAGGCTGCTCACATTTAAAAACATTGTCTACATCTTGTTGGTAACGCGGTTTAAGTTTGGTAATCGCGGCTAGGCCTCTCCCGTCATGCATAGGCTTTACACTCATGCTTAGTTCTAGTTCATTAAATACAAGATAATATTGCACGTAAAACCACATAATGGTCTCAAATGCGATTCAAACACTAACCGCTCAGACTGGACCAGTCAGTGAGCGAGGCCGTATGGGCCTTGTTTTCAAGTCAAAATACGATTTAATTTTCGTAGTTTGTGTTTCTTTAGCAGCCTATTGGATACATAGTGTAGCGTGGCCTCTACATCCTGGCCGTGATTGGGCCTCTTACTTATCTGTTTTAACAATAATTACAGATGGCAATTTGTTCCAGAGACATTCGTTAGTTGATCTGGCTGTTTATGGTCCCCGCATAAGTGTTCACCCACCCGTTACTCCACTAGTGACTGGATTCATCTTGTTTCTGGGTGGCCCCATACTGCTGGAAATTTCGTTAAGTCTAGCTTTTTGCTTTGTAAATTTTGCGACGTACACTATTGCATCAATCTGGGGACGAATTCTGGGGATTATCAGCGTAATAATCCTTTGTCTTTTTCAACCGTACATCCACATTTTCCATCAAGCTTCAAGTGATGCCATCTATGCCGCGTTACTGATGCTCTTTTTCTTGGTTAGCTTTCGGTTTTTACATAGTCAAAACTATAAAACAACCATTGTCATAGGGTTGGTAGCATTTCTCGTCTATTTTACCCGTAGTTCTGGGCTGTTCTTGTTTGTTTTCTGGCCATCTATTTTAGTATTACTCGGATTATTCGGGCTAAAACGATCTATAAGACATGCCGTAGCATTTTCTTGTATTTGTGCAATCTTATGGTCGTGTTGGGCAACATACTTTTTTATTACTGTAGATTCATTCAGGACCAATTTTAATTCCACTTTCTTATCTATGGTTAAGGTCCATACTCATGACGAAATCTTTTATCCAGAAAACGGTCCCGTCTCAAAGCAATTAAGTCAGATAATCAAAAAGAATATTGAAGAGGGAAAATATAAAGATGTTGTGGATTACAGGGGCCGCTCACTAACTGACTTTGAAACTTTTCGTACAGGTGGCGCTCGATCAATCGGTTTATTGCTTTTGGCTCCACGTGCTCAATATTCAATTGAGGAGTCTGATCGCTTAATTAAGAAGGCTGTTGTAGAAGCAATTTTGTCCCATCCTAGACTATATTTGCGAGGGTTAATTAGGAACCTCCACGAGAACCTTTTTTTCGGGAGAATTCTCGACTACACGGATGAAACCAGCGATTATGCAAGAGCAAAAGCTAAAGCAAAAACAGGGTTAGATATCTCGACTAAAGAAATGATGTTGGCATTATCAATCCGAGAGGGTAATCAGCAATTAAGAGTTTTACTGGATTCATATAAATTGCCAAACATGTATTTTTGGACTATCGCTGGATTTGGACTTCTGATTGGCACCGTAGGATTCGCAGAGATAACATTAATCGGATATCTGTTTTTCTCTTTATGTCATATTCTGATGGTTACCCTAGCGGGGGGAACAATTTATCAATATAGAGCGCCTTTAGACCCAATATTCATCATAATTGGGATTGTGGGCTTATCAAAAGTCTTCTATGCGATAAAGAATCATGAATATGACTCCTTTCGTAGATTGTTTAGAATCATTTATGTCGCGGTATTTCTTGCCTCCCTGGTCGTCCTACCATTTCTACTATTTCACGAGTCTCGTTTCCCGGAAATATTTGGGCGCTATTCTGTTTCTTCATTCTTGATCCTATCCTTTGATGTACTTATAGCAGCAGGTTTAACATTGTCTTTCGTTGGAGAAAGGATATCTTCGAGTTTCAATCATTCTGGCAACATGGTCGGGGACCGTATCGTTTTAGCTAGTAATACCTATAAATACATTTCAGTGGGCCTTGTATTATGTTTTTTAACAATTTGGCTTCCATTAGCATATTCGTTTCTAATCGATAATATATAGTTCCACGTCAAATAGTTAGTGATGTTTTGACTGTACCTCGTAAGTCGAGTCACCCAAAATACGGGAATCTCCTGTAACTTAACCGACGGAAGATCCTACGATAAAACGCAAGCGATGCACCGGCGAACAAATCATCTAGATAGATGACTACTGTATCTCGTCGGAACATATGGGGCCAAAAAGGGTTAATTATTGAAAGAAACATGTATTAATTCATTACTATTAATCGGGGTCTCAAAAAGAAACACTCAAACTCAGAAAAGTTAGTCAAAGCGATACATCGCAAGTCCCGTCGGAAGTATTCAGCACAAGAGAAAATTCGTATTGTATTAGGCAGATATGTACTATGGTCAATACCATCAGATTATGGACCAATGCGCCATGATCAAACAACAAACACTACAACAACAAAGGTGCGAAAATCTGACAAGCTATGTCTGAATTAAACAGGTTATATAATCAAATTGTCTCTCTTAATATTATGCGCAGACTGTTCCAAATCTTTTCACGACATGCACTTTTTCGTCTCATTTTCTCTCCATAGCAATATCCAATTCATGGAGGAAAACATTCATAATCGTCCAGTTGGGGTCCATTACTGTATTGTAGAGCCTCATTCAAGAGTATAAGAAAGGCTATTTATTTTGAAAGAATGGAATCATAGTATGAGTATCAAGAAGATTCTTCTTGTTAATCCACCTTGGATAACCCGAGACGATAACGTGTGGCATGGTATCAAGGGCGCTATGCCGCCGCTTAGCTTGTTGTCAATCGGCGCTGTGTTAGAGCGAGAGGGATTTGAGGTCGAAATCCTTGATGTGCATCTAGATGCTCTTTCCGAGAAACAAGTGCATGAGGCAATAGCAAAGGCAAAACCGGATCTGGTCGGTATTTCGGTGATGACTTCCACGGCTATATGCTCGCATAGGATTGCACAGCTTACAAAAGAATGGAATCAAAATTGTGTTGTCGTAATGGGAGGAGTCCATGTTCACTCGCTGCCAAAAGAAGCGCTCAGAAACAAGGCTGTCGATTATGTAGTACGTGGTGATGGTGAGTACCCATTGCTGGAACTATGCCAAGGCAGGGAGATCGCGTCGATTCCTGGACTAGGTTATAGAAAGGAAAATACGGTTATTCTCAACGAGGCACGGCCTGACATTAAGGATTTAAGTGAGTTGCCGCGGTACGCTTATCATTTGATTGATGTGCCACGTTACTATCCGGCAGTGGGGGCCTATCGCAACTTGCCCGCAATCAATATGCTGATGACTCGTGGTTGTCCGGGTAAATGCATATTCTGTAATTCCGCCGAAACAACCCTTAGGACACATTCGGCTGAGAACATGGTTGATGAAATTATTTCACTTCGAGATAACTACGGTATCAAGGAGATACAGTTTTACGACGACACCTTCACGGTAATGAAGAAAAACGCCCTTGAGTTCTGTCGATTAATGGCAGAAAAGCGAGTAGGCGTAACCTTCAGTTGCTTCGCTCGTACAGATTGCTTCAGCGAGGAAATGGCAGTTGCCCTCAAGAAAGCTGGATGCCATCAGGTTATGTTTGGGGTTGAATCTGGAAGTCAAGAAATGTTGAAGATCATCCGGAAAGATATAGATCTAAATAAGACTCTGGACGCCGTTAAGTTGGCAAAAAAAGTCGGTATTGAAGTGAGGTGTGCCTTTACCTTTGGCACACCGGGAGAGACCAAAGAAACAATTCAGGAAACAAGTGATTATGCAATGATAATGGACCCAGATCTGGCTATCTTTAATATCACAACGCCTTATCCAGGAACCCAAATGTATGCGTGGGCGAAGAAGAACAATCTTCTGACTACTCATGATTGGTGGGATTATGAACTGGGTAACGCGGTAGTCGATCTGCCGACCATAGCTGCTGAAGACCTGCGCAAAGCCTATGAAAAAGCGTACTCTACATTCTATGACCGACCAATAGTTTATTGGCGCCGACTCAAAATGATTAATTCGTTCCGAAAATTTCGTGATGCCATGGATGCATTTTTGAGCTTAAAATTCAAATCAACATTAAGTGGTAGGGGAAAATATCGCCCAGAGTGGCTAAAACACTCTAGGGAGGACTTTTTTAGTTTCAACTTTGAAGAGCGGGATCAGAATGTGACGATACCCGAGGTATTGCGTGATGAGACTTTACTCAATAAGCACGCAGTCTGATGTCGGACTATGCGATCGTTATCCCGGTATTTAACGAAGCAGTAAAGTTAGAGAATGTATTACTTCGCTGCGCGGAAGCAGGTGTCGAAAGCCTCATCGTTGTTGATGATGGGAGTACCGACCGGTCGGTGGTCGTTGCGCAAAAGTATGGTGCCGATGTTATTCAGTTAAGTCAGACCCGGGGAGTAGGCTGGGCATTGCGCGAGGGCATCTTTCGTGTCAAAGAGATGGATGTTCCCTACTGTGTGATCATGGCGGGCAATGATAAGGATGAGCCTAATGAGATTGAAAGGCTTCTCACCCCTTTGCGAGAGGGTAAAGCAGATTTTGTCCAAGGATCAAGATGGCTATCCGGAGGTAGCATTGGGGGGGATATGCCGATCTATCGTAAATGGGCAACACAGCTTCATCCGGGATTGTTCTCGATCGCGGTAAGAAAACCTTTAACCGATAGCACAAATGGGTTTCGGGCGTTTCGGTGTAGCCTCCTTGACGATCAGAGAATTAATCTCCAACAAAAATGGTTGGATGGCTATGAATTAGAACCCTACTTGCTTTTTAAGGTGATTATGCTGGGATACCGTCACCTCGAAGTACCCTGCACAAAAATATATCCAAAAAGATCTTTAGGGATAACGAAAATGAGACCTATTTTAGACTGGTGGGCAATCTTGAGGCCGATCATTCTTTTGGGCCTAAGATTAAAAAAATGATCAGCGATTTCACGGACATCGGCCTGATTACAGGAGATCAAATGTAGATGCCGTCTTCGCCAAGAGGCATCACCGTTGTATAATTCTGTGCGATTTTTCCAGCCTGTAACTTTACTGGATTTGCCACGCTTCGCCTTAGTAGGCGTGTCAACCTGAGTTCTGGCTAGTCTAAAGGTTAGATTAGTAGATGATTCAAATAGCAGTGATCGGGGCTGGGCGCTGGGGGCCAAATATAATTAATAACCTGGAAGCAGGGAGTCGAAGTCTTGTTCGATATGTGGTCGATAAAGATGAGCAACAATTGTCAGAGATACAAAAACGATTTCCGGCTGTTATAGGGATAAGAGATCCAAACGTTGCCTTGGATGACCCAGAAATCGATGCGGTGGTGATTGCAACTCCCACCAGCACGCATTATGAATTGGTGACTCAGGCCCTAAATAGTGGTAAACACGTTTTTGTGGAAAAACCACTAACCCACTCGATCGAAACCAGCAAAAAAATATCCGCTTTAGCCAAGAAAGTAGATCGAGTTGTTATGGTAGGGCATGTATTCGTTTACAACAGTGCGTCCAGAAAAGTCCGGGAACTTGTTCAACAAGGCGCACTGGGGCGGATTTATTACCTGTCAATGGTCCGGACAAATCTTGGCCCCATCCGTGTTGATGTGGACGCCGCATGGGATTTGGCTGCCCACGATATCTCTATGGCAAATTTCTGGCTTGATGCTTTACCCCTAAGTGTTTCTGCTACGGCGGGCACGTTTATTAACGATGGAGTGGCCGATGTCGTCTTTGCCAATATTCGTTATCCAAATGACGTCTTGGTTACTATTCACGCATCATGGTTGAATCCGGTAAAGGCGCGCGATATCACCATCGTTGGCGAGAAGAAAATGCTTACATTCGACGATGTTGACCTGGCCACGCCAATACGAATATTCGACAAGCAGGTAAAGGAAGACTCTGACACAGTTGAGCTGACGGGAACCTTTGAATCATTCCGCACGAGCGTCCATCAAGGGGAGATGACAACACCATTTGTCGAAAAAACCCAACCACTTCGGAACGAATGTGATCACTTTATCGATTGTCTGGAAAATGGCGCCATATGCGAATCGGGTCCCACCGAGGGGATCAATGTTGTCAGGGTATTGGAGGGAGTGTCTATGTCGGCTAGGACAGGGCGCGAAGTCGCGATAGGTGACATATGAGCATCCCCCTAGTAGACCTTAAGTGGCAGCATCAGCAAATTAAGGAGGATGTCGAAAAAGGGTTCGAGGAGGTAATTAACGCTGGCGCGTTCATTTTGGGTCCGCCAGTTCACCAATTTGAAAATGACTTTGCGGAATTTTGCGGGGCAAAGCATTGCGTGAGTGTTGGTAACGGGACCGACGCTCTTGAGATTGCCATGCGAGCGCTCAGCATTGGCCAACAGGACGATGAAGTGATCCTTCCGGCCAATACATTCGTAGCCTCGGCCTTGGCGGTAATGCGATGCGGGGCAAAGCCAGTGCTAGTCGATTGTGACGATAATCATCTTATAGATATAGAGCATTGCGAAAAGAAAATCGGACAAAACACAAAAGCGATCATGGCGGTTGATCTATTTGGGCAGATGCCCCAGATGGGCAAACTTGAGGAGATCGCAAGTTCTGCCGGTATCGTTCTGGTAGAAGATGCAGCTCAAGCACAGGGTGCGAGCCATCGGGGCAAGCAGGCCGGCTCCTGCGGTAGCATAGCTGGTACCAGTTTTTATCCCGGCAAGAATCTTGGAGCCTATGGCGATGCTGGCGCAATCACCACTGACGATGATCAATTAGCCGATAAGGCCAGGCGTCTTCGTAATTACGGAAGTGAAGTTAAATACCACCATCCAGAGGTCGGGTTCAATTCTCGCCTTGATACCTTACAGGCAGTAGTGTTGGGCGCAAAACTAAAGCACCTCACCATGTGGAATAAAATGAGGCGAGAAGCGGCAAATCGCTATTTTGATCTGTTGAGGGAAGTGCAAGGAATAGAGTTACCGGAATCATCATCAGAAAATGAGCATGTATGGCATATATATGCTGTTCGAGTCCAACATAGAGAGGCCGTGTTGACGGCATTACATAAAGCTGGTGTAGGTGCGGGCATTCATTATCCAATACCAATTCATCTTTTAGGTGCGTTCGAGTTTTTAGGGCACAAAAGAGGAGACTTCCCTAGGGCTGAGGGTGCTGCATCAGAGATGATTTCTTTACCAATGTTTCCTGGCATATCAGAGGCACAGCAAGTAGCGGTATCTGAGGCCTTGGTGACCGCGGTGAAGAATAACTAGGATTAGCAAGTGCCAGAGATCTTTATCCACCCCCAGGGCATCTGCGAAAGTAACCAGGTTGGGGAGGGCACCCGAATCTGGGGGTTCGCGCATGTAATGGCAGGGGCTATTGTTGGCCAGAACTGTAATATCGGCGGTAATGTCTTCGTTGAAGCGGGGGCAATTATCGGAAATGAGGTCACGGTAAAGAACGGTGTTCAGATTTGGGATGGTGTCACACTTGAGAGTCGTGTTTTTGTTGGTCCAAACGTAACTTTTACCAATGAGCTTTGTCCCCGCTCTGCAAGACCAAAGGGAAGGCGGCAGCTAGTGCCAACTCTCGTTCAAGTTGGCGCCACAATCGGTGCAAATTCCACTATTATTTGTGGCAAAATCATTGGGCGTTATACGTTTATAGGGGCAGGGTCGGTAATCACCAAAGATGTTCCTCCTTATGCATTAATGGTCGGCAACCCCGGGCATCGAATAGGATGGGTTTGTGACTGTGCGAGTCAATTAAGCGATGATCTTTTTTGTAAATGCGGTCTCAAATTTGAGTTTGTCAGCGAGGATATGGGCCTGCGTAAGATCGCTTAGTCAGGCGGTCTAAAATAGATTACACGCAGTATCCGACATTGCCAGCGTTTGTTGTCTTCACGCTGAAACAAGACAACATTGCAATCACAGATAGTTCTATCTTTGATTTGTTCAGTTGTAAGCGTTCTACTAGAACGCTTCTGCTTCTTCGCAGTAGCACTCTATCTTTGTAGCAGTGCGTTTGCTTCGTACTTTCTGTTGTGTTTTCACTCTCTAAAACACTCACTCAACTATGTAAGTGAAGCAGTGTATTGAATGAGTATATGACAAATAAAACTGCGTGAGGCCTTGTAGAGAGGGGTATCGTTAAAACTCCTCATAAAACAAGGGGTTTGGTGGCCAGGGGTGGAATTGAACCACCGACACGAGGATTTTCAGTCCTCTGCTCTACCGACTGAGCTACCTGGCCTTGTTGGGCAACAACTTCATGAAGGCTTTGCATTAAAGATCACACCGTAGCTTTCGTCAAGTCGATCATTTTGTTGTACCCACCACTCGCAGAGCAGGTCAGTGCTATAGTCAGTCTGGGTCAAAGGCCATAGGCCAGTCATGAAATTCTGCAGTCAGTGCGCTCAACAGTTATCGTTCAAGGTGCCAGAGGGCGATAACCTACCGCGGTATATTTGTGACAGCTGCGGAATGATCCACTATCAAAACCCGAAGATCGTCGCCGGCTGCATTCCGGAATGGGAAGGCCGTATTTTGCTGTGCCGCCGAGCGATCCAACCCCGCCATGGGTTGTGGACAATCCCCGCTGGCTTCATGGAAAACAGTGAAACCGTGGAACAAGCTGCAGCACGGGAAACTCGAGAAGAAGCATGCGCCAAGATCAATATTGCAGGCCTGTATGGGATCTACAACATTCCACACGTGAACCAAGTGTACATGATCTTCAGGGGACCGCTGGCGGATGGCGCATTTGCACCGGGTGTAGAGAGTCTTGAAACCGCCCTTTACGAGGAAGCCGATATTCCGTGGTCAGAAATTGCTTTTGCGGTCGTGAATAATGTGCTCAAACGCTATTTCCGTGATCGACAACACGGCGACTTTGCAACTTTTGTTGATACCGTCGAGCCCAGGCGGACCTAAGACAACAACACGGTATCGCCGCACTACCGAGCAAGCAGCTCGACCAGACCGAGCATAGACGTCACCTCTGCACTTGGTTTTTGCTGCTGTTCCCATACGCCCGCTGACCGGTTGACCCACACAGCAGTCAGCCCCGCATCCAGTGCACCGATCACATCTTCTACCGGGTGGTCACCCACATGGAGTACAGACGCGGGCTCCAGGTCCAGCGCCTCACAACCGAGCGCAAACATCTTGGCGTCGGGTTTTTTCACGCCAGCATCCGCTGCGCTGACTTGCCCGCTGAAAAATTTGCTGATTCCAAGCCTGTTTATCTTGGCATTTCCATTCGACAAAGCGACTATGGGATAGCGCCCTTCAAGTGCCTCCAGGGCTGGTAGTACGTCGGGGTAGAGTTCAACGTCGTGGCGCAGTGCCAGAAAACGATCGATCAGATCGTGCGACCCTGCAGGATCATAATCACACTCCTCAAGAATCATAGCAAATGAATAGCGGCGCAACTCCGTGAGATCATGGGCGAGATCGGGTCGGGTTTCATAGACCTGGTTACGCAGGTTGCGCAGTCCATCAGCATCATAGCGGCTGGCGACCTTGGGGTAATGCATCTCGATGTGCCGGTGTAGTTCCACCTCCGCCCTGCGAATCACCGACCAGATATCCCAAAGCGTATCGTCAAGGTCCAGCGTTATACCGCGGATATGTTTCATACCGATTCTGTCCAGCACAGCTGAACCTCAGCAGTAACTGCTGCCAGTGCCTGTTGGGGTGACGACCCAAGGTCAAGGTGTGCGACCTGTCGATCCAGCGCCACCAGGCTTAAAAAATCACCGGACGCCTGAGCGTTATTGAGATCTGAAAACGAGTAAGGCTCACCCGGAATATCCAACATCGTGTCGGTTGATGCGGTGATGATCAGATACAACCCTGAATTAGGACCGCCTTTGTGCAACTGGCCGGTGGAATGCAGATAGCGAGGTCCGGGATTCAGGATCACCGGTAGCGACAGGACTGCCCTTAATGCGGTAATCAGTTCCGACAACGCGTTCTGAACATCGTCGGTCATATGCAGAAACGGCATCAGGGTCAGGTAGTTGGTGGGACCTGCATTCTGAAAAAATCGCAGCAGCTGCCCGCTGAGGCCAGCATCCTCGTCAACGAGTGAAATCGGCATGCGCAGCGTGAGGCCAGCATCATCACGGATTTCGCCAATACTGTTTGCCTGCTCTTCTTTTTTGCCTTCAAGCAACCGGCGGGTGGTCTGCTTGCTGGAGACAACGTCTGGCTCATCGAATGGATTAACCGCCAACAGTGCCCCGGTCACTGCCACTGCAAACTCCCAGCGAAAAAATTCACCAGCCAGACCGTACCGATCGTCGAGTTGATGGTGATCAATCTCATGTCCGGCTGCCTCCAGTGCTTGCAGGGTCTTATCCAGCGTGTGGTCGCCGGTGAGGGTGACGGCAACAAAGAACCGATCCATCCCATAGGCACCAATGGGCAAGGATTCATCGATCACCGGGATAATACCGATGCCTGATTTTCCGATGCTTTCGGCGACCAGCTGTTCAACCCATCCCGAGAACGCGCCCAATTGCGGTGACAGCAGCAAGGTCAGCTTGTTACGTCCCGCCAGCGCAGACCGTGCCATCGCCTGACCCAACCGAAGAGCTGACGGGTCAGCATCAGGTGTATCTGCCCCGCTTGCTGCCCGGGCGGTACGTGCGGAATTGAACATTCGGTCAAGGTCCAAACCGAGCAATGCAGCCGGCACCATGCCAAAAGCTGTGAGCACTGAAAACCGCCCGCCAACGTCGGCTGGATTCAAAAAACAGCGTCTGAAGTCGTGTGCTTCAGCATAGCGCTGCAAAGCGGAGCCGGCATCAGTAATTGCAACAAAATTTTCACCAGCAGCGCGGCCTCGCTCAGCTTTGACTTGCTGGTAGAAGTAAGCCGTCAGGGCGGTCACTTCGGCGGTGGTACCAGATTTAGACGCACTGACAAAGAGCGTCTCTGGCAAACACGCCGCTGCCGCTGTTACGGCTGCCGGATGCGTCGTGTCCAAAACCACCAGCGGCAAACCCTGTTCGGTCTTGCCGAACACGCCGGCGAGGGCCTGCGCCGCAAGGCTCGACCCTCCCATCCCGAGGACCACGACACGCGCGAATCCCTGGCCGCATATGTCACGTGCCCACGTGGTCAGTTCCTCGCGATTTTCGTTCAGCCAGTCGGGTGCATCCAACCAGCCCAAACGTTTACCGACGATGGATTGTGCTTCAGGCGCCGCCGCCCACAACGACACATCACGGGTGTGAATACGGCGGGCGATATCGGCAACGTCGGCTTCAGTCATAGGGTGGTGACCACATCAAAACAGCCCAGGAAGGCCCGGCCGTGCCGGTGTTGGTCAACGTGTGAAGTAACTCAGGCGGCCAGTGGACCGGCGCTGCGTACATCCTCGGGTACATCCTCGGCATATTTCGTGAAGTTTTCCTGAAACAGTCCCGCGAGCTTGCGCGCCTGCGCATCGTAAGCCGCCGAGTCGGCCCAGGTGCCGCGGGGATTGAGCACATCGCTCGGCACACCCGGGCAGCTCGTGGGTACTTCAAGCCCGAACACCGGGTCTGTCTGGGTCGCGACATCGTTGAGCAGCCCGTCTAATGCTGCGTTAATAATCGCACGGGTGTGATTGATCGCCATGCGCTGACCTTCCCCGTAAGGACCGCCGGTCCACCCGGTGTTGATAAACCAGACATTGGCCTGGTGTTCGTCGATCTTGCTACCCAGAAGCTCTGCATAACGTCGCGGGTGCAACGGCAGAAACGGCCCCCCAAAACAGGGGCTGAAGGTAGGCGTTGGTTCGGTCACCCCTTTCTCAGTGCCGGCGACCTTAGCGGTATAACCGTTGATAAAGTGGTACATCGCTTGTGCGCTGCTCAGTTTCGACACGGGTGGCAGTACACCAAAAGCATCGCAGGTCAGAAAAACAATATTCTCCGGATGACTGCCGCAGCCATCCGGACTCGCGTTCGGAATCTGAGTGATTGGGTAAGATCCGCGCGTGTTTTCCGTCAGCGTGTCGTCATCCAGATCAAGCTCACGCGTTTGATCGTCAATCGCAACATTCTCAAGGATCGTTCCAAACGTCTGGGTCGTTGCGTATATCTCCGGTTCCTGTTCGGCCGACAGGTTGATCACCTTTGCGTAACAGCCCCCTTCAAAATTGAAAATTCCCCGACCGCTCCAGCCGTGCTCGTCATCGCCAATCAGTGTGCGCGAGGCGTCCGCCGACAGTGTGGTTTTGCCTGTACCCGACAGACCGAAAAATATGGTGGTGTCGCCACTGGGCCCAATGTTCGCTGAGGCATGCATCGGCAGCACATCTTTATGCGGCATCAGGTAATTCATCACACTGAAGATCGACTTCTTGGTTTCGCCCGCGTAACTGGTACCCCCGATAATCACCAAGCGGCGTGCAAAATTCAGGACGATAAACGTCTCTGAGCGGGTGGCATCGGTTTTGGGGTCCGCTGCGAAGCTTGGCGCGTTGATGACGGTAAACTCGGGTTCATGAGCAGCCTTCTGCTCGTCAGTGGCTTCAACAAACATGTTGCGGGCAAAAATGCTGTGCCAGGCGAGTTCGTTGACGATGCGTACCGGCAGACGATGCTCCAGGTCTGCGCCCACATAACAGTCTTGAACATAGAGTTCACTGCCTTCAAGGTGTGCCATCATGCGCTCAAACAACGCATCAAAACGAGCGGGTTCATAGGGGGCATTGACTTTACCCCACCAGATGTCAGCTTCTGTGGTCTCATCCAGGACAACAAACTTGTCATTAGCAGACCGGCCAGTGTGCTGACCCGTACACACCACCAAGGCGCCGTCTTTTGACACCTTCCCTTCCTGGCGCCTGAGGGCGTGCTCAATCAGTGTGGGTGTGCTTAAGTTCCAGTGAACGGTTCCCAGATTTCGAAGGCCATGGTTCTCCAGGCCATAGTGACTTTTTACGCTGGACGACTCGGACATATTTACTCCTGAACTGGATTTAATGACAGCGATTGGTGGTCAGTGCCAGATCGCGATAAGTCTTAAACACGCCGAGTATAGCCCACATTAATGCCTCGATCTGGTTCACAAAATACATTTAAGCCTGTGTCGTCGGGGGCACCCAACCTTCGGGTTCATCGCCACCGTCACCAAAGAAAAATGCCTCCATCTGGGCAGCAAGGTACGCCTTATGTTCCGGATTGATCGGACTCAAACGCTTTTCGTTCAACAACATGGTCTGTCGTTGCAGCCATTGTTGCCATCCGGCTTTTGACACATTATCGAGTATGCGTTGACCCAACTCTCCGGGCCAGGGTGCGGCATCCAGTGCGTCGCCCTCACAGCCAAGTACCACGCAGTCCACTCGCAGACTCATCAGATTGTCTCCAGGTTGTTGAGCAGTTTACGTACCGGAGCGGCCAGTCCACGCGCCGGTGCAGACCCCGGTTTATACCAGATACGTTCTGCGCCGTGCAGCACTTTGTCATCCTGGCCGGCATAACGCACCGGTTGCGGCTGAATACTGAGCTCGAAGTGCGTAAAGCCATGGCGCAGGGCCGGCCAGGGCTGATCAATCTTCACCGCAGTCCCCAGATAACGCCGGCAGAACGCTGCTGTCGTTTCTTCGGCCGGGCACTCCGGAAAACTCCACAGACCACCCCATATACCCTCAGCGGGACGCTGCTCCAATAGAACACACCCGTCGGTGTTGCGCACTAGGATCATCGTCACATGACGAAGCGGTCGTTTTCGTTTGGGCCGGGAACCCGGATAGCGGTCGATCTCTTGTCTTGCGAGGGCCTGGCAGTGCGAAGCCAACGGACAGTTCCCACATTGCGGATTGCGCCGTGTGCACACCGTTGAACCCAGATCCATGACCGCCTGCGTGTAGCTTGGGACATCCTGCTGGGGTGTATAGCGTTCCGATAAAGCCCATAGTTGGCGCGCCACAGCCGTGTCACCCGGATAGCCTGCCACAGCAAAACAACGGGCCAGTACTCTTTTCACATTGCCATCGAGTATCGCGTGGCGCTGGCCAAACGCAAAGGCAAGTATCGCACCAGCCGTTGAGCGACCAATACCCGGCAAGTCCAGCACCTCGTCAAACTGGTCGGGGAAACGGCCACCCCACTCATCAACAACCCGGCGGGCCGAGCGATGAAGGTTTCGCGCTCGGGCGTAATAGCCAAGGCCCGTCCAACAGTCCAGAAGTTCATCCTGACTCGCCGCAGCCAGTGCTGTCACGGTGGGAAAACGCTGCATGAATCGCCGGTAGTACGGGATTACCGTCGTCACCTGGGTCTGCTGAAGCATGATCTCTGATACCCAGATCGGATAGGGATCGCGCGTGCCCTGCCACGGCAAGTCGTGCCGACCATGGTGGCGGTGCCACTCAAGCAGTGTCTGTGCAAATATCGGCTGTGCGTTCACGGCGCGTCCTGTTCGGTCAGTGGTTAACCACGGCATCCTCTATGGTGGTCGCCTAGCAACCTATAGGCATGGACTATAATCAATTTATGAGGCATTTCCGCTTTTGTGTGTGGGGTTTGGTGCTAGTTTTAGGCGCCACAAAATTGCTGATGGCAGACTCTGTTCTCTCCGGCCATGCCATGACGATGTTCGACAACGAAACCCCCAAGTACACCGCGGCTTTCACGCATTTCGACTACGTCAACCCCACAGCACCCAAGGGCGGCACACTGCGGCTCGCGGTTGAAGGCACCTTTGACAGCTTTAACTCGTTTATTCCGAAAGGCAATGCCGCGAGCACCGGCTCAGTGGAAACGCTCCTGGTCAACAGTGCTGACGAACCGTTTACAGCTTATGGGCTCGTCGCCGAATCCATGGAATGGCCTGCTGACCGCTCCTGGGTCATCTTCAACCTGCGTCCCGAAGCGCGCTGGCACGACGGCACCCCGATCACTGCTGACGATGTGGTCTGGTCGTTTGAAACGCTGGTGGAAAAGGGTATGCCCTTTTACCGTTACTACTACAGCGCCATCAACAGTGCTGAAGCGCTCAACAAACATCGTGTTCGCTTTATCTTTAAAGAATCTGGTAACCAGGAACTGCCACTGATTACCGGGCAGCTACCGGTCCTGCCCAAAAATTATTGGGAGTCACGGGACTTCTCCGCTACCACACTAGACCCCCCATTGGGCAGTGGCCCCTACCGGATTCAGAAGTTTGAAGCCGGCCGCTACATCGTTCAAGAACGGGTGACGGACTACTGGGGCGCAGATCTCCCCATACGACGGGGAATGAATAATTTCGATATCATTCGTACCGAATATTTTCGGGATGCGACACCGATTCGGCTTGCGCTTAAAGCTGGAGATATTGACTTCCGGCTCGAGAACCAGTCGAAGGCCTGGGCCGACGACTACAATGTGACCGTCGTCGACGAGGGTCTGCTCAACAAAGAAATGGTCCCGCATCGCCAACCCACGGGCATGCAGGCCTTTGTGATGAACACCCGGCGGACCCTGTTCCAAGACCCTCGAGTGCGACAGGCACTGGGCTATGCGTTCGATTTTGAATGGTCCAATCGAACCCTTTTCAATGACCAGTACAACCGCACGAACAGTTACTTCTCAAATTCAGAGCTCGCGTCCTCTGGACTGCCTAAGGGAGAGGAACTGGCGCTACTGGAACAATTTCGTGGCCGTATGCCTGACGCCATATTCAACCAGGTTTATAAAATCCCGGTGACTGACGGTAGCGGGCGGCCACGAGAGAATTTGCGCAAAGCCACGGCCTTGCTTATAGACGCAGGCTGGATAGTCCGCGATCTCAAACTTATTAATAAAGCCACCGGTGTCCCCTTCAGATTCGAAGTTCTACTGTCCTCTAAAGCATTTGAGCGCATCGTGCTGCCCTATACGCAGAATCTCAGACAACTCGGGATCGATGCCAAGATTCGGCTGGTGGATCGGACCCAATATATGGAACGTTATCGGCAGAAAGACTTCGACATGATGGTAGCGGTCTGGGGTCAGAGTGAAACCCCCGGCAACGAACAACGGGAATACTGGGGCAGCGACGCGGCGGATTCTGTCGGCAGTCGCAATCTAGCCGGGATCAAGGATCCTGTTGTGGACGAGCTGATTGAACTGCTCGTTAAATCCGACTCCCGCGAACAACTGAACGTGCGTACGCGTGCCCTCGACCGGGTGCTCTTGTGGGGACACTACGTGGTGCCCCACTGGCACATCCGCGCCGACCGGGTCCTCTACTGGAACAAGTTCAGCCGTCCTGCAACCCCGGTGCGCAGTGGCGTCATGACCAGCCGATGGTGGTACGACACACAAAAAGCCGCTGCCCTGGAGCAGGCCCGACAATAACCGCCGCTCGGCAGATCTGCTGAGCCTGCAACAGCACAGACTGGAGACTGAAGATGGGTGCTTACATCGTTCGCCGTCTGCTGCTGATGATCCCCACACTCCTGGCGATCATGATGATCAATTTTGCGGTCATTCAGATCGCCCCGGGTGGACCGGTTGAACAGGTTATCTCCCAACTGAGCGGAATCGGTAGCGACATTACTGAACGTGTTACGCGAACAGGGGCCAGCGAAACCCTAACGTCTAACCGCAGTGACGGGAACAGGAGTAAATACCGGGGCGCTCAGGGCCTGGACCCGGACTTCATAAAAGCTCTAGAAAAACAGTTTGGCTTTGACCAGCCGCTGCACCACCGCTTCATCACCATGATGAAAAATTACCTGATGTTGGACTTTGGCGAAAGCTTTTTCCGAGACCGCAAAGTCGTGGACCTAGTGCTAGATAAGATGCCGGTCTCTATATCGCTCGGCATCTGGACAACCCTGCTGGCCTATCTGATCTCCATACCGCTCGGCATTGCCAAGGCCGTTCGTGACGGGAGCCGGTTTGACGTGTGGAGCAGCATCGTGGTGGTCGTCGGCATGGCTATTCCGGCTTTTCTGTTCGCGGTATTCCTACTGGTTTTCCTTGCCGGAGGTAGCTACCTCAACTGGTTCCCACTGGCGGGTCTAACTTCGGAAAACTGGGATACGATGTCATGGTGGGGACAGGTAACCGATTACCTGTGGCACATTACCTTGCCGGTGATTGCCATGACCATCGGCGGGTTTGCCACACTAGCCATGCTGACCAAGAACTCATTTCTTGATCAAATCAACCAGCAGTATGTTCTCACTGCGCGGGCCAAGGGTCTCTCACAATCCCGTGTGCTTTACGGCCATGTTTTCCGCAATGCGATGCTCATCGTGATCGCTGGCTTTCCCGGGGCTTTCGTCGGCATCCTGTTTACGGGCTCTCTGCTCATCGAGATCATCTTCTCCCTCGACGGGCTCGGACTGCTCGGATTCGAAGCGGCCTTCAAGCGTGACTACCCGGTGATGTTCGGGGCTTTATTTTTCTTTTCGCTACTGGGGCTAGTCATGAACCTGATCGGTGATCTGATGTACACGGTAGTCGATCCACGGATTGATTTCGAGGGCCGTGAGGTATGACAGGTGTACTCAGCAGTGTGAGCCCCATTACCCAACGGCGCATTGAGAACTTCCAGGCCAATCGACGCGGCTGGTGGTCGATGTGGATATTTCTGGTACTGTTTGTCGTGTCGCTGTTTGCCGAGTTTGTTGCTAACGATAAACCGCTGTTGATCCGTTACAACGATAGCTTTTATGTTCCGGTGTTGACGGCTTATCCCGAAACCGAATTCGGTGGTGATTTTCTCACCGAAGCAGACTACAGCAGTCCCTACGTGACTCAACTAATCGGCCAGAACGGTTGGATGATCTGGCCACTGATCCGCTATCACCACCGGACCGTGTCCTGGGACCTTACTGGTCCGGCACCCTCACGACCAGACAGCACCCACTGGCTCGGCACCGATGATCAGGCACGCGACGTCATTGCCCGGGTGATCTACGGTTTCCGAATATCGGTGCTGTTCGGTTTTACGCTCACGATTATTAGTGCGATCATCGGCGTCGCTGCCGGCGCGGTACAGGGCTATTTCGGTGGCTGGCTCGATCTTGGCCTTCAGCGCTTCATCGAAGTGTGGTCAGGCCTACCTATTTTGTATCTACTCATAATTCTCGCCAGTGTCGTCGAACCCAACTTCTGGTGGTTGCTGGGTCTGATGCTGTTCTTTTCCTGGATGGGCTTTGTAGGGGTAGTCCGGGCGGAATTTCTGCGCGCCCGCAATTTCGAATATGTACGCGCAGCACGGGCTCTTGGCGTCAGTGATGCCGTGATAATCGTACGGCATGTACTGCCCAACGCGATGGTGGCGACGATTACATTTATGCCCTTTACGCTGGCAGGCTCAGTCACGGTACTCACATCACTTGATTTTCTGGGTATCGGCCTACCCCCAGGTTCGGCCTCGCTTGGGGAGTTGCTGAGCCAGGGGAAAGCCAACCTGCAGGCCCCGTGGTTGGGCCTGACCGGTTTTTTCGTCATTGGCCTGATGCTGAGTCTATTGATATTCGTCGGCGAGGCCGTCCGCGATGCATTTGATCCCCGAAAAAACGTGGCCTGATCATGGCACACCTTGATTCTGGCTCAACTCCGCTGCTCACAATCGACGATCTGTCGGTGACCTTCAACACGCCTGCTGGCCCTGTAGAAGCTGTCCAAAAAGCAGATCTGGTGATCAATCGTGGTGAGACCGTGGCCCTGGTCGGTGAGAGCGGCTCCGGAAAATCAGTAACGGCGCTGTCTGTGCTGGGTCTTCTGCCTTATCCCAAGGCCACTCATCCCCGCGGCAGCATACGTTTTAATGATCAGGAACTTCTGGGTGCCGGGGACAAGGTGTTGATGCCTATTCGGGGTGACCGTATCAGTATGATTTTTCAGGAACCCATGACTTCACTGAATCCATTGCATAGCGTCGAAAAACAAATCACTGAGGTCCTCACAAAAAAAGCAAAATTGAGTCCCCGGCAAGTACGAGACAAAGTGATTGATCTGCTGCAACTGGTTCATATTCAGGAACCCGAATCACGGTTGGGTGCGTATCCGCACCAACTTTCCGGTGGGCAACGCCAGAGAGTTATGATCGCGATGGCGCTCGCCAACGAACCCGATCTGCTTATTGCCGACGAACCAACGACGGCAGTAGACGTTACCACCCAGGCCCAGATCCTAGGACTAATTTCCGAATTGAGAGAGCAGTCCGGAATGAGCGTACTGCTCATTACCCATGATCTGGACGTGGTGAGAAAAACAGCGGAGCGAGTCTATGTCATGCGAGCCGGAAACATTATCGAAGACGGCGATACCGCATCGGTGTTCCGTGCACCCACACAGACTTATACACAACGACTCATTGCAGCGGAACCACCGGCGCGATCCAGCTCCATCTCGGACAACGCACGGGTGGTGCTGCAGGGCAAACAGATCCAGGTCTGGTTTCCGATCAAAAAGGGTGTGCTGCGAAAAACCGTTGATCATATTAAAGCCACCGACGGTGTGAATCTGTCCATCCGGACGGGTGAAACCGTCGGTGTGGTGGGCGAAAGTGGTTCCGGCAAGACATCGCTCGCCCTGGCATTGCTGCGGCTGATCTCATCGCGAGGTGAGATCGAACTGCTCGGCCGCCCGATTCATGGATTACGCCAAAGGCCATTGAAACAATTGCGCCGCCAGATGCAGGTCGTATTTCAGGATCCTTTCGGCAGTCTCAGCCCACGTCTTTCCGTGGGTCAGATCGTTGCCGAAGGCCTGGTCGCCCATGATATCGGCAGCGAAACTGAACGACAGGAAAAAGTCATTCAAGTACTTGAGGAAATGGGTCTTGATCCTGGCACCCGACACCTTTATCCCCATGAATTCTCAGGCGGCCAGCGACAGAGGATTGCTCTGGCCCGAGCGATGATCATGCAGCCTGAGGTGCTGGTATTAGACGAACCGACCTCAGCTCTGGATCGCTCGGTACAGGCACAGATGATCAATCTGCTACAAAGACTACAACACGACCATGGGCTGGCCTACTTATTTATTAGCCACGATTTAAAGGTGATCCGGGCCTTAAGTGACCACATCATTGTGATGCGTCAGGGCAAAGTGGTAGAACAGGGAGATGCAGACACGATCTTCGACAACCCGACACACCCCTACACGCGGGCCTTGATGTCAGCGGCTTTCGACCTGACGGTCTCTGATACCAGTGTGGTGGCACAATAGCGTGGAGTACTTAACCATCAACCGAAAATGCCTGCGAACTCAATTGAGTTCCCGGTCGACTGTTTTTGTCCAAGTCCTGGAATAGGTTTTCTCTTCGTGCTCGAACACTTCCATTACTGCTGTGAAGTGGAACTGTGTCGGTGTTGACGTCAAACCAGAACGAGTCTCAGTACGCACATCAAAGTCTGCATCGGGGCGCCGAAACCGCATCGTCCAATGCAGATCTAGTCGTGCTGAAGCCGGGTCGTCATCACGGATTGAGCAGTACTGCCTAGATACGGAGCCGTGCTCCCAGCCCAAATCTGTCAAGCGCAACATTCCAGTGTCGGCAATAGCAGTCAGCCTAGTCTCAGCCAACACATCATCATGCTCGACCCGTCTGACATAACTTGAGGGCTCTAGCACTTTAGCACTTTGGGGAGGTGCACTTTCCGCGGGCCCAAAATGCCTCAGCATCTCATCAGATTTGCGAAGCGTTCGAAAAGGTAGTTCAAGATGGCTGCTGAGAATTTTCAATGTCAGGGTCACTGGTTCGGGTGACGGCCAGAATTGTGGCCACATCGTATTCGAAAGTGCGATACGAATGCGGTGTCCAACCGGAAAAATCTGGGCAACGTCATTTAGTTGCAAACGGATATCGTATGTGTGCCCCAGGGTTAAAGGTTTCGGATGTTCGTGACTGTCACGATGAGTCAGGTTCAGTACACCATAGGTCACCCGTGTGGAAGCACCGTCAGGTGCAACATCATTTAATCGGGCAACAATAAACGCATTTGGCTGATCTGCACTTAAACGTAATCGAAGTACCGGTGCTCCCAGAATCTCCACAGCGTCGGTAAGCGGAGCTGTTTCAAATACTACGGAACAGCCATCCTCTTCTCGCTGATCTCCAGGAAGATCCGGTTCCAGTCCAAATGCGCACCATTCACCCTGGCGTGTACCCATGGCGTGTGGTGTGTGAATGGCAAAGTCTATTTCCTCACTCCCTGCTTCCGGGCTCAATCCATTTCCTGTGAAATACAGCTTTCCCCAATTGATGTGGTCACTGGGCCACGCCGGCTCTGCAACCCAGCGGCCCTGCCGAGTTTCATAGTAGGGTGCCGGTGCCGCGCTGTCCTGCATCCAGACCCGGTATTGAGGTTCATCCATAATCCCGGTGTCTATATCTTTGAGCCAGTGATCCCACCAGCGTAGCGTCTCCTGCAAAAAGCCGATTCGTGGTCCTGGCAACCCAAAATGAGGATACTTGTGTGCCCAAGGGCCTATCAAGCCTTTGCGTGGACAACTCAACCTTTCGAGCATTCGTGGTACCGCATTGGAGTAGCCATCAGCCCAGCCACCGACTGCATAGACTGCGCATTCAATGTCTGCATAGGTCTCACACACCGACCCATGCTGCCAGAATGCATCCCGCGTCTGGTGTGAGAGCCATTTCATTGACCACGGATCGTTGGCCTCAAGCCGTGCCATCCACAGATCCCGCCAAGTGTCTCCGACGATAGCCGGATCGGGCGGCCGCGAATTAAACGCAAACATCGTAGCGCCCCATGACATGGCATCGTTGAGCATCACGCCACCCATGTAATGGATATCATCCGCATAGCGATCATCTGTGGAAGCGATTGTAACGATGGCTTTCAATGAAGGCGGCCGACGTGCCGCAATCTGAAGCCCATTGAATCCACCCCACGAAATCCCAATAATTCCGGTCGCGCCGGTACACCAAGGTTGCTTGGTAATCCAATCGAGCACCTCAAGGGCATCGTCCTGTTCAGACTTTAGGTATTCATCTTCCAGAATGCCTTCGGAATCTCCCGAACCCCGCATGTCTACTCGCACACACGCATAGCCATGTCCTGCGTAGTAGGGATGGGTCAGTGCATCGCGTTCTGAAGTACCATCTCGTTTTCGATAAGGCAGAAATTCCAAGATTGCTGGCACAGGATCGATTTCGGCATCCTCGGGCAACCAGATACGTGCTGCGAGGTTAATACCTTCAGCCAACGGTATAAACGTGTTTTCAATTTCCCGGACTGTCCTTGGAAAGGCTGTAATGATTTTGATGTCGTTCTCTTTCATCTGGATTGGGTGCTTGATCAAATAGACTCCGATCTCTACGAATCATACTCGAGCTCATCTTTATCCGTGTGCCCAGTTAGCAATAATCTCCTGTAACTGTTCCAGCCCATCCGTCAGTGCTGCAGGCCCTGGCTGCAAAATCTCCGCCGACTTAATTTCATAAATATCCCCGTTCTGCACCGCAGGTATCACGTCCCAGCCGTGGCGTGCTGCTACTTTCTCGGGACGGAATTTTTTACCGCACCACGATCCGATGATGATGTCCGGTGCTCTTCCTATAACCTCATCGGAATCAGCAATGATTCGGCTTTTACCGTCTGGGCAGACAGCCAGTTCTGGAAAAATATCGTCCCCACCTGCAATTCCTACCAGTTCCGAGACCCATTGGATACCTGAGATCTGGGGATCGTCCCATTCTTCGAAATACACTTTGGGTCTTCTGGGAAGATCAGCGGCACGAGCCAAACTGTGATCGATTCTGTTTTCGTATGCACCCACCAGTTCATCCGCACACTTGGCAGCACCCACCATGGCTCCTAACGTCCGGATCATCGATAAGATCTCTTGAACGGATCGGTGGTTGAACACCAATACGGTGATGCCACGACGGATTAGCTCAGCTGCGATGTCAGCCTGAAGGTCTGAAAAACCAAGAACAAGATCTGGCTCAAGCGCAATGATTCGATCGATTTTAGCGCTGGTAAACGCTGAGACCTTGGGCTTTTCTTTTCGGGCTCGAGGAGGGCGTACGGTAAATCCGGATATTCCGACGATTCGATCTTCCTCGCCCAACAGGTAAATTGTCTCCGTGGTCTCTTCCGTTAGACACACGATCCGTTCTGGATAATTGCCCTTCATCAGTTTTTCATTTCACACAATGTTAAAATCACATATTACAGCCTTACAGTACTCTGTTCCCTTCAAGACGTTAATACTCGGTCCATGCCCTCAATGATATTGCGCCCGCGCCGCTCCGCCCTGTTTATGCCTGGCGATAACCCCCGAGCCCAGCAGAAAGCGACCGGGTTGCCGGCTGACGTCATTATCCTGGACTTGGAAGATGCCGTGTCGCCGGCAAACAAAGAAGCAGCTCGACAGCAGGTTCAGTCAACGCTTGAACAGACAGACTACGGCCAACGTGAAGTAGTTGTACGCGTCAATCGCCTAGAGACACAGAGCTGCAAAGAAGATATCAAGGCCCTGGCATCCAATCCGCCTGATGCCATTCTGTTGCCCAAGGTGGAGTCGGCAGACGAGCTGTTCAGCGCGACTGTCACGTTGAACGCTTTAGGCGCACCCTCGGACCTCGCGTTGTGGGCCATGATTGAAACACCCCTAGGTATTCAGCACATAGAAGAGATAGTTGCTGCGACCCCCCGCCTGGCGTGTGTTGTCGCCGGCACTGCTGACCTTGCCAGCGCGTTACGGATCCCGCACAGCAACGCCCAGCTGGGTCTACAGTATGCTTTGTCCCGTCTTCTGTTGGCAGCCCGGGCAACTCAAATTAACGCCATTGATGGCGTGTTCTTTAACTTGCAGGACTGTGACGGCCTGCGACACAGCTGTGAAACAGGCCGCCAACTGGGATTTGACGGCAAGACATTAATTCATCCTAGTCAGATCGAAACGGCCAATACTGTTTTCTCGCCGGACTCTGAATCTATCTCGCATGCTCGCAAGGTAGTCGAAGCGTGGTCCGAGCTCCATGCTCAGAAACAAGGTGTGTTTGTTGTCAATGATCAACTGATTGAGGCACTGCATGTACGCGATGCCGAGCGATTGGTGGAATTGAGCGCGGCAATAGATGCCATGGATCAAGACTCACAGGCTCGCTGAATTAAGATGGCCAGCACTCGCAGAGCGTTCCTGGGATACACCGCACTGGCCGGTGCCACAGTACTGGCGTCAGCTGCCGGCCTACGTGGTCTTCGCTACCCGAGCCTTCAGTTTGAACCAGCGACAGCATCCCAATTCGCCGAACACAGCGCCCTTGGTTTCCAACTCGATAGCCATGGTGCCGTATACCAACGCGAAGACGCACATCAACTGGTGTTTCGGGCCTATGTACCGGAACCAGTTGTGCGGGCAAGCGGCGAATTCGAACTCAAAATAGGCAACGTGCATCCCCAGGCCCGCCTGAACATCGAAGGCGACGGTAAGATCTCAGAAGAACGCATCGATGGTTTGTTCAGGCACGTAACCGGCAACAGTGCAAACAGCACACTGACGCTGCGCTGGATTTTTCCCAGGCAGCAGCATTATCGTTTTACGGCCATTGGCGATACCGGCGGCGACCTAGAACTCGCCTGGATACTCAAGCGCTCACAACAACTGGGAGCTGACTTTGTTCTACACCTGGGCGATTACTACTACCAGCCGGTCGATCCAGAACGAACAACCATTCACCTGGAAGAATCACCATTGCCAGTCTTCTCAGCCATCGGCAATCATGATTTTCGCAACCCATTCGGCTTCAAACCGCAACATTTCATCCAGCAGGTCGGTCCAAGAAATAGCACTTTCACTCTCGGGAGCATTCAGTTCATCAACCTGGATACCTCAGTCGACCACCTACCCGTATCAGCAGGTAAGCGTGGTCAACTGCTACAACAGATCCAACCCTTGGCCTCCAACTCCAATTTGAGTGATTACGTGGTGTTTGCCCACCGTCCCATCACAGACCCGCGGCCAATCAATACCCGGCCGAGCGATCATAGCGTGGAAGGTCTTCAAGAAGACGACTGGCTGTATCAACAGCTCGTCCAACGGGGCGTGAGGCACATCATCAACGGACACATTCATATCTCGACCGAATTCGACGATCGGCACATTCATACTTATATTTCCGGCCAAGGACTCGCTCACGCGGACATCATTGGCCGCCGCCCGCAGGCGCGAATACTTGTGGGAGACGTTGAGCCAAAAACACCGGTCGCCTACCAATGGACCGATCTCAATATGCCTTTTGAGGCTCACTGTAATGAGCGCCTGCACAAAATTTTGCGTGGCAACGATTATGCTGACCAACTTGAACCATTAAAAGCTGCCTGCATGGCGGCTGACAGCTGAAAATCGGCGAGGTCGCAACAAAAAGTCGATCTTTCCAGATCTATGTGCGTTGTATAAACACGGAGCTACCGCCGAGTTTGTCCGAATCATTACAATAGGCCGTTCCACGAACAACTTTATACATTTAACTCAGCATCATGTTCACCCGTCTTGACTCAGACCACAAGCATGTCTCGCGCCGCTCCAGCGTGTATGCCCGCAATGTCGTCGCTGCCTCACAACCGCTCGCAGCCCAGGCCGGCGTTCAGATACTGCGAAACGGCGGAAACGCAGTCGATGCCGCGATTGCAACCGCCATCACCCTCACCGTGGTTGAACCCACGATGAACGGCATTGGCAGTGATGCTTTCGTTATTGTCAGTGATAATCACGGCATCCATGGCTTTAATGGCAGTGGCCGATCCCCTGCAGCCTGGACACCCGAACGGTTCGCCGGCCACGACAACATGCCGGAACATGGCTGGGATACGGTCACAGTGCCTGGTGCAGTAGACACCTGGGTACAGCTCTCGGATCGCTTCGGGCAGCTGCCTTTTGAAAAACTCTTTGATTCGGCTATTAACTACGCCGCTCAAGGCTTTGCCGTTTCACCGGTGATTGCGGCGGGTTGGGCGCGAGCGGCAGAAGAATTTGGTTATCTTGAGGGCTTCAGGACTATTTTCATGCCCAACGGTCGTGCGCCCACTGCGGGTGAGTCCTTCCAAAGCGAGGCCATGGCAAACACCCTGGGCGAGATCGCCGACAGTCGAGGCGAAAGTTTTTACCGGGGCCGACTCGCCTCACGGATCGTGGCCGACGCCGCTCGCTTTGATGGTGCGCTCACCGAACAAGATCTTGCTGAGCACCAGGGGTTTTGGACCGATTGTATCCAGCAGGATTTCAAAGAGTTGACCGTGCACGAAATCCCACCCAATGGTCAGGGCATCGCCGCACTCATCGCACTGGGGATTCTTGAGCGTTTAAACATCGATGCCTACGCGACGGATTCTGCCGATAGTGTGCACTTGCAGATCGAAGCGATGAAAGCCGCATTCGCTGAAACACACTCTCACGTTTCAGATCCCGACACCATGCTAGTCACCGTAGACCAGCTACTGGATTCGGCAACACTTCAACGTCACGCCGACGAGATTAGTCTGACTCACGCAGCGTCTCCTGTTGCTGGCGTAAAACCCGATCATGGCACTGTTTACCTTGCAACCGCTGATGGCGACGGCATGATGGTGTCCTGGATACAGTCGAACTACCACGGCTTTGGTTCGGGAATCGTTGTGCCCGATATCGGTGTCAGTCTGCAGAACCGGGGACGGGGCTTTTCGCTGCAGTCAGGCCACCCGAACGAAGTCGGCGGCGGCAAGCGGCCCTTTCACACCATCATCCCGGCTTTTGTTTCGCGCCGAGGTGCGCCTTTAATGGCGTTCGGCGTGATGGGCGGGCATCATCAGCCCCAGGGGCATGCCCAGGTGATGATCAGGTTGTTTTGCCAGGGTGCTTCACCTCAGCAGGCCCTGGATGCGCCGCGCTGGCATGTCAACGAAGACTTTTCGGTGTGTCTCGAACCCGCGCTGGCACACCTGCGCGAGGAACTGACACAGCGGGGCCATATTCTTACACAGGGCAAGATCGGTTCGTTCGGCGGCGGTCAGGTCATTCTGAGAGATGGCGATGGATATATTGCCGGTTCTGATCCCCGTAAGGATGGGCAAGCAGCCGGCTTCTAAACTCAACCTGCCAAACATTCGGCTCCTCATGAATTACGACGAACGACGCCAGCAATTGGCTGATACGCTGAAACAACAGACTACTGGCACTGTTCGTCTCGATAAAACCACATCGAATGTTTTTCGGGATCGCCCCAACGCACAATCACAAAGTCTGCTGGACGTCAGCCAGTTCAATCACGTACTGAATGTCGATCCGCAGAACCACCTGATTGAAACAGAAGGGATGACCACCTATGAAGCGCTGGTTGACCAATCACTATCGCACGGGGTAATGCCAGCTGTTGTACCTCAACTGAAGTCGATTACGATCGGCGGAGCTGTCTCCGGCATCGGTATCGAGTCCTCATCTTTTCGCTACGGGCTACCTCATGAAAGTATCGGGGAAATGGATGTCCTGCTGGGTAGCGGTGAAGTCGTGACCTGCACACCGGATAACGAACACCACGACCTCTTCTACGGCCTGGCGAACTCGTACGGTACCCTGGGCTACATCCTTCGTCTGACCGTACTGGCAATACCGGTCAAGCCTTACGTCCAGCTGACACACATACGGTTTGCAGATGCTGATGCGTTGTTCGATGCGGTCAGAACCTGGACCGAACGCGACATTGATTTTATCGATGGCACGGTGTTCCAGCCGGGGAAAAATTACCTGACGATCGGTCGATTTGTCGACGATGCCCCCTATACCAGTGACTACACCTGGATGGACATTTACTACCGATCCATCCCAACGCGCAGCGAGGACTATCTTACTGTTCGGGATTACCTGTGGCGCTGGGACACCGATTGGTTCTGGTGCTCGAAAAATCTTCATGCTCAGAACCGACCGATGCGGCGCCTGCTCGGTCGTAAACGGCTCAATTCGATCACCTACCAGAAAGTTATGCGATGGAACACCCGCTGGGGAATTACCCGGAGATTGGGGTACCTGTCCGGGCAACACCGCGAATCAGTGATCCAGGACATCGATGTACCCATCGATAGAGCCGCCGAGTTTCTGGATTTTTTTCATCGAGAAATCGGGATGCGCCCGGTCTGGATCTGCCCGGTAGCATATTCCGTACGAGACGAGCAATACCCGTTATTTCCCATGACCGCTGAGTCCATGTATGTGAACTTCGGTTTTTGGGGCGGCGTCAAAACAAAAATGGAAATGCCGACCGGCCATTTCAATCGACTGATCGAACAGAAAGTCGCCGAACTCGGCGGCATTAAATCTCTGTATTCGGATGCCTACTTTGATGAAACTGAATTCTGGTCCATCTACGACGGTGACACCTATGCAGCCCTTAAAGCCAAATACGATCCTGATGGCCGCTTGAAGAACTTGTATCAAAAATGCGTGCTCAGACAGTAGGCCCCTAACGCACAACAATTGGTTCCACAGACATTCTCCTCCACGATAAAATGCGGGCATAGTCGTCAGCGTCTTTTGTACGGCACTTTGGGTAACCCATAAATGGATGAAAAACTGATTCTTTACCTGCGGGACTATTGCGGCTACTGCGCGATGGTCCAGGACGTGATTTCAGAGCTTGCAGTGGATGTTGAAGAACGCAATATTTGGGAGGACGACACTTGGCAGAACGAACTCATTGCTGGCCAGGGCAGTGCCACTGTTCCCGTGTTGTGCCGCATGACTGCCGCAGGCGAGACTCACTGGCTGCCTGAGTCAGACGCCATCATTCGATACTTCATACAAACCTACAATTAGGAGCTAAACCTATGGACCGTGTCACCCTCGGTGCAAGCGGATTAAAAGTGTCGCCCTTTGCTCTGGGAACCATGACGTTCGGTGATCCGGTCGACGCAGACACATCCTTTGACCTTCTCGACCTGGCTGTGGAGCAGGGTATCAATTTTCTTGATACCGCGAACACTTACAACGCTGGCCTGACGGAGGAAATTATCGGGCAATGGCTCAAGGCGCGAGGTCATCGAGAGCAACTGGTGATTGCCAGCAAGGTCCGCTACCCCGTCGGCGATGACCCCGACTCCACCGGTCTGTCGCCAAGAGTCATCCTGCAGCAACTCGAGAATTCCCTTAAACGCCTCAACACCGACTATCTTGACATCTATTTTCTGCACCAGCCCGACGACGACACACCGATCGAAACGACCTGGCGCTGCCTCGATGCGATTGTGGCATCAGGCAGGGTACGTTGCCTGGGCCTTTCAAATTTTGCGGCCTGGCAATGTGCACAGACCGTACACCTCGCCAATCACCGCGGCTGGGCACCACCGACGGTCACCCAGGCACTGTACAACGTGATCTCCCGGGCGGTTGAAACCGAACTGCTGCCAATGGTGAATGCTTACGGTCTGGGCACTTGCATGTATAACCCGCTCGCTGGTGGTCTGCTCACCGGAAAACATGGCGTAGGCGAAGAAGCGAATCCACAAACCAGACTGGCCTACAACACCACTTATAGAACACGCTACTGGAACGACCGCCAACGCACAGCTGCGCACCAGATCTGCGAGATTGCCCGGGAGGCTGGCCGCAGTCCCGTCGAGCTGGCACTGCGGTTCATGCTGGATCATCCCACAGTTGATGTCACCCTGATCGGCGCGACATCGATAGCGCAGCTGCAGGACAACCTTGCTGCTGTCCAAGCTGCCCCTTTGTCGAACGACGAACAACAGGCCTGTCAGTCGGCCTGGGAGGCACTGCAGGGCCCTGTTCCCCGCTACAACCGTGGCAGCGGTGGTGGTAGAACCTGATCCGCCGGAGTACTGACAATTTACCCCGAAAAGCTGGCGGCTATAGACCTTCCCTGTCTAGTAATAAGTGTATTAAGATAATCCCTAGAATCTCCAGATTTTACGAGGCTCTTAATAAATTGAACCCACTGGCCCCATGCGGGCGCTTATGATGTTCATGACCCTATAGTGAGGATAAGACAATGACCGACAGTGTGAAATTTATTCTGGATGAGAACGAGATACCCAAGTCCTGGTACAACATTGTCTCCGACCTGCCCGAACCACCTGCACCGGTGATCCATCCGGGTACGGGCCAACCTATCGGTCCCGATGACCTGGCACCGCTGTTCACGATGGCCGCCATCATGCAGGAGGTCAGTGCGGAGCGGCAGATCGATATCCCAGAACCCGTCCGCGACATCTACCGGCAGTGGCGTCCAAGTCCACTGCATCGCGCCTACCGGCTGGAAGCGGCACTCGATACGCCGGCGAGGATCTACTACAAATACGAAGGCGTGAGCCCAGCCGGCAGTCACAAACCCAACACTGCCGTTGCCCAGGCGTTTTACTGCCGCGAAGAAGGTGTTAAGCGAATTGCAACCGAGACCGGTGCTGGCCAGTGGGGATCTTCACTGGCGCTGGCGGGCTCTTTCTTCGGCCTTGAGATCGAGGTCTTCATGGTTCGCGTAAGTTTCGACCAAAAACCCTATCGGCGCGCGTTCATGGAGACATTCGGCGCCACCTGCCACCCCAGTCCCAGTAACTTAACTGAAGTGGGTAAAAAGGTCCTGGCTGAGAATCCTGACAGCAGCGGCAGCCTGGGTATCGCCATCAGTGAGGCTGTGGAGGTTGCGGCCCAGCGGGATGACACCAAGTATGCTCTCGGCAGCGTCCTGAACCACGTGCTGCTGCACCAAACTGTGGTTGGACAGGAGGCGATCCGTCAGATGGAACTGGCAGATGATTACCCGGACGTTGTTGTTGGCTGTACGGGCGGGGGCAGTAACTTTGCCGGCTTGTCGTTCCCGTTTATTGGACGAAAGCTGCGCGGCGAGCAGGACGTGCGGGTGGTCGCGGTTGAACCCGCCAACTGTCCCAGTCTGACCAAAGGTAAGTACGCCTACGACTTTGGCGACACGGGCAAGATGACACCCCTGGTCAAGATGCACACCCTGGGATCATCGTTCGTCCCGCCGAGCTCCCACGCGGGCGGCCTGCGCTATCACGGCATGGCACCGCTGGTCAGTCAGCTCGTGGATCTGGACCAAGTAGAGCCGACTGCCTACTCGCAGACTGAATGCTTTGAGGCTGGTGTGACATTTGCCAAGGCAGAAGGCATTCTGCCGGCGCCAGAGGCTAACCATGCAGTCAAAGGAGCGCTGGTCGAGGCTATGCGGTGCAAGGAAGAAGGTGAGTCCCGGGCAATCCTGTTCAACCTTTGTGGTCACGGCTACTTCGACATGCAGGCCTATATGGATTACTCATCAGGTAAACTTGCCGACCATCCATACGACGAATCTGAGGTCGCTATGGCTCTAGCTGGTCTACCGTCGGTCGCTTGACAGACCGCTGACCATGATGATGATAGCTTTCAACGGACTGACCGGCTTGCCCCGTTGTCCCAGCTGATTTAGACTAGCCAAGGTACAAGATAACGCTACTCACTTGATTTTATTAAGGTTCTTTAACTCGTCATTCACATTTTCTGGAGACCTATAAATGGCATACCTGCTCGATGTACTGTTCCGCTACGCCCACATTGTCTTTGGCGTGGCCTGGATCGGCCTGCTGTACTACTTCAATTTTGTACAGACCGAATACGTCAAGGAAGCCGAAGATGGCGCTAAAGCAGACGTCATGGCTAAACTTGCCCCTCGGGCACTGTGGTGGTTCCGCTGGGCGGCCCTATTTACTTTTCTAACTGGTGTCATAATGCTGTGGTGGGTGTCAAGCCAACAACGCTTCAATCTTGGTATCGCGCTCGGGGCATTTATGGGTACCCTAATGATGCTCAATGTGTGGGGAATCATCTGGCCAAACCAGAAAATCATGATTGGACTTACCGAAGGAGACAAGACGGTCGCCGGGCCGAAGGCAGCCCTGGCTTCCCGGACCAATACACTGCTTTCGCTGCCAATGCTCTATTTCATGGTCGCATCAGTCCATGGACTTGCCGCGAGCGGAGGTGTATGGGCCTCAGTGAGCACCACGGCACTGATCATCGGACTCGCCATCATTGTCGTGATAGAAGCGAACGCGATATGGGGCAAAATGCTGGGGCTGATTCAGTCAGTCAGCGGGGTGATCACGTCCAGCATCATTCTCACCATAATTATGGCGGGTATCGTGAACTACATGTAGCGATCAACAATGTTTTACTAATAGAGGGCGCAGCAGCGCCCTCTATTTTTGACTGCTGGTTAATAGTTTGAACAATAGCACTACAGGTCGGTCTTATCGCCATATACAGCTAATGAACCAGGCAAACCCCCGCAACAACCGATAAAGTTCCGGCAACTGACTCAATCGGATTGCACTGTCGCCATGGCTGAGAAAACGGGTAATACACAGGTAATTCGGTATACCCTGCGCCGACATCTGACTGGAGAGGCGGCGCGATTCCCCCGGCGGGATCACGCGGTCGCCTCGGCCATGCAACAAAAATACCGGTGTTTTGGAATTCACGAAATTCAAGTTGACCCGGTAACCGGACCAGTCATCACCAAATGCGCGGATGACTTTCTGAAGAAACCTCTGGCGCTGTCCGCAATCACTCAACAGCTGCCACAGCCTTTCCTGCTCTGCATCAGCCTCATCCAGCAATGACCGCAAATTCCAGCCCTCGTCTTCCTCGGCGTTGTTGCGGATACAGCGCTCCAGGTGCCAATGAAACGCATCATTTTCGGCTTCGACTTCACTGAAATAACTGCGGACCATTAACATCCGTCCATACGGGTCCGCACGCTTGGCATTAACCAGAAAGTCACTCACCCGTTCAACATCATAGTAACCCCCAATCAGACATAACGCTGAGATTCGAGGTCCCAGCGTCGCACTGTTGGCGGCACGCAGGGCAAAAACACCCGAAAACGACACGGCCATCAGTGCAAAATGGTGCGTAGGCACCAGATCCTTGTCGCCGGCTAACTGCTCCAGTGTGGACTGCACCTCACTCGGCTGGGCTCGTTCGATCCGCAGATTCCGAATATTGGGCAGTTCCGGCACCAGCACTTGCAAACCGGCGGCAGTCAGTGCGACAGCCAGTTGCCTGACCCTGGGGTCTTCACGGCCGAGTACGGACATGCCGTGAATAAACACCACGGTGCCCAGCACCAGCCCAGATGGCATGTACCGGTCGACCAGAATGTCTGCACACTGATGCTCAGATAGATTGTGTGGGTACGCTATGGGGCCCTGCTGAAAACGGCGTAATAATCGCGCAGTGGCGATCCAGCTGGCGGGTCCTGGTCGGGAGGGATAAGACAGCATGCCAAATTGCGCCGGTTTCATCGCAACAACAATGTTCGGCGTAGAAAATTACCGACCGATGCCGTCAGCGGGCCCATCACGATTAAAGATCTCGTCGTCTGATCCCGAGACTAGCGACCGCTGCATGATCACAGAATCTATCCATCGATCCAGCTTCCAGCCTACCTGTTCCAGTGTGCCAACATGTCGAAATCCGGCATTCTCGTGCAGGCGGATCGATGCGTTGTGTCTGGAATCACCGATGATAGCAATCATCTGCCGTTTGCCCAGATCCCGACACTGGTGGATCAACTCTGTCAGCAGGGCCCGCCCCAATCCCTGACGATGTTTATCGCGTACCACATAGACCGAATCCTCGACCGTGTGACTGTAAGCGGGCCGGCTACGATAAGAAGACGCATAAGCATACCCCACAACGTCACCGTCAAGTTCAGCAACCAAGTAAGGCAGGCCCGTATCTGTAATATGCCGCCAGCGGCTAGTCATCTCCTCCATATCCGGTGGCGTGATTTCAAACGTCGCTGTATGTTCCCGAACTTCGATCGCATAGATGGACTGAATCGAGGCAAAATCATCCATCTGTGCACTTCGAATCAGGAGCTTCGTCATGTCGCGGTGCAGCAATCAAGCAGTCAATGGCTAGCGTAGCTTAAAAAAATGGCCGGCAAACGCCGGCCACAGTGTCTCACATCCTCCCCTCGTGAATCTGCTTTGCGATTCAACCCAATAATGGTGCGATCACCAGTGAGACAATCGCCATCACATTAATCAGGATGTTCATAGACGGTCCGGAAGTGTCTTTAAAAGGATCACCGACAGTGTCGCCCACAACCACGGCTTTATGCACTTCCGAGCCTTTCCCGCCCAGATTGCCTTTCTCGACAAATTTCTTTGCATTGTCCCAAGCACCACCCGCATTGGCCATGGTCAGCGCCAACAGGACACAGCCCAGTAAAGCGCCGCCGAGCATACCCCCCAGCGCCGCAGGCCCGAGTAAAAACCCGACCACCGGTGGTGCACCCACAGCCAGCACACCGGGTGCGATCATCCGCTTCAAGGCAGCTGTGGTAGCAATTTCGACACACCGGTTGGAATCTGGTTGTGCGGTACCTTCCATCAGTCCAGGGATTTCTTTGAACTGCCGCCGGATCTCGCGGATCATATCGAACGCTGCATCACCCACCGCCGTCATTGTCATACTGCTCACCAGGAACGGAAATATACCGCCGAGGAACATGCCGGCAAGTACGGTCGGGTCGCTAATGTTCAATGCGAAATCGGGTACGTGATAAGTGACGGTTTCGATATAGGCCGAGATAATGGCCAGCGCCGCCAAGGCAGCAGCACCGATTGCGAAACCCTTGCCAATAGCCGCTGTTGTATTACCGAGCTCATCCAGCTCGTCGGTGATCTCACGGACTTCTTCCCCCAACCCGGCCATCTCAGCGATTCCGCCGGCGTTGTCCGCGACAGGGCCATAGGCGTCGATGGCCATGGTAATACCCACCGTCGCCAGCATACCCACCGCAGCAATGCCGACACCATAAAGGCCTGACAGCTCGCTCGAAATCAGAATAATGGCACACAACGCGAGCACGGGTATTGTCACCGACTGCATACCTATGGCCAAACCACTGATCATTACCGTGGCCGGACCGGTCTCACCTGAATTTGCGATCTTCTGTACGGGTTTACCGGCGGTATAGTATTCCGTGACCAAACCGATCACGATTCCGCCGAGGGCGCCAACCACTACCGATAGCCAGATGTTGATGCTGATATCCACGTAGTGGGTCAATGCAAGTGCAGCGAGAATGAAAATCACTGAGGCGCCGATAGTGCCCATTCTCAGCGCAGTATCTGGTGATTTACCAGAGGAAGTTTTGACCAGTTGTATGCCAATGAGTGAACAAACCAGTCCGACCGAAGCCAGTGCCAGTGGCAGAAACATCAGCTTGTTTTGGTCACCAGCGGCCAGCGCACTTATTACTTCGGGCGAAAGCGTTGCCGCAATTGCAATCGTCGCGATCATGGCGCCGCAATAAGACTCGAAAATATCTGAGCCCATACCTGCCACATCACCAACGTTATCGCCAACATTATCAGCAATAACGCCTGGGTTTCGAGGATCATCTTCTGGAATTCCAGCTTCTATCTTGCCAACGAGGTCGGCACCCACATCTGCGCTCTTGGTGAAGATACCACCGCCGACCCTGGAAAACAGCGCAACTGAAGAAGCCCCCATGCCGAAACCATGGATCACGTGTGCAGTTTCGGGATCACCCCCAAAATAAAGATACAGAACACCCAGACCGAGCAGACCCATCGCCGCAACAGTAAGACCCATGATCGAACCGCCGTAAAAGGCCACTGTCAAGGCAGCGGGGGCACCACTTTCAGCTGCAGCCGTTGTGGTGCGTACATTCGCCCGGGTGGCTGTAAACATACCAATGTATCCGGCCAGTGCAGAGCAAGCTGCGCCAACGAGAAATGCCACCGTCGAGCGCCAACCGAGATCTGAAATCAAAATCAGTACCGCGACCACTGCGACAAAAATAGCCAGATACGTATATTCGCGGCGTATAAACACGAGTGCACCGTGATGGATCATTTCTCCGATCTCGGTAACCTTGCCGGTACCAGGTGCGTATTGGAGCACCGCTCGATAAATACCAAACGCTGCAATTAGACCGATGAGTCCAATCACAATGGGGATAAAGGCAACAGAAGACATTGCAACTCCTTTAAATTATTGGGGGGGAATCAACCCACTGACTGGGCGTATTGTGGGCGAAAGCACGGATTTTACCACGCAAGATGAGGAAATCTAGCGTGCACGCCTCTCGTGCCACTGCG
>Ga0315338_1001156_pt1 | contig 37687 bp, 36 predicted proteins | sample ASW8metaG_FD_204518 | JGI IMG/M metagenome (GOLD analysis project Ga0315338, IMG submission 204518) | Ammonia-oxidizing marine archaeal communities from Monterey Bay, California, United States - ASW #8 | ecosystem: Environmental > Aquatic > Marine > Coastal | place: USA: California | collected... | reverse complement strand
TCTATACATGCTTTGCATTTTCCGCAAAGGTTTTTTTCTACCTTAGTGTCTAGTGGTAGAGGTAAATTAGTATATAGCTCGCCTAAAAAAAACCATGAGCCATGAGCTTTACTAATTAAGTTAGTATGCTTGCCAACCCATCCTAGGCCAGATTTTGCAGCAAATGCTTTTTCTAAAACAGGCGCACTATCTACGAATATACGATACCCAAATGTCTCAACTTCCTCTTTTATCATATTGGCAAGTTTTTTTAGCCGGCTTCGTATTACTTTATGGTAATCGCGCCCAAGCGCATATCTTGAAATGAAAGCTAATTCTTGATTATCTAGAATGTCATTGCTGTCAGCACATATTTCTGGCATGTAATTCATACGCAATGAGATCACACGTACTGTTCCTGGCACTAATTCTTCAGGACGGCTTCGTTTAGTTCCATGTTTTTCCATATAATTCATTTTTCCATGGTATTTTTTTTGCAACCAATTGGTTAAATATTCCTCTTCTTTTTCAAGGCTTGTATCAGTTATGCCTATTTTCTGAAAGCCGAGCTCAGCCCCCCATTGCCTAATTTTCTTATTTAATTGGTGTAAATTTTTGACGGGAATGTCTATTCGATGCATTATTTCAGTATTCATCTTTTTAGTTGTATCACAAGTTTAAACAAATGTGTGGAATTGCTGGCAAACTTAGGTTCAGGGAACCAAATCAAGACATCGCGACGGTGCAGTCAATGGTGTCAAAGCTGCGACGTAGAGGCCCTGATTATGACGGTATTTTTTCCGATGAAAGAATTACTCTAGGACATGCACGCTTATCCATAATAGATTTAACTGCTAATTCAAATCAACCTATGCATGACAAAGAGCTAGGATTAGTTTTAGTTTTTAATGGGTGTATATATAACTACAAAGCTCTGCGCAAAACGCTTAAGAAGCGAGGATATAACTTTTTTTCCTCGGGAGACAGTGAAGTAATTTTGAAAGCCTATCATGCTTGGGGCGTGAGCTGCGTTGAGCATTTCGATGGTATTTTTGCTTTTGCTATCTGGGATTTGAAATCACACTCACTCTTTTTAGCAAGGGATAGGTTGGGTATTAAGCCGCTATATTACACCGTAACAAAAAACGCTCTTTATTTTGCATCAACAATGCAAGCTTTATTGGCATCTGGAGATGTTGAACTAGAGTTCGATAAAGTTGCTTTGCATCACCATCTAACTTTGCATGCAGTGGTCCCAGCACCAAGAACTATATTAAAAAAAGTACATAAGCTGGCACCAGCTCAGCATATTCAGGTTTCTAAGGATGGAAAGCTTAAAAAGAAAAACTATTGGGCGTTAGAAAATACTAAAGTTAAACAATCCCTTAGTGAAAAAGATTGGGTTCACAGGATTCATGACCTTCTTCTCGATTCGATAAAAAAACGTATAGATGTGGCAGATGTGCCAGTAGGTGTTTTATTGTCAGGAGGGCTTGACTCAAGTCTGCTAGTAGCACTGTTATCCAAACTAGGATATACAGGATTGCAAACCTTTAGTATTGGTTTTGAGGGGCAGCCAGAAGAAGCAGGTGATGAATTTTATTATTCAGATAAAATTGCTGATTTTTTTGGAACTACGCATAAAAGATTCTTTATAGAAGATAACTTTCTTGTCGAAAGATTGCCTGAAGCCGTGCTTCACATGTCTGAACCTATGGTAGCGCAAGACGCTATAGCTTTTTATTTGCTAGCTGAGCAGGTATCAAAAGATATTAAAGTAGTTCAAAGCGGCCAAGGAGCAGATGAAGTGTTTGCGGGTTATTTTTGGCATCAAAAACTGCATGAAACGTCCAAAGATGAATTACAATTATTTAAACAACATTACTTTGATCGTTCACACCAGGAAATTCAATCTGCCATAAGTTCTAATTACTTGAGTCGTGATTTTACTTCCGAATTAGTATCGAGATTACTAGAAAAGAAAAGTGGAGAAGATTTTATTGACGCAGTTCTGCGTGCAGATATTACAACCTTCATTGTCGATGATCCAATAAAACGTGTTGATAATATGACAATGGCTTGGGGTTTAGAGGCACGAGTGCCTTTCTTAGATATTGATCTTGTGGAAACAGCAATGCAAATACCTGCGGAGATAAAATTAAGAGAAGGAGGCAAATTCCCGTTAAGGGCAATAGCACGCGACTTGTTGCCAAGCGAAGTTATTGACAGACCAAAAGGATATTTTCCTGTACCTGCTTTGAGATACCCTCGCGGTGTTTTTCTTGATTTAATGAAAGAAATACTTGTTTCAAAAACATGCAAGGAAAGAGGTCTGTTTGAATATGCCTATATAGAAAAATTAATCGACAATCCTGAGAAATGCATAACACCCATAGAAGGCAACAAGTTATGGCATATGGCGCTACTTGAATTATGGTTGCAGTCAAATCTAGATAGTCTAATATCCAGATAGATATATAGCTAATGGGTGATTTGAGATATATATAGTGTTTTATCTTTTTCACAACAAATATAGAGAGGTGTAAAAATGGATGTGATGGAACGAATACGTGGACATGTGGAAAAAAATCCTGTGGTACTTTTCATGAAAGGCACACCGCAAATGCCTCAGTGTGGATTCTCAAGCAGAGCAGCTGAAGCGCTAAAGCAGTGCGGTAAAGAATTTGCTTATGTGAACGTGCTACTAGATCCAGAGATTTTTCAAAACTTACCGCAGTATGCTAATTGGCCAACTTTTCCCCAACTTTATGTTAATGGAGAGTTGGTAGGGGGATGTGACATTACTGTAGAGATGCACGAGAAAGGCGAATTACAAAAGTTGGTTGATGAAGCTGCAAAATAATATTGGATAACCAACAATATGCCTAAGATGAATAAAATAGTTTTAGCCTACTCTGGTGGTTTAGATACCTCAGTTATACTGAAGTGGTTGCAAGACAAGTATGGTTGCGAAGTTATTACATTTACTGCTGATATCGGACAAAGTGAGGAGTTAGAATCTGCCCAGGCTAGAGCACAACAACTGGGTGTTAAAGAAATTCATGTTGAGAATTTAGCTGATGTATTTGTTTCCGAATATATTTTTCCTATGTTTCGAGCTAATGCCTTGTATGAGGGCAGCTATTTGCTTGGAACATCTATAGCGAGACCACTCATATCAAAAAGGTTAGTTGAGATAGCACAGAAGTCTGGCGCTGATGCTATTTCCCACGGCGCCACGGGAAAAGGTAATGATCAGGTACGTTTTGAGTTGTGCGCTTATTCATTAAATCCTGATATCAAAGTGATAGCACCTTGGAGAGAATGGGATTTAGATTCAAGAGAGAAATTGTTGGCTTATGCAAAAGAGCACAACATCGCTGTTGACCAAAAAGGCAACACTCCGCCATATTCCATGGACGCTAACTTATTACATATTTCATACGAAGGTGGTGTGCTAGAAGACCCTTGGTGCGAGCCTGAAGAGTCAATGTGGAGATGGACAACCCCAATCGAGAAAGCTCCAAATAAACCTACATCTGTTGAGTTAGAGTTCAAATCAGGAGACCTTGTTGCTATTGACGGAAAGCAGATGAGCCCATCAGAGTTGTTTAAATCTTTGAATAATATTGGAGCTCAGCATGGGATAGGAAGACTCGATATAGTGGAAAACCGATATATTGGGATGAAGTCGAGAGGGTGTTATGAAACTCCTGGGGGAACAATACTTTTACATGCCCATAGAGCCATAGAGTCACTAACTTTGGATCGTGAAATAGCTCATCTCAAAGATGAGCTAATGCCAAAATATGCAAGACTTGTCTATAATGGCTATTGGTGGAGCCCCGAAAGAGAAGCGATGCAAACATTCATCGATGAGTCACAAAAAACAGTAAACGGTGTTGTTAAAATGAGGCTGTTTAAGGGGAATTGTATAGTACTCGGAAGAAAATCATCATCAGACAGCTTGTTTGATAAAAAGGCAGCAACTTTTGAGAGCGACGATGGGTATTACAACCAAAGTGAAGCTGAGGGTTTTATTAAACTCAATGCTATCAGGCTGAAAACCGCAGCCCGAAAAAAGAAATCTAAAGTATCTTAAAAATAGTATAATGGTCCAAACAATAAGAATAGCTGGAGAAAGGCTTTGTATTCTAGTATTAAAGGCTTAAAAAAAGCGTTTATTATAATGTGCGCTTTTACCCTGACGTCCTGCGCATCATATCAGGGCCACGATGTAGCAGACCCATGGCAGGGTTTTAATAGATCAGTGTATGCATTCAATGACACCCTTGATAAAGGAATATTCAAGCCTTTGGCGATGGCGTATGACGCAATTACACCGGGGCCAGTAGATAAAGGGATAACTAATTTCTTTGCTAACATCGCCGATATTGGATCAGCAGTTAACAATCTTTTGCAGGGAAAATTGAATTTATTTTTCACTGATATAGGAAGAATCGCGATCAATACAACAGTGGGGGTTGCCGGGCTCTTTGATGTGGCGTCTGGAATGGGTCTCCAAAAGTCTGGAGAAGATTTAGGGCAGACTATGGGCTACTGGGGCATGAATTCTGGGCCATATGTTATGTTGCCAATATTCGGACCTAGTTCACTCAGGGATGCTCCAGCAAAGATAATTAGTTTTTTTCTGCAGCCTGAAATAGGTAATTCAAGCACGCAAACTAAACTTGATTTGCTAAATGCTGTTGATACCCGCTCTGATTTTTTAAGGACTGAAGAGTCAACTAAAGAGTTAGCTAAAGACCGTTATACTTTCATCAAAAATGCATACCTAGACCATAGACACTTTCTTGTGACTGATGGAAGTCTCGAAGGCGATGATATACAACGAGAGCTTGCTGCTATCGAATAAATTACCACTTACTCATCTTCCTCTTTTATGTGCGGAGCAAGCAGAACTGCTTGCAGCAGAATAAATAATATAGGAAACCCTATAGCTAAACCAAAGAATTTAAACTGCACCCAGAATGCTTGGCTGAAGTTATATGCAACATAGATATTTAGCAAGCCCATGATGAAGAAGAAAATAACCCATATATAGTTTAGTTTCTCCCATATCTTTTTATCCAGCTGTAGTGTTTTCCCAGCAAAGCGCTCGACTAAATTAATACCAGAAACTAACGGTGTGGCAAAAAATATTATAGCAATAACCCAGTAGAGAATTGTTGGTTTCCATTGTATAAAAAGAGGATTTTTAAGCACTAAAGTAGCACCACCTGCAATTAAAATGAGACCAAAGGACACGATATATATTTTTTCAATTTTTTTGAAAATAGCCAAATAGCTTATTTGAACCAGCGCTGCAGCTATGAGCATTAGTGTTGCAAAATAAATACTGTGTTCATCCAGACCCGGCGTTATACCAAGAGCAAAATAGCTATTTATTAAGCTTACATAGCTTGCAGGTACGGCGGTATAGACAAAATATGCTACCAAAAATATTAAAACAGGGAAGGAATCAAATAAGTACTTCATATTTAAACCAGCGGTTATTGGAGTAGAGAATATAACTATTATATCTTGTATAATCTATATAGTTTGAACACATCGACTCAAAATCCACGAGTATTATCAGGAATGCGTCCAACCGGTGCATTGCATCTAGGCCACTATCACGGTGTTATTAAGAATTGGGTAGAGTTACAGCATACCTACGAATGCTTATTTTTTGTAGCAGATTGGCATGCATTAACTACACATTATGATGATACACAGGTTATTGCAGATAGTGTCTGGAACATGGTAATTGACTGGCTAGCATGCGGAGTGAGCTCTGGATCAGCTAAGCTTTTTTTACAGTCTAGAATACCTGAACATGCCGAGCTTCATATGCTGCTTTCAATGATTACGCCTCTTGGGTGGCTTGAAAGGATTCCAAGTTTTAAAGATCAACAGGCAACATTGAAAGAAAAAGACCTCTCCACATATGGTTTTCTTGGATATCCGTTATTACAAAGTGCAGATATATTGATTTATAAAGCTTCTCTAGTGCCTGTCGGTGATGACCAAGTTGCGCATATTGAATTTGCAAGAGAAGTAGCAAGACGATTTAATTATATTTTTGGCAGAGAAATTGATTTTAAAAAGAAAACACAAGCAGCTATTGAAAAGCTTGGAAACAAGAATGCTAAGCTTTATACGCAACTCAGAAAAAAATATCAGGAAAAAGGCGACACTCAATCACTAGACGTTGCTCATGCTTTGCTCAAAACGCAAAAAAATATTTCAATAGGAGACTTGGAAAGACTGTATGGGTACCTAGAGGGCGAAGGGAAAATTGTCTTACCCGAACCCCAAGCTTTATTAACATCAGTACCTAAAGTGCCAGGGACTGATGGCCAAAAAATGTCAAAATCATATGCAAACACCATCAGCTTGCGTGAACTTCCGCCAGATGTAGAAAAGAAACTGAAAAAAATGCCTACGGACCCAGCAAGGAAAAGAAGAAGTGATCCCGGTAACCCACAAAAGTGTCCTGTGTGGTCGCTACATGCATTGTATTCAAATGAAGAAGTTAGAGAATGGGTTAAAACAGGGTGTAAATCTGCAGGCATTGGCTGCCTTGAATGTAAGGAGCCGCTAATAGACTCATTACTTCAAGAGCTTGCCCCCATACAAGAAAGAATAAAAGAGTATGAGTCAGATATTGCTGCTGTACAGAATATAATTAACGAAGGTTGTGATGCAGCTCGTGATATAGCAAGAGACACATTAGATGATGTTCGGAGAGTTATGGGTATAAGTTACAGGTGAATATATGACTGAAATCAAACACACAGTATCAAAACAAACAGAAATGCCTTTTGCCGTTGTAATGGGGCAACCCATTACTGCACCACCTGAAGATCTTTATATTCCCCCTGACGCATTAGAGGTTTTTCTTGATGCTTTTGAAGGCCCTTTAGATTTACTACTTTATCTGACCAAACGTCAAAATCTTGACATCTTGTCATTACCTGTAGCGGAAATAACAGCACAATATATGCGATATATAGACTTAATGCAGGAGCTAAAGCTCGGACTTGCAGCAGAATATTTGTTGATGGCTGCCATGCTAGCTGAAATTAAATCACGTCTGTTATTGCCAAGAGCTTCTGATGAGGAAGAGGAAGAAGATCCGCGCGCAGAGCTAATAAAAAAACTTCTTGAGTATGAAAGGTTTAAAAAAGCAGCAGAACAGCTAGATACATTGCCTCGTCTAGAGCGCGACATCTTCGAGGTTAATTTAGCAGCACCGCTATATGAAGTAGAGCGACCACAGCCTCAGGTAGAACCACAAGATCTGATTTTAGCGTTTCACGCAGTCATTGAGCGCGCGAAAATGTTTGCATCACACCATATACAGAAAGAGCCACTTTCAGTGAGAGAAAGAATGGCTATAATTTTGGAGAGACTTCAGGGCGGCGATTATGTAGAATTTTCTAAGTTTTTTGATATAGAGGAAGGAAGGGCAGGGGTGATTGTTACAATGATTGCAATATTAGAATTGCTCAAGGGGCAAGTTATAGAATGCACGCAAACTGAGTTTCTTGCACCTATATACATAGTTTCCTCAGGTTTTGAGATGAAAACTCAAGGAGAAAAAGGCGATGAACTCACTCCAGATTAAAAAGATTATAGAAGCATCCTTAATGGTTTCAGATAGCCCGCTATCGGTGAACGATATTTTGAAACTCTTTACGGAGGAAGAAAAACCATCAAATAAAGAAATTAAGAAAGTATTGACAGAGATAGAAGCAGACACAGTTAACAAGGGGTATGTTTTGCAAAAAGTAGCTAATGGTTATCGTTTCCAAGTACAAGACGAATTAGCTGTGTGGGTCTCGCGGCTTTGGGAACATAGACCTCCACGATATTCGCGAGCATTACTTGAAACATTGGCCTTAGTTGTATATCGACAACCAATCACACGCGCAGAAATTGAAGATGTGAGAGGGGTTACTGTCAGCGGACACATAATACGTGCTTTATTGGAGAGAAAATGGGTAAAAGTCCTTGGTCACAAAGAATCTCCAGGTAGGCCAGCAATGTATGGGACAACAAAAGAATTTTTAGATTATTTTAATTTAACAAAATTACAAGATCTGCCGGAGTTGCCTGATGTGAGTGCATCTGCAGACATACACATGGAGCTCGATCTAGAAGGATCAGAAACTAACCCACCAAATGCCGAGGAGGGTTTGGGCGAAGATCCTAGTGACTCTGAAACTGAAGAGATGGAGAGCAGAGAACCAACCACATTCTCAGTATAAAAAAAATCAGGTAACGCTTTTAATTTTTGTGTAAACTATCGCGCTGATAAAACCTAATACCTAAGACTTTATTTCAAAAGACAAAAAAGCAATGGAATGAAAATAGCGATTCCAAAGGAAAACAGATCCGGAGAAGCAAGGGTGGCAGCATCCCCAGAGATGGTGAAAAAATTCGTTGCACTTGGATTTCAAGTGAATGTTGAAACCACGGCGGGAGATACATCAGATATGCCTGACTCCGTGTTTATTGATGCGGGGGCAGAAATTTCTGGAGACACACGCTCTACTCTGGATGGTGCCGATATAGTACTCAAGATTCAAAGACCATTGGGTGCAGACGCGGATATTGATGAAGTCTCTATGATTAAGTCAGGAGCTATCGTAATAGCTCATATGGCAACACATACCAGTAAGACAGATATAGAAGCCTACGCTAAGGCAGGCTTGACGAGTTTTGCCATGGAACTAATGCCAAGAATTAGCAGGGCGCAGTCTATGGATGTACTATCTTCGCAGAGTAACTTAGCTGGGTATAAAGCGGTAATAGATGCTTGTTCTCTTTACAGTAGCGCTTTTCCAATGATGATGACTGCAGCGGGCACAATCCCGCCGGCTAAAGTTTTTATCATGGGTGCCGGGGTAGCTGGATTGCAAGCAATTGCAACTGCAAAAAGACTAGGGGCAGTTGTAACAGCTTACGATGTACGTCCTGCCACTAAAGAACAGGTCGAAAGTTTGGGAGGAAAGTTTTTAATCGTAGATGAAGAGGCAATGCAAGAGGCAGAGACAGCGGGTGGATATGCAAAAGAAATGACCGAAGACTACAAGAAAAAAGAACAAGAAGTTATATCCAACCACGTAAAAAATCAAGACATCGTCATTACAACAGCCTTAATACCTGGCAGGCCTGCACCTAAGTTAATAACTGCGAGCATGGTAAGCTCAATGAAGCCTGGCGCAGTAATTGTTGATTTAGCAACCGAAACTGGCGGGAATTGTGAGCTTTCTGAGCAAGGAAAAGTTGCAGAAAAAGAAGGAGTAAAAATAATCGGTTATGATGATATGCCTGGAAGGCTTGCACGAGATGCGAGTTCTTTATTTGCAAAGAATCTTTTAAATTTTTTAACACCCCATGTTAATTCTGAGACAAAAAATTTAGAAATAGACTGGGAGGATGAAACCATAGCAGATACTTTATTAACTAAAGATGGGCAAGTAGTAAGTCCCATTGTAAAAGGACAATAAGAATATGGGTGCCGAATCTTTTTTAAATTTATTTACAGTTTTTGTGCTTGCTTGTTTTGTTGGTTTTTACGTTGTATGGAGTGTAACCCCGGCATTACATTCACCTTTATTGGCAGTTACCAATGCCATCTCATCAGTTATTATCGTCGGCGGCTTACTAGCTGCTGGGCCTGAGGGTATGGGTTTTTCAAGCTTAATGGGTTTATTAGCTGTCATTTTAGCTTCAGTAAATATTTTTGGCGGTTTTGTTGTTACACAACGAATGCTTGCAATGTTTAAGAAGAAACCAAAAAAGGATGAATAATGTCTGAAAACTTAACAGGATTTGCATATTTAGTTTCAGGAGTCTTTTTCATCATGGCTTTAAGGGGTTTGTCATCTCCAGAGAGCGCTCGTAAAGGTAATAAATATGGCATCTTAGGAATGCTAATCGCTGTAGCTACAACGATTATTGATCCCGCTGTGATTAGTTTGCAGACAATATTTATTGGGATATTAATTGGTGGGTCTATCGGGACAGTGGTCGCCCTTAAAATTAATATGACAGCTTTACCCCAGCTTGTTGCAGCATTCCACAGTTTAGTTGGTCTTGCAGCCGTATTTGTTGCTATTGCTGCATTTTTTAACCCAGAAGCTTATGGTATAGGCTCTTTTGGTAGCATCGCCAGTGCAAGTTTAATAGAAATGAGTTTGGGGGCCGCAATAGGTGCTATCACTTTTTCTGGTTCTGTTGTGGCTTTTGCGAAATTACAAGGGCTAGTAAGTGGAAACCCAGTTACGTTCAAAGGCCAACATATGCTGAATGCAATTGTAGGTATAGCAATATTTGTAATGATGTACCAGTTGGTAGCGGGCCAATCTGAACAAACCTTTTGGATACTTGTTGGTTTATCGTTCTTAATTGGATTTTTAATTATCATACCTATTGGTGGCGCAGACATGCCTGTCGTAGTATCTATGTTGAATTCATACTCGGGATGGGCGGCCTGCGGTATTGGTTTCACATTAAGCAACACTGCATTGATTATAACGGGCGCTTTAGTTGGTTCTTCTGGAGCTATTTTGAGTTATATAATGTGTAAAGGTATGAACCGCTCTATTTTCAATGTCTTACTGGGAGGTTTTGGAGGAGACGCTGTTACTGCCGCTGCCGCTGGAGGAGCACAGCAAGGCAACGTTAAACGGGGTAGCGCTGACGATGCGGCTTTTATTATGGGGAATGCAAGCAAGGTTATTATTATCCCTGGGTATGGTATGGCAGTTGCACAAGCACAACATGCACTTCGTGAAATGTGCGATCTTCTCAAAGAAAAAGGTGTAGAAATTAGCTATGCAATCCATCCAGTCGCAGGGCGTATGCCTGGCCACATGAATGTCCTGCTAGCCGAAGCGAATGTACCCTATGATGAAGTTTTTGAGCTCGAAGCAATCAACCATGAATTTTCAACCGCAGATGTTGCTTTTGTTATAGGCGCCAATGATGTGACAAACCCAGCAGCTAAATCAGACTCTACAAGCCCTATTTACGGTATGCCTATATTGGATGTAGAAAAAGCAGGCACGACTTTATTTCTTAAAAGATCCCTAGGTTCTGGATATGCTGGAGTAGAAAATGAGCTATTTTTCCGCGACAAAACCATGATGTTATTTGGCGACGCGAAAAAAATGACTGAAGAAATCGTTCAAGCTTTAGGCTAGTTGCAGCTACTTGCAATCATTAGTTTTAGGTATCTTGAAGGCGAATATTTTGGCCTGTAATTTCAGCACTATCTTTACCCATAAAATAAATATATGAATTCGTTACTGAGTCAGGGCTCGCCATTTCATTTGGGTCTTCACCAGGGTAATTGTGAATGCGCAAATTAGTTCTAATTGGCCCAGGGTCAATACCATTAACGCGAATATATTGTTCACCAGAAAGTTCTTCAGATAAAATTTTTATTAAACCAATTTGTGCATATTTTGACACGCCGTATGCCCCCCAATATGCTTTGGTTTTATGATCAATTGAGAATAATATACTTGGGTCGTCTGATTTTTCTAGCAATGGAATACAGGTTTGCGTTAGCAAAAATGGAGAGTGTAAATTAACTCGTGTCAGAGACTCCCACTCACCTGGTTCAAGTAGTTTGACAGGGCGAAGCCCACCAACTTGTGCCGCATTATTCAATAAACCGTCTAGTCTTCCGTACTCCTTATTAATGGAATCAGATAATTTTGAAAAATCTTCTTGTGTAGCTCCTTTGAAATTTAGCGGATAAATCGAAGGCTCAGTACAACCCAATGCCGATATTTCATCATAAACTATTTCTAAATTCTTAATCGTTTTTGATACAAGAATAACTGTTGCCCCATGTTTTGCATATGCAACAGAAACAGACTTTCCAATACCACTTCCCGCCCCAGTTACCAAAATAATTTTATCTTTTAGTGAGTATTTTTCAGGTTTATAATTTTTAAGAAATTGTGAATCCAAGATTATTTTTCTACTTTTTTTAAATTTGATTCTCGTGTTGATTTATCTATTTTTTCTATTTTTTTTATTATTTCACGTTCATTAACTCCAAGCTCCTTGAATTTTTTTGTTGTAGGAAAGATACTTCTTTCTAGGCTACCCACTGTCTTATTAAAATCCCTTACACTATTATCAAGGCTTTTGCGCAGCGACTCCATATGACCTGAAAAAACTGCAACACCGGACATTAACCTTTCTCCGGCTTCACGAATTATTTCAGAATTTTTAGCAACTTCAATTTGCCTAAAACCATATCCTATGGTTTTAAGTAAGGCAATGAAATTGCCTGGACCTGTCAGCATAACCTTATTTCCGACAAGATCCTCATATAAGCTTGGGTCATTCATAAGTGCAGCTATATAAAGATGCTCTCCTGGAAGGAACATTACGACATACTCGGGGGTTTGTTTGAACTGTAGCCAGTATTTTTTAGATGACAATTCGTTGCCACGTTTTCTAACTTGGTTCGCGTGCCTTTCTAAGCATAGTTGTCGCTCATCATCATTTTTTGCATTTTCGGCGTCTAGATACGCATCTATAGGTGTTTTTGCATCTACAATTATTATGTTTCCCTCAGACATATGCACAATCATGTCAGGGCGATATAGATTATTTTCAGAGTCACGGACAGATGCTTGCGTGTCAAAGTCTATATGTTCAGTCATCCCGGAAAGTTCTGCCAATCTTTGTAGTTGCATTTCACCCCATTGGCCTCTTACTTGTGGTTTGCGCATTGCTTGGGATAATGAAGAGGTTGCTTCAGCAACGTCATCCAAATGTTTTTTCACCGTACCATAATCTTTGCTTCTTTCTTTTTCCATTTCTTGCATTTGCCTTTCATTCTTATCTAATGCTTCTCTTACTGGCTGCAGTAGAGCCTCAACTTTCTCAGATGTTTGTATTTTATTTTCATGTAACATGATCTTTAGGTCATCAGGCAGGTTATTTATAAAATCTTTATCAATAGATGATTGGTTATTTGATTGCAACATTAATATGCTAAAGATAACTACTACAACAACAAGGGCAATCAGAGTGATAGTTACTGGGTCCATCATCTAAGCCAGTTGTTCACATCAACGGGGTTATGGACAATTCCATCAGCAGGCCATTCTCTTACATCTTCTTCATCTGATATATATCCGTAGGCTGCGGCTAAAGTTAACATCCCTGCAGAATTTCCTGCCTGCATGTCTCTGATATCATCACCTACATAAATACAATTATTAGGAGGGATTTTGACTAATTCAGCAGCATGCATAAGAGGTTTTGGGTCAGGTTTTTTTTGTTTTAGCGTGTCTCCGCATACTACACAGCTAGGTTCTGATACAAAAGAAGTTTTTGCGAGAAGAGAATGAGTTAATTCTTCAGATTTATTTGTTACAACCCCCCAGGGAATATTTTTTTCTAAGAGGATTTTAAGCAACATGGGAATACCATCAAAGGGTTTTGTTTTGACGCAAATCATCTCTTTATACAACTTCAAATATCTATTTCTTAACCTTTGCGTTTCCTTATCATCGACATTTTCATTAAAAGCATATCTTAAGATCGCATCAGCCCCTTTAGAAACATAGATCCTTACTTGGTTATATGTTAGTTGTGGCATATTCTCTTCAACTAAAAGCTTATTTAAAGCATCCGTCATGTCTTTTGCTGTATCGAGTAACGTCCCATCGAGATCAAGAAATACTGCTTTTATAGTTATCATGATTTTTTTTTGCAATGCACAAGGTAATTAACTGAAACATCAGTTCCAAGGCTATATATCTTAGTAAGAGGGTTATAGCTCATGCCTGTGATATCAAGTATTTTTAAATCAACATCATCACACCAGCCATAGAGTTCTGATGGCCGTATAAATTTTTCGAAGTTATGTGTACCTTTGGGTAACAGCTTTAAGAAATATTCTGCCCCAACTATGGCAAACAGAAAAGACTTAAAGTTTCTGCTTATTGTTGAAAAAAATATATCTCCGCCAGGTTTGACTAGTTTTGAGCATGCTTTAATTGTCAATGCAGGAGCAGGCACATGCTCAAGGAGCTCAAGACAGGTAAGCACATCAAAATTGTTGGAAATTTTTTTTGACAAGTCTTCTGCTGTTATTTTTTCATATTCAATATCTATATTGAATTGGCTGGCATGCAATGTAGCTACGGATAAAGCAGTTTCAGATATATCTATACCTTTTACCTTAGCACCTTGCTTTACCATCGATTCAGACAAAATACCGCCCCCACAGCCTACATCTAGAACAGATTTTCCGTTTAATGCAGATTTTTCATCTATATAATTCAACCGGATTGGATTGATATCATGAAGAGATTTAAATTCACTGTCTGCATCCCACCATTTGTGTGCTAGTGCTTCAAATTTATCAAGTTCTCGAGGATCTATGTTTAGTGGCTCTTTTTCCATATTTCAACTGTGACGTTTAGAAATTTAATCTTTTTTAATTTTCTTTTTCCATTTTTGTGCGGTTTCTTTAAGAGATAGCTCATCAAGAGGTAATAATTTTCTGTCGTTTAGCATTTTTTCCCCTGCGATCCACACATCTGTGACTTGTGATCTTGTTGCGCTATGTACAATTTGTGATGCAATATCATAACAAGGTAAAGTTTCTATTTCTGATAGTTTTATTGCTGCAAAGTCAGCTGATTTATCAATTTCAATTGACCCAATAACTTTTTCAAGACCAAGCGCTTTAGCGCCATTAATAGTTGCCATCTCTATTACGTCAGTGCTTGTAGTAGCTTCAGGTTTTCTACTTACAATCTTGCTTAGGAGTGCAGCGGTCTTCATTTCTGACAACATGTCATGGTCATCGTTGCTAGCCGGGCTATCTGTTCCAAGCGCAATATTAACTTTTTTTGCTGCTAGATCTGCTACAGGGCATATACCGCTTGCTAATTTCATATTTGATTCTGGGCAGTGTACAATTTTTACCTTTTTTTCTGACACCTCCTTTATTTCTTGTTGAGTGAGTTGGGTCATATGTACACAAATTAGCTGTGGAGAGACAAGCCCGATGCGTACTAGCCTTTCAAAAGGGCGACAACCGTGTTTTTCAATACTCTCTTTTATTTCATTTTCTGTTTCATGCAGATGGATATGTATCGGCAATTCTAACTCTTGAGCAATGGTTGCGATCTTTTCAAGGCTTGTATCTGAAACAGTGTAAGGAGCGTGTGGCGCAAATATAGGCGTAATTAATCCCTGATTCTTATATTCATCATACATACTAATTCCTTTAGCTATGTATTCGTCAGAGTTTTTAGCGTAGGAGGAAGGAAATTCCATTACAATCATACCAACACAGGCACGCATGCCGATTTTTGATGCAACATGTGCGGTCACTTCAGGGAAAAAATACATATCGTTAAAGCATGTCACTCCTGTTCGTAGCATTTCTCCTATAGCAAGTTCTACACCATCTTTTACGAACTCCTCAGAAACCCACTTTTTTTCAGCGGGCCATATGTGCTCATTTAGCCACTTCTCAAGTGGCATGTCGCTTGCAAAACCTCTTAGCAGGGACATTGCTGCATGTGTATGAGCATTGATTAAGCCAGGAATAACAACATGGTCTTTTGAATCAAAACTGTTTATATAATTATATTTTTTTTTAGCTACACTGGTAGGCAGAATGTCAGTAATTAAGTTTTTTGACACTGCAATCGAATGTTCATGCAGTATCTTGCCCTTTGGTATTACAGGAATAATATATGGCGCTGAAATTAAAGTATCGACTTGGTGCATTTTAAATAACTTTTTCAGTATGGATATTGACAATGATATCATCATGAAAGAACAATATTGTTTAATTAGGAATAATCATGCAGACATATAGCAATATAAGACCTATTCGTTGGGAAAACGGCGTATTGATACTGTTAGATCAGAGAAAACTTCCAGATCAAGAGTCTTATGTATCTATCAATAAATACAAAGAAGTAGCTGCAGCTATTTCAGAAATGATTGTAAGAGGAGCCCCAGCAATTGGCGTGACAGCAGCTTTTGGTGTTGTTTTAGCTGCCCTCGAATTTCAAGATTTAGAAAACTGGCGTATCAAGTTAGATCAAGCAATTGAATTTCTAAAAGAAAGTAGACCGACTGCCAATAATTTAGGCTGGGCTCTTGGAAAAATGCGAGTCTTAATAGATGCTACGCCAATTCTTGATATTTCAGCCTTAGAGAAGGAAGCAAAGTCGATTCTTAAAGAAGATGTGCAACAAAATAGACTTATGGGAAAACTAGGCGCAGAGTTCATAAAAGAAAGAGGTTCTATTTTAACGCACTGCAACGCAGGCGCGTTAGCAACAGCTGGGTACGGAACAGCACTGGGCGTAGTAAGAAGTGCTTTTGCAAATAATAAAATTGATCGCGTTTATGCTGATGAAACTAGACCTTGGCTCCAAGGAACTCGGTTAACGGCATGGGAACTTGCCATGGATAATATACCCGTGACTGTTTTATGTGACGGCGCTTCTTCAAGCGCTTTAAGAAATAAAAAAATTACATGGGTAATTGTTGGAGCAGATCGCATTGCTTCCAATGGAGATGTTGTTAATAAAATTGGAACATACCCCTTGGCGCTTTTAGCAAAATATCATAATGTAGGTTTTATGGTTGTTGCACCTACCAACACGATTGATAGTAATGCATTAAGCGGAGATGACATTCCTATTGAAGAAAGGTCAGCAAAAGAACTATTTGAGTATGCGGAAAAAAAATTCACTAAGAACAACCCCAGTATTTGGAACCCAGTTTTTGATATAACACCAGCTGATTTGATCGATGTTTTGGTGACAGAGAAAGGGGTAATCAAAAACCCAAATGCAAAAAAGTTACGAAAAGTCATAAAATAGTATTTTCCCATTTCGCAGCAAGCAAAACCGAGCTTAAATTTTTTTTTTTTACGCTAAAACGTAAGAAAATAGCCGTAGAGAAGAGAAAAGCACTTATTAGTGTCCCCCAAACATGTTAAAATAAACTTTCTTAAAACGTCTTAAATTTATCCTTTTTGATGAGCGAACTAAACAAAGACACCGTCCTTGTTACATTAGAAGAAGAGATGCGTCAGTCGTATCTCGACTATGCAATGAGCGTGATTATAGGGCGAGCATTGCCCGATATACGCGATGGGCTAAAACCTGTCCACCGCAGAGTTTTGTATGCTATGGATCAGCTAGGTAATGAATGGAATAAGCCTTACAAGAAGTCTGCACGCGTTGTCGGAGATGTTATTGGTAAGTATCACCCGCATGGTGATACTGCTGTATATGACACAATGGTGAGACTTGCTCAGCCATTTTCAATGCGTTACACGCTTGTAGATGGGCAAGGTAACTTTGGTTCGGTAGATGGTGATGCACCAGCCGCAATGCGATACACAGAAGTACGTATGCAAAAAATTTCCCATGAAGTTTTGGCAGATTTGGAAAAAGAAACCGTTGATTTCCGTCCTAACTATGACGAAACAGAACAAGAACCTTCTGTATTGCCAACAAGAGTGCCTCTTTTGTTAGTTAATGGGTCATCGGGGATTGCGGTTGGCATGGCTACAAATATTCCTCCGCATAACTTAAACGAAGTAATAGACGCAAGTATTAGCTTGTCTAAAGATCCTGAAATTAGCCTCGATGATTTAATGAAGTATATTCCAGGCCCAGATTTTCCAACTGCTGGGTTCATTAATGGAACTGAAGGTATATGCACTGCGTACAAAACTGGCAAAGGGAAGCTTGTTATGCGAGCGCGATATAAAATTGAAACTGATAAAAAAGGGAAAGAAAGTATTATCGTGACTGAATTACCTTATCAAGTAAATAAAGCACGGCTTCTAGAAAAAATTGCCGCATTAGTAAAGACAAAAAAGATTGATGGAATATCTGAGTTAAGAGATGAGTCAGACAAAGATGGAATGCGCATGGTGATTGAGTTAAAACGCGGAGAAGTGAATGAAGTAGTATTAAATAATTTATATCAACAGACTTCAATGCAAACAAGTTTTGGTATCAATATGGTTGCCTTGTTAAATGGCCGTCCTCAGCAAGTTGGATTGAAACAAATACTTCAAGCTTTCATACAGCATAGAAGAGATGTTGTTACTAGAAGGACGATTTTTGAATTAAGAAAAGCAAGAGAAAGAGCACATATTTTGGAAGGACAGGCTGTAGCTTTAGCAAATATAGATGCTGTCATTGCTTTGATAAAGAAATCACAAACCCCTGCTGAAGCCAAGGCTGCTTTATTAAAATCTCCATGGAAACCAGGAGCAGTCACTGACATGTTAAATAAAAGTGGTTCAGATGTCTCACGACCAGATGGGCTGTCTTCAGAGTTTGGTATGAAAAAAAATGGTTATTATTTTTCTGGACAGCAAGCACAAGCTATTCTAGATTTAAGGCTTAATAGGCTTACAGGGCTGGAGCAAGACAAGATTGTCACAGATTACAGCGATATTTTAAAAAAAATTGTTAATCTTTTAGAGATTTTGTCTAACCCAGACATGTTAATGAAAGTTATACAAAAAGAATTATTAGAAATAAAAGACCAGTACGGGGATAAAAGAAGAACTGAGATTATCTCAGCTCATGCAGATTTATCTATGGAAGATTTGATCCCTGAAGAAGATAGAGTAGTAACATTATCACATGCTGGTTATGCAAAAGCACAGCCGTTAGATACATATCGTTCGCAGCGCAGAGGTGGCAAAGGTAAAAGCGCAACATCTATTAGATCAGAAGATTTTATAGATCAATTATTTATTGCAAATACACATGACACGATTTTATGTTTTTCTAGTTTAGGAAAAGTTTATTGGCTTAAAGTATATGAATTGCCCCAGGCAAGCAGAGCTGCGCGCGGAAAGCCAATAATAAATTTACTACCGTTGCAAGCAAACGAAAGAATCAACGCTATCTTGCCCGTTAGAGACTTTTCTGAGAAAAAGTTCGTTTTAATGGCAACTGCAAGAGGTACTGTGAAAAAGACGCGATTGGTTAATTTTGCAAGGCCAAGGTCAACGGGTTTAATTGCCGTTAACTTAAAAACAGACGATCGTTTAATTGGTGTGGCAATTACTGACGGAAAAAAAGACGTTATGCTAGTAAGCGATGCGGGGAAAGCAATACGTTTTGCTGAAAAAAATGTTAGACCCATGGGAAGAACAGCCTCAGGGGTGAGAGGAATAAAAATCTCAAAAAAACAGCATGTGATTAGCCTAATAACTTTTGATGACTCATTAAAAAACAGATGTATACTCGCAGCAACAGAAAATGGATATGGCAAAAAAACAGCTTTGGGCGAATTCCCGTCTCGTAACCGCGGAGGACAGGGAGTGATTGCTATTCAAGCATCAAAGCGTAATGGTAAGATTGTTGGAGGTATAATTGTTGGCGAAACGGACGATGTGATGTTAATCACAAACGAAGGAACGCTTGTTAGGACTTCAGCTGGACAAGTTTCGAAAGTTGGAAGAAATACACAAGGGGTTCGTTTGATTAGGACTTCTAAGGAAGAGAAGCTTGTCGAGGTAGCGCGCATAAAAGTCTTAGAGCAGGAGAGCGATTCTGATAAAAATACAACAGTGCATTAATGCAAACATGAAGAGTGTATATGAGTTCTGAGGATTTAAAAAAGTTACGAGACAAGATAGATAACTTAGACGCTGAAATTTTAGAATTGATTTCTAAACGTTCTGAGGCTGCTCTTCATATTGCAAATTTAAAAAGACCAGATTCTGACCCATATCGGCCAGAACGCGAAGCTCAGGTCTTGCAGCGAATCACTGAGCTTAATAGTGGGCCATTATCAGATGAAGAAATGGCAAGATTATTCCGTGAGATTATGTCTGCTTGTTTAGCTTTAGAACAGCCCCTTAAAGTAGCTTATTTGGGGCCAGAAGGAACATTTACACAGCAAGCCGTTCTTAAGCACTTTGGTCAAGCAATTAGTACATTACCCCTTAATAGCATAGAAAAAATTTTTCGAGAGGTTGAGTCATCCTCTGCTCACTATGGGGTGGTTCCCATTGAAAATTCAACAGAAGGGGTAATTACGCATACACTCGACATGTTTATGCGCTCCTCATTAAATATAGTAGGGGAGGTTGAATTAAGAATTCACCATCACATACTTAGCAAATGTAAAGATAAAGATAAGATTAAAAAACTTTATGCACATCCTCAATCATTTGCCCAATGCCGTGTGTGGTTGGAGAGTAATTTACCAAATGTAGAAAATATAAGTGTAAGCAGTAATGCAAAGGCTGCGCAACAAGCGTCAAGCGACAAAACGTTTGCAGCAATAGCCGGGGACGCAGCTTCAGTGCAATATGACCTCCCGATACTTTGTGCAAAAATTGAAGATAACCCAAATAATGTAACTAGATTCTTAATTATAGGGAGCAAACCCGTGCCACCTAGTGGGCAAGATAAAACTAGTATTTTGGTGTCAGCTTCCAACCAGCCAGGTGCTTTATATAAGTTATTAGAACCTTTTTCTAAGCAGAATATAAGTTTGACGCGTATAGAGTCGCGTCCGTCACAGTCAGCTAATTGGGAATATGTTTTTTTCTTAGATATAGAGGGCCATATCGAAGATAAGAATTTAAAGCAAGCACTTGAGCAGTTGCAGAAAAACTCAGATCTTTTCACAATTCTAGGGTCATATCCAAAGGCAGTTTTATAGGTGCCATCTAGTCATGAATTTTGAAAAACTAGTAGCACCAGGGATTGCAAGTTTAACCCCTTACGAGCCAGGCAAACCAATAAAAGATATTGAAAAGGAATTTGGCGTCCAAGGAGCAATCAAACTTGCTTCCAACGAAAATCCCTTAGGTGCAAGCAATGTGGTTATTGAAACGATCAAAAAAAAGGCGCATGAGGTTTCTGTATACCCAGACAGTGATGGAGCTGAGCTTAAAAAAGAATTATCAAAAATTCACAATGTAAAAGATAGTCAAATCACATTAGGAAACGGTTCAAATGATGTAATTGAGTTGCTTACAAGATTATTTCTGACAAATCATGCTGAGGCAGTATATTCAGAATTTGCTTTTGCAATGTATGAGCTTACAACACAGGCGGCAGGCGCGATTGGTAAACTAGCATTTGCAAATCCAGAAGATCATCAGATGCCGCTTGGACACAATTTGGACTCTTTTGTTGAGCAAATCAATAACAACACTAAACTAGCTTTTATTGCAAATCCAAATAACCCAACAGGAACATTTCTTTCTCCACAACAGATTGAGGAGTTTTTAAATAAAATTTCAGATGAAGTAATTGTATTAGTCGATGAGGCTTATGCAGAGTACGTAAGTAATGATTCATACCAATCTATGATTTCAAAAATTGTTGAGTATCCTAATTTAGTGGTTACACGCACCTTTTCAAAAATATATGGGCTTGCTGGTCTCAGAATTGGCTATGCAATCTCTCATGCTTCTATCTCTGACCTATTAAACAGAGTTAGGCAACCTTTTAATATAAACAATATTGCTCATGCAGCAGCACTTTCTGCTCTAAAAGACGATAGCTACATAAGTGAGAGTTTAAAAGTCAATAATGAGGGTATGAAGCAAATGGAACTAGGTTACAAACAGCTTGGTTTGAATTTTATCCCATCAGCTGCAAACTTTTTGTCGATAAACTTTGGCTATGATACGCGCCCTATTTATGAAAAGTTGTTAGCCAAGGGTGTTATAGTAAGGCCATTGCATAGTTATAACCTTCCTAATTATTTGAGAGTAACAATTGGGACAGAAGATCAGAACAATCTATTTTTAAAAACACTAGCTAAAATTCTAAAAAAATGATTGAGCAAGTCTTAATTATAGGAATGGGCCATATAGGCGGATCACTTGCTATGGCTTTGAAGCATTCTAAATTTGCAAGGAAAATTGTAGCGTGTGATAACAACCTAAAAAGTCTCGAGAAAGCTCTACAGCTCGATATTATAGATGAATTTCATAAAGAACCAGATTCCCTTTTAACAGAAGAGACCCTAGTTGTGGTTTCTGTTCCAATTGGATCATACTCTGATGTTTTTAAAAGACTTTCAATACTAAATATTAGGAATTATGTTTTAACAGATGTTGGCAGCACAAAAGCTTCAGTTGTAAAGGTAGCATCAGAGATATTTGGAGATATTCCTGACTATTTTGTGCCCGCACACCCAATTGCTGGAAAAGAAAAAAGCGGAATAGATGCAGCTCAATCAGATTTATTTGAAGGATGCCGTGTATTAATTACACCACATGCCAACTTGCAAGCTAGCGCAAAGGATACTGTGACTACAATGTGGACTGCAGTTGGTTCGAAAGTAGAAGAAATAAGTATTGCAAAACATGACCGCTTATTAGCGTGTACAAGTCATCTGCCTCATATGGTTGCTTACGCTCTTGTTGATTATCTTTCTAATTCCCAAGAATCTGACATAATATTTAAATATGCAGCAGGGGGATTTGGAGATTTAACGAGAATAGCCTCAAGTAGCCCCGAAATGTGGAGAGATATTTGCTTAGCAAACCGGGATGAGATACTGCTTACACTTGATTCATACCAGGGCAGGTTAGGGCATTTGAGAGACTGTATAGAAAGAAAAGATGCATCTGCTCTATTAGATTTATTTTCTCAAGCTAAAAGCACAAGAGATAAGGTGGGTAATTGAGTTAATGGCTGGCAAACACTACCTCATTGCATACCCTGGAGGCAGTCTTTCTGTCTCACCACAGATACCAGGTGACAAATCTATTACACATAGGGCGATAATGCTTAGCGCCATTTCAGAAGGGACAAGCAGGATTAAGGGTTTTTTAAAATCCGATGATTGTCTAGCCACAATTAATGCATTATCCAAAATGGGAGTTCAGACTAATCTTTCGTCAGAAGGACATCTTTTAGTGCAAGGAGTAGGAATTAATGGCTTAAGGGCACCTCAAGAGGAAATAAGTCTTGGAAATTCAGGAACAGCAATGCGCCTTTTATCGGGTTTGCTTTGTGCACAAACATTTGATTCGATTTTGACAGGTGACAGTTCGTTACTGCAACGACCAATGGATCGTATTCGTGAGCCATTAGAACAGATGGGCGCTGGCATCAGGCTCACGAAAAAAGGAACAGCACCTATTAATATAGAAGGGGGAAGAATTTTGCGTGGCATTACTTATACTTTACCTAATGCGAGTGCACAAGTTAAATCAGCACTTTTACTAGCTGCCTTATATACAAATGAGAAAACTACATTAACTGAAGAGGTAGTTACTCGAGACCATACAGAGAGAATGCTCGAAACTTTTTCTTATCCTATCGCATATTCAAATCAAGAAGTATCTATTCAAGGCGGATCTAGCCTTAGAGCTACAGAAATAGAAATACCTAGAGATATTTCCTCAGCTGCTTTTTTTATACTAGGCGCTCTTATCTCAGAGGGAAGTAAGATAATTTTAAAGGGAATAGGGATTAATCCAACAAGAGTGGGAGTTCTTTCTATTTTAAAAATGATGGGCGGTCAGATACAAATTAATAACAAAAGAGCTTTAGGAAATGAATTTATAGCAGACATATCTGTCATGTCGTCAACTTTACATGGAATTTCTATTCCAGAGGATCTAGTTTCAATTGCTATTGATGAGTTTCCATGTATATTTATCGCAGCTGCAGTTGCCAAAGGAAAAACGGTTTTAAAAAATGCTGCAGAACTGCGCATAAAAGAAAGCGATAGAATACAAGTCATGGCAGCAGGGCTTCATGCATGCGGAATCCAGGTGGAAACCCTTGAAGATGGTTTAGTTATACATGGCGGTAAGCTTAAGGGTGGAAATATTAATGCTGAAGGAGATCATAGGGTCGCAATGGCTTTTACTATGGCAAGCTTAGCTGCATCTGAAAAGATTCATATTTCTGATACTAGGAATATTTCTACCTCTTTTCCTGAATTTGTGAAGTATGCATGTTCATCAGGAATACAAATAGAAATAGGTAGTTAAATGAGCGAAATACCAGTAATTACTGTAGATGGTTATAGCGGGGCAGGCAAAGGTACAATTAGTCAATTATTGGCGCACGAGTTTAGCTATAAGTATCTTGATAGTGGTGCTATCTACCGTTCATTAGCTTTATATACATATAATAACAAAATAGAAGTGGATTCTATTGAGCTTATTGCTAAGGCTGCTGAAAATATGGAGCTGGAATTCAAGTTTAATAATGGATTATTTGAAGTAAATTTAGATGGAAAAAATGTGAAAGAAGAGATTCGAATAGAAAGTATAGGAACGCGCGCATCACATTTAGCTAGTCACAAAAAAATAAGATCAGCGGTATTAGAGATTCAAAAAAGTTTTAGGCAGGAGCCAGGGCTTGTAGCTGACGGAAGAGATATGGGAACCGTAGTTTTTCCTGACGCAAAAGTTAAGTTTTTTTTAACAGCATCACCAGAGGCTAGGGCCAAGAGAAGGCAAAAACAGTTGAAAGAACAAGGAATTAGTGCTAGCCTCCACGGTCTTTCTGCAGAGCTTACAAAACGTGATGAGAGAGATTTGCATCGCAAGATTTCTCCAATGATCCCAGCAGACACGGCAATAACAATTGATACAACAGCCATGTCAATTGATGAAGTTTTTGCTGCAACAGTAGATGTAGTGAAGCAGAGTTTAATTTAAAAATATTGGCTTTAGAAAATAAATAATGAGTGAAAATTTTGCGCAATTATTAGAAGAAACCACATCAAAGCTTCGGGTGAAGCCGGGAACGATTATTGATGGCACAGTGATAGAAATTCGAAATGATGCTGTTGTTATTAATGCAGGTATGAAGTCTGAAGGAATCGTTCCAATAGAGCAATTTTTAAATCCACAAGGTGAAATAGAAGTTCAGCTAGGAGACACAGTTGAAGTGTATCTTGATGCTTTTGAGGATGGGAGAGGAGAAACCCGACTATCCAGAGAAAAAGCTAAGCGTGCAAAAGCATGGGAGTTGTTAAAAACTTCATACGAGTCAGAAGAAAAGGTTGTAGGTATGGTTACAGGCAAAGTAAAGGGAGGCTTTACAGTCGAACTGCAAGATATACGCGCGTTTTTACCTGGTTCTTTAGTTGATTCGCGACCAGTAAGAGATACGTTAAATATAGAAGGGAAAGAACTAGAGTTTAAAATAATTAAGATTGATCAGAAGCGAAATAATGTTGTAGTTTCTAGGCGTGCAATTCTCGACTCAGAAAATATGGGCGAACGTGGCGACGTAATAAGTAAAATCAGCGAGGGCTCTGTGATAAAAGGTATTGTGAAGAATTTAACAGATTATGGAGCATTTCTTGATCTTGGCGGAATTGACGGTCTTTTGCATATAACTGATATGTCCTGGAAGAGAGTTAAAAACCCATCCGATATTGTTGAGATTGGTTCTGAAATTGAGGTCAAGGTTTTAAAGCTAGATACAGAAAAGAATCGTGTTTCACTCGGTTTAAAGCAACTTGGTGCGGACCCTTGGTCGGGTGTAAAAGAGCGTTATACTGAAGGAAAAAAATTTACTGCGAAGGTCAGTAACATTACAGACTACGGTTGTTTTGTTTCACTAGAAGATGGAATTGAGGGGCTTGTACATGTGTCAGAGATGGATTGGACGAATAAAAATGCAAATCCATCGAAAATCGTTTCTTTAGGGCAGGAAGCAGAAGTAATTGTTTTAGATATTGATGAAGAAAGAAGACGCATCTCCCTTGGCATGAAACAATGCCAACAAAACCCTTGGACTATCTTTGAAGAAAATAATACAAAGGGAGATATTATAGAGGGAAAAATCAAATCAATAACAGATTTTGGTATTTTTATAGGACTAGATGGCAATATTGATGGACTTGTCCATCTTTCAGATATTTCTTGGAATGTGCCGGGCGAGGAAGCGGTCAGAAATTATAAAAAAGGAGATTCTGTCAAAACTGTATTATTGTTAGTAGATTCTGACAGGGAGAGAATTTCACTTGGAATTAAACAACTAGAAAAAGATCTTGTAGCAGAATATATGAAACAACATAAAAAGAACGACAACGTCCAAGGTGTCATAAAAAATATTAGCTCAGATGTTGCAGTGGTTGAGTTATCTGATAAGGTTGAAGCTGAGTTGCATGTGTCAGAATTTTCTACTGAAAAACTTGACAGTTTAGAGAACGTTCTTAATGTAGGAGATACACTTGAGGCTGTAATAACAGATTATGATAAGAATACAAAAAAAATTATGTTGTCTGTCATTGAAAAAGATGCCAAAGATGTAGCAGAGCAGTTAAAGGAGTATAGCCATGATTCAGCAAAAACCTCCTTAGGTGATGTAATTAATGAACAAATTAGCGATAAAGAGGAAAAGTAAACATAACTTTAAAAAATGAAATCAGAAAAGGAAATTACAAAATCTGAGTTGATTGAGTCAATCTCAAATAGACAAAGGCATCTTGGTATGAAAGATATCGAGTTATCTGTCAAAAGTTTATTAGATTGTGTTGCGTTAAGCTTATCTCAAGGCAACCGTGTCGAGGTTAGAGGGTTTGGTAGTTTCTCTCTCCACCATAGAAAACCTAGAATCGGACGTAATCCAAAAACTGGCGTTTCTGTTTCGTTATTAAGTAAATATACTCCTCATTTTAAACCCGGCAGAGAGTTGCGCGAGCGTGTAAATAAAAACTTTTTTGGTACTTAATAAAAAGGTCTCGTGTACTCAACATAAAGCAAGAGACGCACTTCAAAAATGGCTCGAATCCTATCTTTTGCAATTCTACTTTTTTTCGGAATATTCTCTGGTTTACTAGTGTTTGCAAATGCCCAGCTCATCTCCATGAATCTCTATTTTACTGTAGTAGACTTAGAATTAGGCATGGCGTTACTATTAGCTGTATTAGCTGGCATATTTTTAGCTATAATATTTTCTATAACAATAGTTCTGAGGTATAGAAGAAAAGTGAAGATGTTAAAGAAGCAAAACAAATTGATTACAGAAGAAATTACAACACTCAGAAAAATGCCAATTAAGGAGATGCATTGATGTTAGCTTGGTTGTGGTTCTTGTTGCCTATAGCAGCATTATCAGGGTGGGTCGTTGCTAAGCGTTCCAGCAAACTTAGTGATTCCAAAAGGATCCCAGGGGAATATTTGCAGGGGCTTAATTATTTGCTTAATGAGGAGCAAGATAAGGCCATAGATGTTTTTGTTAATATGGTTGATCTTGATTCTGATACGGTAGAAACTCACATTGTTCTGGGTAATCTTTTTAGACGTCGAGGTGAAGTAAATCGTGCAATTAGGATTCATCAAAATCTTATCGCACGCGCTGATCTAGATGAGAACACTAAAGCTGACGCTTTGCTTGAGCTTGCCAAAGATTATTTCAAGGCAGGTTTATTAGATAGAGCGGAAAATTTACTTCTGGGCGTTTTAGATACAGATACGCACAAAATTGAAGCGTATGAGCTTTTACGAGTTGTTTATGAGCAAGAGAAAGAGTGGGAAAAAGCAATTACTTGCGCACAAAATCTGCAGTCACTAACAAACAGTCATCAAGGAAAAATCATTGCGCACTACCATTGCGAGGTAGGAGAAGTGGTTTTTACTTCTGAAAACAGCAAAAAAGGTATTTCACTTGCTGCGAAACACGCAAAAAAGGCACTAAGTTTTGATAAAGAATGTGGACGTGCCAATATTTTATTAGGGGATATTTCCTTCTGCCAAAAAGACTATAAGACAGCAATCAAGCAATATCGCAGCTCTCTTGAAAAGTTACCAGAGTACAGTGTGTCAATATTAAAAAAGTTAAAGCAATCATTTTTTGAAAGTGAAGACAGAACTGGTTTCATCGAGTACTTGAAGAATATAAGAATACAGAATGATGTGTATTTCCCATATTCTCATTTAGTGGAACATTTTCAAGAAAGTAATGATTTTATTGCAATTGATGAGCTTTTTAAAAAAGAGTTTTCTTCAAACACTCCATCCATTTTTATGCTTCGAGAATATGTGCAAGCAATTGTTGATAATAATATTGCTTGTGATAAAAAGAGTTTAGAAAGGATACTATCCACAATTACAACATTTCTTGAGGGCCAGTCTACTTACATATGTGAAAATTGTGGTTACGAAGCCAATAATTTGTTTTGGCAGTGCCCCAGTTGCCACCTATGGGAGACACAGCAGTCAACACAAACTGACTTAAAATATTCACAAAAAAAGACAACATACACTGTTTAATGCCAGGCACACATAACCAATCTACAGCCCGCACTATCGTTGCTTTAGATTTCTCTTCCTCAACTACTGCCCTTGATTTTGTCGCTAAGGTAGATCCTACATCTTGCAAAGTAAAAGTTGGGTTTGAGCTCTTTATTAGCTCTGGACCACAGATAGTCAAAGATTTAATAGATAGGGATTTTGATGTTTTTTTAGATATCAAATTGCATGATATTCCAAACACCGTAGCTGCAGCGTGTAAAAGTGCTTGCAGACTAGGAGTGTGGATGCTTAATATTCACGCCACCGGAGGTTCTTCTATGATGCTTGCCGCAAGGCAAGCTGTTAAAGCAGCAAATCCAAAAACTAAGTTGTTAGCTGTGACAATCCTCACATCTCTGGATAATCAAGATTTAAACGATCTTGGTATTAATAAAAGCCTTGAAGAGCAAGCGATTAGTCTAGCCGTAAAAGCAAGAGAATCAGAGTTAGACGGTGTAGTTTGCTCTGCCAAGGAAGCAAAACGTATCAAGACAGTTTGTGGAAGCGACTTTATTGTTGTTACGCCAGGTATACGCTTAGAGGATTCAAAAATAAAATCTGAAGATCAGAAAAGAGTTGTAACTCCAAAAGAAGCTGCTGAAGCTGGCTCAGACTTTATTGTAGTGGGCCGCCCAGTAACAAATTCCTCAAATCCTACAGAAATAATTAAACATATTAATTCTTTTTTTTAATTGAGCAAGGTTCATTCATGATAAAAGATGTAAAAAAAGCAGTGTTTCCTGTTGCAGGTCTGGGCACAAGGTTTTTGCCAGCTACCAAAGCAAGCCCCAAAGAAATGCTACCGATAGTAGATAAGCCTTTAATACAGTATGCAGTTGAGGAGGCCATAGAAGCTGGAATAAAAACTTTGATATTTATAACAGGAAGAAATAAAAGAGCTATACAAGACCATTTTAATAAAGCTCATGAATTGGAAAATCAGCTTCAGGATGAGGAGCTGCTAAAAAAAATTCGGAACACAGTGCCTTCAGACGTAACATGTACGTATCTTAAACAACCTGAAGCGCTTGGATTAGGTCATGCGGTACTTTGTGCAGAAGCTGCTGTGGACGAGGAACCATTTGTTGTGATACTTGCCGATGACTTGATAGACGGGCAGAAGAAGTCATGCATTTCTCAAATGATTGATCTTTACAACAAAGAACAGAGTAGCATTATAGCTATACAGAAGGTAGCGAAGCATGAGATACATAATTATGGAGTTATTAAAGGGAGAAAGTTTAATGAACGAGTCTGGGTGTTAGAAGATATTGTTGAAAAACCAAAAAAAGATGCGCCCTCTAATATGGGTGTTGTTGGGCGATATTTGTTTGAACCTTCAATCTTTCATTACATAAAACAAATACAACCTGGAGTAGCTGGGGAGATACAATTGACCGACGCAATAGCAGAGAAATTAAAAGATGAAAAAATATTAGCTTATGAATTCAAAGGTAGACGCTATGATTGTGGAAGTAAACTTGGTTATCTTAAAGCGACTGTTGAGTATGCTTTGAAGCACGATGAGCTTGCCGAAGATTTCTCTAACTACTTAACAACCCTTAAAAAATAATGGCTCCCCGGGACGGGCTCGAACCGCCGACCTAGTGATTAACAGTCACCCGCTCTACCAACTGAGCTACCGGGGAATTATTGTTTGTATTTTACTTTAAATTTTCTACTCTGATTTTATTTTTGATACAGCTTTGCCAATGCGGTCTAGCGCTGTCTTTATAGTTTCAATATCAGTAGCAAATGAGATTCTAACATGGCCTGTTAATCCAAATGCAGAGCCTGGGACAACAGCAACATGGTGTTTTTCCAGTAAAAATTGAGAGAATTCAACATCGTTATTTACCCCATCAATGCCTTCGATAGCTGCGTTAACGTTGGGAAAGCAATAGAAAGTGCCTTGCGGTAAAAAACAATCAATTCCTGGGAGCTTGTTTAATTCAGCGTGCGTTACTTTTAACCTTTCATCAAATGCTTGCAGCATCTCGGTTAATTTAGATGTTCCTGCTTTTAATGCTTCTGCAGCTGCTGCCTGAGAAATCGAGGAGGGGCATGATGTGCTTTGAGATTGAACACATTTCATAGCAGCAATCAGTTTTGACGGACCCGCCGCATAACCTATTCTCCATCCAGTCATGGAAAATGCCTTAGATACTCCATTGATTACTACTGTTCTTTCAGATAATTGGGGGCAAACATTCAATATATTTTGAAATACACAATTATCAAAGATTATGTGTTCATATATATCATCTGACGCGACAATAATTTGAGGATGCTTGAGTAAAACTTCAGCAAGAGACTCTAACTCTTTTTTACTGTAAACAGCTCCACTGGGATTTGAAGGACTATTTAAAACTAAAACTTTTGTCTTGCTATTTATTTGCTCCTCAAGCTGGTCTGCTGTAATTTTAAAATCTTGTTCTTGTGTAGTCTCTATCATAACGGGGTCGCCACCTGCTAACTTCACCATATCTGGATACGATACCCAGTATGGAGCGGGTAGGATTACCTCATCACCTGGTTCTACTGCCGCCTGAAATAGATTATAAATTGAGTGTTTTGCACCACAGGAGGCCAATATCTGTGCCGGCTCGTATTTCAGGTTATTTTCCGAAGCAAATTTATTTATAATAGCTTTTTTAAGATCAGGAGTACCGTCAACTGGAGTATATTTAGTGTCTCCAGCGGCTATAGCATTGACAGCAGCTTGCTTTATATGTTCGGGCGTGTCGAAGTCTGGTTCACCAGCACCAAGCGTGATGACATCAACACCGCTTGCCCTTAATTCTCTTGCACGCACAGCCATCATTAGCGTGGCTGACGGTTTTGCTAGAAGCGCGCGCGATGACAGTTTAATTTCCAATTAAAGTATCCGGTTCCTGTGGATAAAATAGATATAGAGGTTAATTCTACGCTAAGTTGCAAAAATAAATAAGTATTTTTGAAAAAAAATGGAAAAAGTATTTAAACTCAGCTCTGATTTTAAGCCTTCTGGAGACCAGCCGCAGGCAATCCAAAAGCTGACCGATGGTTTAAAGTCAGGACTTTCTCATCAAACGTTGCTTGGTGTCACAGGGTCTGGGAAAACATTCACCATTGCTAATGTAATCCAAAATATCCAACGACCTACAATCATCATAGCCCCGAATAAAACACTTGCAGCCCAACTTTATGGTGAGATGAGAGAATTTTTCCCACAACACGCAGTTGAATATTTTGTTTCATACTATGATTATTATCAGCCCGAGGCTTATGTGCCAACGAGTGACACCTACATTGAAAAAGATGCTTCGGTTAATGACCATATCGAACAGATGCGGCTTTCTGCAACAAAAGCACTTTTTGAGCGCAGAGACACAATTATAGTTGGTACCGTTTCGGCAATATATGGACTTGGTGACCCAAAAGCGTATTTGAAAATGGTTTTGCATTTAGATAGAGGGGACTTCATAGACCAGAGAATGATTTTAAGAAGATTAGCTGAATTGCAATACACGAGAAACGAGACTGAACTAAAGAGAGGTACTTTTCGTGTAACTGGAGATGTAATTGACGTGCATCCGGCAGATTCTGAAAGAGAGGCTATAAGAATAGAGTTATTTGATGAGGAGATTACTAATTTAAGTTACTTTGACCCTTTAACCGGTCAGGTGTTGCAAAAAACCCCCAGACTTACGATTTATCCAAAAACACATTATGTAACACCAAGGCAAATATTATTGGAAGCAGTGAGACAAATTGAACAAGAGCTTGTGGTGCGCTTAGACGAACTAAATGCGTTGAATAAATTAGTTGAAGCACAGAGGCTTGAGCAACGCACTATGTTTGATCTTGAGATGATACGCGAGCTTGGTTATTGCGCTGGTATTGAAAATTATTCGCGTTACTTATCTGGTCGCTCAGCAGGGCAGCCCCCTCCTTGCCTTTTAGATTACTTGCCTGAAAATGCTTTAATAGTTATGGATGAAAGCCACGTCTCTGTTCCACAATTTGGCGGTATGTATAAAGGTGATCGTTCAAGAAAAGAAACATTGGTTGAGTACGGTTTTCGTTTGCCGTCAGCACTCGACAATCGTCCACTGAAGTTTGAAGAATTTGAAAGTTTATCCCCTCAAATAATATATGTTTCTGCAACACCTGGGCCATATGAAGAGGAGCGATCAGGGCAAATTGTTGAGCAAGTTGTAAGACCAACAGGACTTGTTGATCCACAAATCGAAGTTCGTCCAGCACAAACACAAGTTGATGACTTATTGTCAACGATTATTTCCACTGTCAAAAAAAATGAGCGTGTGCTGGTGACGACACTTACGAAACGTATGTCAGAAGATTTGGCTGAGTATTTTTCTGAACATTCAATACGCGTGCGTTACTTGCATTCTGATATTGATACTGTTGAGAGAGTTGAAATAATTCGTGACTTAAGACTTGGTGTTTTTGATGTGCTTGTAGGAATCAACTTGCTCAGGGAAGGGCTAGATATACCAGAAGTATCTTTAGTTGCGATTTTAGATGCAGATAAAGAGGGTTTTTTGAGATCAGAACGTTCTTTGATTCAAACCATCGGCCGTGCCGCACGCAATCTAAATGGTAAGGCAATACTCTATGCAGACCATGTGACGGGCTCAATGCAGCGCGCGATTCAGGAGACCAATAGAAGACGAGAAAAGCAAACTTTATTTAATAAAAAGCATAACATCTCACCCAAGGGAGTGAAGAAAGAAGTTCAGGATATCATGGAGGGTGCGCACGCTAGAACCCAAAAGAAATATAAACATACATCTAAAATTGGAGAACCAAAACCAGAATATATACTGATATCTGCTGAAATAGGTATGAAGAAGATTAAAAATTTAGAGAAAGAAATGTACCAACACGCCAAAAATTTAGAGTTTGAGGAAGCTGCCACGCTGCGAGATGAAATCGAGCTTATTAAGAGGCACGTGTTTGGTAAATCAACAAAGAAAGCTGTTTTGTAGGTTTGCTTAGATTTTAAATCTTTACAACAGTGCGACCAATGACAGAGCTATCAAGCATTTTTTTAAAATGTATAGGCAGATCATCAAATTCTATGATTTTTGAAGCAATAGTTTCTATATGATTTGGAAGGTACTCTTTCGATAATTTTTCCCATGCTTTCTCTCTCTCTGGTTTCTTACAGTTAGCAGAAGTAACACCAAGTAAATTTATGCCTCTTATAATAAAAGGCATCACTGTTGTGGAGAAATTTTCATTTTGGGCTCTTCCTATAGATATAACATTGCCATTTTGTTTGATATTGGTTAAGACCCAAGATAATGTGTTTCCTCCTAGGTTATCAATTGCACCAGCCCACAAAGTTTTATTTAATGCACGTTTATTTATATCTAACTCATCTGGAAAAATAACTTTATGCGCACCTATCTCTTTTAAATATGAAGTTGCTTCTTTTTTTCTAGTCAACGCTACTACCTCATATCCCATCTTATTTAAGATATCAACAGAATAACTCCCAACTCCGCCAGTTGCTCCAGTTACTAATATCGGGCCATCTTCTGGATTTTGCCTGTTATCTATCAAACTTTGCATTGCCAAAGAGACAGTAAACCCAGCAGTACCTAGTGCCATTGTTTTAAACAAATCTAAATTTTCTGGCACCTGGATAATAGATTCTGCTTTTACTCTTGCGTATTCTGCATATCCACCATCATACAATTCGCTTAATCCGCAACCAGTTACTAATATTTGTTGTCCTGCTCTAAAGTTTGTATCTTGGCTTGCGACTATTTCACCTGATAAATCAATTCCGCCAACAAGAGGTGATTTCCTTAGTATTGGAGCTTTTCCAAGAGCAGCCATGCTATCTTTATAGTTTATTGATGAAAAATGAACTTTGATAATAATTTCCCCGTCAGTCAAATTATCAATTCTTAATTTTTTAAAATCTGCTGAATGCTGCCCCTCTTTTTGGGTAATTTGAAATGCTTTGAATGATCCAATGTCCATTTTAAATTCCCTCAAACAGCTTTATGGCAGTATCTTTTGCAGTATTAATAGACTTATCCAAGGTTGTAAAATGCCCCATCTTTCTTCCGATCCTTGCTTCAGATTTATTGTATAAATGTAATTTTGTATTTTTATGGTTTTCTATGTGCGTTAAATTTGGAGTGCCACTTAACCATAAATCACCAAGCAAGTTGACCATAACAGCAGGGCTTTTAAGGGTAATATTTCCTAATGGGATATCACACATCGTTTTAACTTGCAGATCAAACTGTGATTGAGAGCATGCTTCGATTGTGTAGTGTCCACTGTTGTGTGGACGAGGAGCAATTTCGTTAATTAACAAATCATCTGCTTCAGTGATGAAAAATTCAACTGCAAGGACCCCTATATAGCCCAATGTATTTGCTATTTTATGAGCTATTATTGTTGCATTTTCTATATGATGGTTAGCAACGCCAGCAGGAACAATGCTCATATGCAGGATTCCATTCTTATGAATATTTTCTGCAGCTGGAAAGGTTTTTATTTCACCATTAATATTTCTGGCAAGAATAATTGATATTTCAGTGTTAATTTTGATGGCTTCCTCCAAGATGCAAGGTACCTCGCCAAAGCTTACGAAACTTTCTATTGCTTCTTCAATTGTTTCTACTACCTTCTGCCCCTTTCCATCATATCCTAAACCATTTATTTTTAGGTAAGCTGGTGTCTGTATTTTTTCAAAGTTATGTAATAATTTTTCTTTATTTTCAACGTCAATATATGAGGTAGTAGCGAAATTAATCTTTTTTGCTAATTTTTTTTCTAAAACACGATTTTGCGCAACCCTCAAGCAGTCTGAGCTTGGGCAAACGAATATTTTATTTTCTAATGATCTAAGTGTTTCTATAGGAATATTTTCAAACTCAGTGCTAACAGCCCTGCATGTCTCAATTAAATAATTAGTGGCATCGCTGTCTGTAAACATGGATTGCAAATGCTCATCAGCAATTTTTCCTGCAGGGCTATCTTGGTCAGGGTCTAATACAATTACTTTGTATTTCATTTTTTGTGCAGCTTGAGTAAACATCATACCTAGTTGACCGCCGCCAAGCATTCCAAGCGTAGCACCCTTTTCAATCACAGAGATTACTCCAGGTTCATTTTTAAAACACTATCAGACTGCTTGCTTCGAAATTCTTTCAGTTTTTTTTCAATTGCACTATCGTCTCTAGCTAACATCGCGATAGCAAATAACGCAGCATTGTTTGCACCAGCTTCACCGATTGCAAATGTAGCAACAGGAATACCCTTTGGCATTTGGACAATTGAAAGCAAAGAATCTTGGCCGCTAAGATGTTTAGTTTCTATAGGAACACCGAACAAGGGTATTGTTGTTAATGATGCAAGCATCCCCGGCAAATGTGCCGCACCTCCAGCGCCAGCTATTATAGCTACCAATCCACGCTCTTCTGCAGATTGCGCATATTCATACATTAGCTCTGGCGTTCTGTGCGCAGAAACAACTTTTGCTTCATACGGAATATCAAAGCTTTTTAATACATCTGCAGCTTTACTCATAGTTGGCCAGTCGCTGTCGCTACCCATCACTATGCCAATTAGTGGTCGTTCACTAGAGATTTCCATGTATACTTTCCTTCAGTCGGAAAAAACCGTGTATTTTCCCTGATAATATGACTTAAAACCAGAGTTTATTTAAGGGTATATTAACTTAGCAGCAGAAAAAGATCTCGAATAATGCCAAATACTATCTATGAAACCCAGCTACAAAGCTTTAAAAAACTTAAACAAGGTAAAGTAAGAGATATTTATGAGCTGGATGAAAAGCATTTACTGATTGTAGCAACAGATAGAATATCAGCATTTGACGTTGTTTTACCTACACCCATCCCTCACAAGGGCATGGTTCTTACAGAGATATCGAATTTTTGGTTTGAGTACTTCTCAAATTCTATACCTAATCATTTGTCGCAAAAAACTGTAGATGAGATTGGGGCTGCTTCTGAGGAACATGAGCAGATACGAGGTCGTTCCGTTGTTGTTGAAAAAACCCAACCAATACCATTAGAAGCTGTTGTGCGTGGGTATCTAATTGGTTCAGGGTGGGAAGATTATAAGAATCATCAGGCAATATGCGGTATAAAATTACCCCGTGGGTTAAAACTCGCACAACAACTTCCAAATCCTATTTTCACTCCTTCTACAAAAGCTGCCCCTGGTTTTCATGATGAAAATATCAGCACACAAGAGGCTTGCAACTTAATAGGTTCTGAACTTTTCGGAGCGATAAAAGAATATAGCTTACAGATTTACACAAAAGCATATGAGTACGCTCGGAAGAAAGGAGTAATCATTGCAGATACCAAATTCGAATTTGGGCTTAATACTGATAATGAATTAATATTGATAGATGAAGTTTTAACGCCTGATTCTTCACGTTTTTGGGCACAAGACTTATACCAGATCGGCAAGAGTCCTGTAAGTTATGATAAGCAGTTTGTTCGTGATTATTTAGAGGGGTTAGATTGGAAGAAACAACCACCAGGCCCAAATTTACCAGAGGAGATTGTAGCAAAGACCTCTGAGAAATATCAGGCAGTGAAAGATCTTTTAATAGTGTAAGGAGGATTGATGGATTTACAGTTGATAGAAGAAAAATTAAAGATGCAAGACAAGCTTAATTTTAGACTTCGCCTTGCTGTAATGATCTTAGCCGCAGCAATGGTTTACCACCAAACAAAGCAGCTAGGTATTTTGGGCGAAAGGACATATAGAGCAGATGTTATTACATCTAACAAATATGTCCTCGCTGATTCAGAGGGCAATGTTTTTGGTTATTGGGTATCGAAAGATGAAGAGTCAATAGGAAAAACTGGTGTATTAGCACTTCATGGTTATCAGCATGATGCAGACAAGAAAATTAGAACTTCAATGTTTATTGATAGTAAGCAGATGGACGTGCGCGAGGAATAAGGAATTATTCCTCAAAAAGATGCTTCAACTCCTGCATAAATAGAGCGTCCTAGTGTCTCATAACCATAGACATCCTGAAAATCTTCATTGAAAAAGTTTTCTATTCTGCTTATAAATTTTAAATTTTTCGCAAAAGCATATGTAAAACCTATATCAATAATGGTATATGCATCCAAAGTAACTCTTTTGCTAGGAGTGCTACTAAAGTCTGTATCATACTGTTCATCTGTGTAATGCAGATTCAGATTTAAGTTAGCTCGTTTTTCTAAAAAGGAGTAGTTTGTATTAAAATTAAATAGCACTTTTGGTCTTCTTATCTCAGTAGTTTCATTGCCTGCTAAGCTTTCTTCTGTAGAATTTATGTATGTATATGAGCTTGAAACTGCAATATTCTCAGTTATCTTTGCATCGTGCATCAGTTCAAAGCCGTTTCTGTAGCTT